>Ga0326765_100057_pt1 | contig 14572 bp, 9 predicted proteins | sample NORRB_P_FD_207670 | JGI IMG/M metagenome (GOLD analysis project Ga0326765, IMG submission 207670) | Hot spring water microbial communities from Norris Geyser Basin, Yellowstone National Park, WY, United States - NOR.RB_P | ecosystem: Environmental > Aquatic > Thermal springs > Unclassified... | reverse complement strand
GAAGTTCCCGCCACAGAAGGCAAGCGCGTAGCGGAGACCTTCGGCAAATTCCGCTCGATTCCCTTTTTCAGCTCCCCTCACGGCGACGGCAAGCGTCAGGGATATATTATGGCTTAAATAAAGCCGTAGAGTTAACTTTCAGAGGGCCACAAAGTTTAATAATTCATGACAACTCATACAACCATGGAGGCCGAACCCTACTTCTACAGGCTGGCGGACGCGCAGAGGATCGAGGTGGTGAGGTGCCTCGCTGAGAGGCTTGAGGTGAGCCCGAGCGAGATAGCGAGGGCGGCCGGCGTGTCGAAGACCGCCGTGTCGAAGTGGCTGAGGGGCCTCGCGGCGCCCCAGGTCGACAAGCTCTCGGCCATACACAACGCGATGCCGGACGCCGTGGCGAAGTGCCTCCCACAGCCGGCGCCCACCAGGGTGGAGGTGGACCTCGCCCTGTCGGTGGTGGCCAGGGCCCTCGGCGACCCCGCCCTGAAGGAGTACGTCCTGGCCCAGCTGGAGTCCCTCCTGCCCGGCCAGGTCAGGCGCGAGATAGCGTACAGGGTAAGCCGGGAGGACGTCGAGCTCTTCCGGGGGAAGCTCAGGGCCGAGGGCCTGAGCGCGTATTCGGTCGCCGCGCGGGTGAGGTACTTGGTCAAGTTCCTCAACTCGGTCGGGTGGGCCCTCACGCCCGAAAACCTCCAGCGGGTCTACTCCATGGAGAGCCCCAACGTCGCGCAGAAGACCGCGATGGCGCTCAAGAAGTTCATAAAGGCGGTGGTCAGGGCCAAGGATCCGGCGGCCGCGCCTCTCCTCTACGACGCCTTCAAACTGCCGAAGGTGAAGCCGCAGGGGGGCTTCCGCCTGCCGACGCTGGAGGAGGTGAGGAGGGTGTGGGAGGAGGCGCACGAGATATCGCCCTGCGCCGCCGCGGTGTGGGGAATAATGGCGGAGACCGGCGTGAGGTTCGACCACCTCCACAGGGCGAGGCTCGACGGCCTACAGCTGGACAAGCGGCGCCTCCTCCTCGGCGAGGTGGGGAGATCCAAGAGACAGCCCCTGATTCTGCTCACCGAGGGCGCGGCGAGGTATTTCGCCGAGGTGTACATCCCATGGCGGGAGAGGCGTCTGAAGAGCCTGCCCGGAGCCGACAGAGAAAAGCTGTTCCCCTGCAGGGAGCTCAGCCTGTACGGCTGGCTCAAGGAGGCGAGGGAGAGGGCCGGCCTCCCGTGGCTGGAGCCGCGGCTCCTCAGGAAGTTCAACGCCCAGCACCTGCTGGACGCGGGCGCCGACCTGGCGGACATCGCGGTGCTCCAAGGCAGGGCCCTCCCATCCGGCCTCGCCGTGACCGTCGAGCACTACATCGCCGACTACGAGCGGCGGCTGAGGCAGGTCTTCGAGAGGTACGCTCCGCGGATCTTCCCCTGACAGCCTCCCTCCGACCAAAATCGGATGGATTTTTCGGCGTTCAACCTCCACGCTTACACGTAAAATTTCAGATTTTTCATTAATACCCTCAGGTAGCTCGGTGGTTAGTGGTGGTTAGGTGGTTAGTCTCCTGAAGTTCTTTACGAATTCCAAAGGGCAGACGACATACATTTAGGTCACTCTCCGAAGCCGTTGAAAAGCATGTCAAGCGCAAAGCGGACTAACCACCTAACCACCACTAACCACCTGACCCGCCGGCTTCGATCGCTCCTTCCGCCGAGTTGGGATCCGCCGGATAGCCGGCGGACGCAGTCGGAAGCTTCATCGGCATTTAACCTCCACGCTTGCGCGCAAAAATCATTTTGTGAGTTAATACCCTTGGGTAGGTCGGTGCTTAACGTGCTTAATCCGCCTTGCGCTTGACTCGTTTCGAAGAGCGGAAGACAAATATCGGGACAATTCCCTGAAGGTATTTCGATAGAGGTAAAGCGCATCGGCGCATTAAGCACCTAAGCACCAATAAGCACTCGGACCCATTAGCTTCGGCCTACCCGCCGCAGTGCCGAGGACTGCGGGTTGGCCGCCGGTCTTCCCTCCGCAAGGCTTAAATGTGACCAACTTTTGGTCACATATGCCGAGGCGCGGGAAGAACATCAAGGACATCGCGGTCCTCCGCCTGCTGAAGAAGATCGCGGAGATAAAGGCCGCGAAGGGCAGGTGGCCCTACACCAGGGAACTGCTGGAGCACTTGGGCGAGTGGGGCTACGGCCAGGACGCCCTGGACGAGGCCGTCAAGAGGGGCCTCGTGGCGAGGTTTGAGGGCAAGTGCGCGTCGAGGCGGCCCTGCGTCTTCAACAAGCTGACGGAGAAGGGCGAGGAGGTCCTCAAGCTCCTGGCGGGCTGAGGCGGGGAACCCTCCCCTTTTTAGGCCCCCTCATGCGGATGCGGCCGTCGGCCTTCCATCCCTTCGCCTCCAATGTGACCAGAAAGTGGTCACATTAGCCCCGGCGGGATAAGGGGCGGGGGGACACATCTACACTACTTCTACTAGTCATATTGCGCCCGCCGAACCGTTCGGCGCTATGTAGGCCCCGCTGAGGAATACATACAGAGCCGCCCGCCGTTGGGCGGGAATTGTTTTCTTTCCTTCCGGCAGGAAAACGAACAGAAGTCACGGCGCGCAACAGACGCTACGCCCGCCGCAGTTTCCACAGTTTCCACGCCCCGCCGCGGATGCAGCGGCGCCTTGGACGGCGGGAGCTCCCTGCGTGCGCTCTCGCCTTACGCCGGCCAAGCGGCCGCCGCCCGCGCGGGCTAGACAAAGTTGAAACTGTGTAATCGTGATTCCGTGAAATCGTGATTTTGTGAAGGCGGTTGCGGCCGCCCCAGCTCCGCCTGGGACCAAATGTGTCCAACTTTTGGTCACATTCGGCCCGGAGGGATAGGGGAGCGGGGAATACATCTACACTACTACTATCTAGCTATATTGCGTTCGGCGGGCTCCTCGGCGCTACATAAACCCGCTGAGGGAATATGTACAGCCTTGCTCGGCGAGGGGCGGAAACTGTTCCTTTTCCTTCCAGCAGGAAAACAAACAAAATGCTCGCGCCGAAAGAATGTATAGCTTTGGCAAAAGCGAGGTGGTTCGGCGCACAACCAGGCAGGTTATTGTTTTTGTTTTCCTGCGCAGGAAAACAACTTCCGCCAGCGGGTTTTTGTTTTTTCTTTTCCTTTGCTGGAAAACAAAATGTCAAGACGCTTCTCGACAGATGAAAAGGTTTTTATATCTCAAATAAGTTACCGCCATGCAAATTAAGGGAAATTGGATCGCCGGGTTCGCGCTACGGGTAGTTCCCCTCGGCGCTCGCACTGTAAAAAAGCAAAATGGAAAGGTTTACAAATATCTTTACTTACGACTAGATACTGCCAGATTCCCCGAAGCAACAGGGGCCTACAGGCTGAGGCTCGTCATAGCTCCCCCCGACCTTTCTGCGCCGCCCGCCATCATTACGGCGCGCGTCTTTCAGCGTAGTTCGAAGACGTTAAGCTTCGACGTCGAGAAAAAATTCCAAAACCTTCTTGATCAGTATAATCGCGGCGGCTACGTCGCCATATTAGCTTTGGAGGTGCTCGAGACAGACACAGAAAAGTTTGTAAAAAGTAAACAGCTTGCGGGAGGAGGCCTATGACCGCCGGCACTCCGGCTGTGCGCCCCGCCGGCCGCCGGCCCCTGGCAGAAGATTTATCAGCATATTTAAACTTTATCGACTGTGAAGCAATTGAAAGAGCAGTTCGGCTGACGCCGCCGGCGCTTATTGATAAACTTTGCAAAGGCGAATTTCTGCCGCCTGTAAGCAGTGATGCTATATTTATCGAGGAGCTATTAGAAATAGCTAGAAGACTAAACCGCTCGCACCTCGTAACAATTGTAAAGGGCGACCCGTGACTATGCCGAGACCGAAAAGAACCGGCGGGAGGGCCGCGGCCGGCGGCGGCCAGATGTCGAGGGAGATAGGCGGCTTCGTGGTAACTATAGAGCGGCAAGGCCGGCAGTGGAGGATCGAAGCCTTCAACGGCGAGCAAGCTTGGTCGAAGCTCGTAGCCAATCCGCTCGGCCGGATCACGTCGGCGTTCCTCAGGGAGGTCGGCCTGTCGCGGAAGGAGATTGAAGAATACCGCCACTGGGTCGAGCGCCTGATGGAGCCCGACAAGGAGGAGCAGGAAAAGAGGGGGCGCAGGAGCGAGCCACCGCGGAGGAAGATGTCGACCGAGGGCGCGTTTCAACAACAAGCCGCCGAAGCGGCGCGGGCCGAAAATGCTGAGAAGGCAGAGGAGCCTCCAAAGGTTGAGGACGTCGAAAGGAAGGCGGAGGAAGGGCAGGCCTCCGAGGGTGTTGTAGTCGCAGTGGAGGCGGCGTCGGGGGGCGCCGAGGTGCCCTCGGCCGCTGAGGCTCTTGGAGAACCGACCGCCGGGAAGGCGCCGCAAAAGTCTGGGGAGCCCTCTGCGGAGGAGGCGGCTCCCGAGCCCTTCGCTCCTCAACGGGAAGAGCTCCCGCCGAAGATATCGGAAAGTGCCGCGCAAGGAGAGGCGAGCCAGCCGCCTGGGGAGGCCCAGCGCGGTCAGCCTGCCGAAGCCGCAAGGTCTCCGAAGGCTGAAGAGGCCGCGGAGCCTCCGTCGGAAGCTGAAGTATCGGTGGAGTCCGAGGAGCCGCCGAAGGAGGAGGCCGAAGGAACTGCGGAGGCCGAGGCGGTAGCTGAGGCCTCGGAGGAGCGGCCTTCGGAGCCGCCGCCTTCGGCCGCCGAAGGCCAGGGTATATGCGGCGAGGAGGGCGCCCAGGCGTTCGTGGCGCGCGATTTGGCTGTGCTGGTGAAGCTAGTCAAGGGCCCGCGCGGGAGGAATAAGTACGAGGTCAAGGTGAAGAGGCTGGCGGACTGCTCTATCATCGACATAATTCCAGAGGTGGGTAGTCCGACCTCCAGGGAGGTGGACAGGATGCTGAGAAAGGCCGGGTTGACCCCCGACGAGGTCGCAAAGTTCGTCGAGTGGGTTCGTGGTCTCGGCTCGAAGCGCCCGCCGGACAGGGAAGAGGTGGCCTCGACGTTCAGGAGGGTCGTGGAGAGCGCTAGGAGCGCCCTGTCGAGCCGCCTGGATTCGCCCTATCTCGATCTGCTGATTCCCAAGCGCGACAAGGAGACGCTGACGAACTGCCGGCCCGCCGAATGCTGGAGATCCGCCAACGCCGCGGCGATTGTCCCTGCCAGCGTCGCCGAGGTGTTCGGCATTTTGGACCTAGATTCGGCAGAGGCTGTGAAGGAGGCTAAGGATCTCGGCTTTGACTCCAAACAGCACATGCACATCACGTCGGGGCCCGCGGTCGATGCGGTCCTCACGCCCGAGGGCAAGTGGCGCACCCCCGACGGCCAGGTGCTGGACGACGTGCCACGTAGGCTCCACATCCCGATCTACATCCCGGAAGGGTGCCTTAAGGACCTCAAGGCCCGTGGGCTTGAGGTTAAGTGCAGACAGCCCATCAACATCGCGGGGAGGCACCCGTCGGGCGCGGCGTACGAGTTTGTAGACGGCGAGCTCCTCGTAGTCCCGTGGAGAATTGTCGAGGAATTCGCAGTTAGTTTGGGCGCCAAGATACCGGGCTATTCGGTTCCTCCTGAGTGCGAGGTTCCGAAGGGAACCGATGTCGATAAGCTAACGTCTCTGTTCCAGAGGATCTACACGGCGGCGCAGGCCGCCGGCTACAGCAGGCACGACGCCATTTACGATCTGGCGACGCTGGGCCGCTTCGCATGCGTCGACAAGGAGTCGATCAAGGAGGTGGTGAGACGTGTGTACGGCACTACCGGCGACGAGTCGCAGACGCTGTCCCAACGCCTTACGCATGTCGAGCGCGCCTACCGTGCTTCGCCGTTCGTAGGGCCTTGGCTGAGGTCCCCGCAGACGATATACAATCGGTGGCTTGGGATCGATAAGGAAGCCGCCGAGGAGATCTTCAAGATCCTTGGGCTGTCTAAAGAGGAAGAAGATGTTATTGCCAGCGAATGCTTAACTTGGGTCAAGCTACCAGACGGAACGCTAATATGCGAACAGGCTGTTGTCGCCAGAAGGTTAAGCGACGACGACATCATGGTTTATATCAGGAATGAGGTGTGCGAGAGCGCGGGAGGAGACGAAGGTAAAGTCGTATGCAAAGAAAAGTGGAAGACCATCTACAGGGGCCCGCGGCCGAAAAGGATACACGACATCGCAAGGCAAAAGTGGTTCTACGAAATAGGGGGCTTCTACGGCTTGAATCCAGAGCAAGTGGTCGAAAAGATAAGGCAGGCGAGGTCCAAAGCCATTCCCCTTATAAAAACCAACTACCTCGACGAGTTCGTCACCGTGCTGAACCAGGCGGCGGAGGAGAAGGAAGTGGCACTGACCGTGGGGCTCCTCCCGACTAAGAACGGGGTGATCCTCGTCGACGACCACGGCATATTGGACCTGGGCCCGTCGCCCGAGGAGGCCGTCGCCGATCTGGACAAGGCCTTGAGATCAATCTTAGCGGCTTATCCCGAGGCCAACCACGACCCGGCGTTAGCCTCAGTAGGATACATCCTGGGCCTGAACGCCGCGCCTGTGTGGTGGTTCCACCGCCCCAATTCCGAGGTGCCGCTCCCCATCGTTTACGGGGCGTCGAGCCTCGGCAAATCGGAACTAATGAGGCGGGTCGTGGAGCCCGCAGTAGTGGGCCTGGAGGCGAAAAATCGCGTTGGGCTGATTCGCGAGAAGATCGTCGATGAGACGTTGCACGACTATCTCGCGCCGGACGTGTACAAAATAGCTGTATACAGCACGTCAGAACAGTTCCGCAACGAGCTTGACACCAATACATTAGTCTTAATTCTAGATGAGCAGAAGCCCGGCGACCCCCGCAATCCTCGGGCTAGCGCAAAGATATTCGGAAGTGTTTGGCTTCAAGTATCCACGGCAGAGTGGGGGAGGAAGCTGTCCCAGCACGCCGCGAGATACGGCGGAGGCTTTGGCTATAAGTTCTTCCGCCAGAGGGCCTTCGCCATAATCACAAATTATTCGCCGGACGAGTGGAAGAGAGCGGGGCTGGCCGAGGCGGTCAGCGCCGAGGGGGCCATCGACCGCCGCATCTTCGAGATCCCGTGGGAGGACCAAAAGCTGGACGACTCAAAGGTGAACCAAATTTACAAACCGAGGTACAGCATTCTGAAGGCGCTGGAGATCACGGTCAATAAACACTTCGCCGAACTGACAGCGCAGAGCAGGTTCGCCGATTTCGTCATTGCGCTCTGGCGCAAGGTTGTCGAGGACTTCGAGCCGAAGCTCGGCAGGCTCGACGGGATAAGGCGCATGATCGAGGCCTTGGAGCGGCTCGCCCAGTACAACTTGGAGAAGAACCGGCTCCGCGATCCCGTCGTGGCCGCGAGGGAGGAGCTTAGGCGCAATGCACTGGCCTATCTCCGCGAGGAGGCGAAGATATCGGACTTGAGCCCGGCGAAGTTCGTCGGCAAGGTCGTGGAGTACGCCGCAGAGCTCGGTTTGGTCTTCAGGAAGCCGAGGTGGGCGGATGAGGTGAACGCGGCCCGGGTTGGCTTCTGCAAGGCGCTGGCGAACGCCGTCGACATCCCCGACTATGACTGCGAGGACTTCGCAACTCTGGAGATCGAGGGCCACGACAACCCCGCCGGCGCGCCGCTGTTCAATCAAATAGTAAATAAAGAAATGCGCGAGGCCCTCTGGAGCGTATTCACCAACTACGCCGCTAAGGGCTACACGCCTTCGGTACTTGCCGGTAGCGTGCTGTGGCCGAAGAACACCAAAACGCTGGGAAGGATACCGAGAACGTCTTGGAAGCGCCCCGACGGAACCGTCGAATACTACTACAAGCTGACTTGGCAGGAATTCTTCGAGACCTTCGTAGGACAGCTCATAGCCTCCGAGCAACGGGAAGTCGCTGAAGGGGCGGGTCAGATGGTTAGTGGTGGTGAGGTGGTTAGTCCCCTGAAGCCCTCGACGAATATCGAGAATCAAGCGACAAATATCGAAACCGCTCCTCCGATAAGTGTCGATTCAAGTAAAGCGCAAAGCGAACTAACCACACTAACCACACTAACCACCGACCTACCCAAGGGTATTAACTCACAAAATGAATTTTTGCGCGCAAGCGGAGCAGTTGAAAAGCAGGAAGAATCAGGCGAGCAAGCTCCTGCAAAATCCGCTGAAGCTCCTCCGGCTCCGCCCGCCGCAAGCGATGCCAAGGCGGCCACGTCCGAAGCTTCGTGGGGGCAGAAAAACCTTGCGCCGGTAGACCCCGCGGCGGCCTGCATGTCCAACCCCATATGCGGGAACAGGCTGAAGCTCTGCATCTGGAGGCACCTCAAGGTGCCGGGGAATGAGAAGAAAAAAGCGCTGTACGCCGAAATCGAAAGGCGCGGCGAGCTGTTCGCCCACTGCATCAAGGACGCCGTGGAGTACGCCGAGAGGGAGTCCAAGCGGTGAGGGGCATGGACGCCGCCGCTGTGTACCTCGGCGGGACGAGGTTCTGGATCGGCGGCCGCGTCGAGAGGTTTGACCCGTACTTCTACGTCATATCGACGGGGAGGGTGCCGAACTCCGTGAGGACGGACCTCAACGCGCGGTGCTGGGACGGCGTGGGGTACAGGGAGTGCCCTGGGAGGGTGTACCGCATATACGCCAAGCGCCCCGCCGACGTCAGACAGCTGAGGGAGAAGCACAGGAAGTACGGGAGGGTCGCCCAGGCCGGGATTCCGTTCGTGCTGAGGGCCGCGGCGGACTGGGGGAGGCCCCCGCTCGTCTTCGCCAGGTCCGAGCAGGAGCTGGCCTCCAGCATGGCGAAGCAGGAGGTGAGGTTCGCCGCGGTGGACGTTGAGGTCCACGGGACGGACGTCCTCATCGGCTGGGCCCTCCCCGACGGCGACGTCAAGATCTCGAACGACGCCGCCGACCTCTACGCCGACCTTGATGGCGTCGACTTCCTGGTCGGCTACAACATCTCGGGCTTCGACTACAAGTACCTCGGCTCCTCCGACCTCTACGCGGACGCCGGGAGGCCGGTGGGGATAATAGACCTGTTCGACTTCGCGACGGGGGGCTGGAGGTCGTCGCTGGGCGTCGGCGAGGAGGCCTACGCCCTCCACGAGGTGGTGCGGCAGGTGGGCGCCCCGCCCGACGTGGACGTGGCGGAGTGGGTCAAGGCGAAGATGGCGAGGACGGAGCTGGCCGGGGCCGAGCTCAGGCGCTACCTGACGTGGGACGTCAAGGCGACGCTCCACCTCGCCAAGGCTTGGCTCCCCACCATAACCGCGGTGTCCTCCCTGACGGGGGTGCCGCTCCACCTCCTGTGGGTCTACGGCAGGTCGGGCTCGCCGGGAGGCATCCACGAGGCGATGCTGTCGAGACTGACGGTCCGGGGCGGCTACGTCCTTGAGGACAGGGTGAGGCCTCCGGAGGGGGCCTTCTCGGGGAGCAAGGTCGTGCTCCGCAAGGCGGGCCTCTTCAGGAGGGTCGCCGAGTACGACTTCCACATGCTGTACCCCACGACGTACTACGAGTTCGGGGCGGACCCCATCGAGGCCTACGAGTGCCAGGGAGGCTTCAAGGGCGCCGGCAGGACGGTCTGCTTCAAGCAGGGCGACGCGTACGGCTACCTGGCGAAGGTCTACAAGGCGAGGGAGATCACGAAGAAGATCGGCGACAAGGCCCTGGACCAGGCTGTCAAGATCATCGCCAACGCGGCCTACGGGGCGCTGGCGAAGCCGTCGGGCTACGGCCTCAACGAGCACGTCTCCGCAGTTATATTCAACGAGACTAAGCTCCTGTTCGAGAGGCTCGTGGACAGGCTGAGCGGGATCTACGGCGACACGGACTCGGTCTACGTGCCGCTGTCCGGCGACCCGTACCCCGATTCCGAGGTCACCGCAGTCGCCCAGAAGATCGCCGGCGAGCTCTGGGGCGGCAGGATGCTGTACGGCGGATCGCACTTCCGCCTCAAGCTGGAGGGCGTCTGGGACGTCTTCATTTACGAGAAGAAGAACTACCTGAAGTGGGGCGGCGGGAAGATCGAGGCTAAGGGCCAGATGTTCAAGCCAAGCGCCCTCCCGGCCGGCTGGAAGTACGGCGACTGGCGGAGGGTCCTCGTGGAGTTCGCCGAGGGGAAGAAGTGCTGGATCGACGAGCTGAGGCGCCTGCCGCCCGAGGACGTCATGCTGGAGGAGTCCATGGACCTCGCCGACTTCTTCACCGCCTCCAAGAGGCGGGAGCTCGCGGCCATAGACTACCGCAAGAGGCTCCCCATTCTGGCCAAGCTCCTCGCGGAGTCCGGCGGTTCGTCCTACTCCTTGAAGAGGGACGCCAGGGGGATAGTGGACGTCAGGTACCTGTTCGTGGAGCGCGGCGTGAAGTCGGCCTCGCTGATAGTCTACAGCCAGGGCAGATTCGTAAGGGTTGACATATCCCGCGCCGAGCTGGTGAAGGACGATAAGGGGTCGCCGGTGGAGGCGGTCGTCGAGGGCAAATACGCCGAGGTCGGCGACCTGGAGGCCGTGTACCGCGCCGCGCTGAGCACCTACACCTCGCTGTTGCTGGTGTTCGGCAACTGCAAGCAAGCCAAGCTGATATGACGTGCCGCGAGCTCCTTGACAGGTTCGTGAAGGCGCTCGACAGGGACGAGCTGGACTGGGAGGCCCTGCACAAGCTCGCGCACAAGTGCGGCGAGCACTTCGCCCTGGAGGCGGCGAGGGCCGTGTCGCGGAAGGCCGTGAAATTCGCCGTGACGAGGGGCTGGGCCCTCTACCGCGGCTCGAAGATAGCGGGGAGGGACGCCGCAGTGGCATACGGACGCGCAGTGCAAATGGTATGGCGATCCTTCGAGTGGTTCGAGATGGAATGCGGCCCCTTGACCGATATCGCGGCGGACGTCGCCGAGGCCGTGGCGAAATATGACTGGCCCCGGTGGCCCTTCCTCGCGCTCCCGGCCGCCGCGGCCGAGGAGAAGGGATGCCCCCTGCCCGACGCCGTGGCTGAGGCCCTGGGGCCCGACGAATACGCGAGGCTGGAGGCCTTCCTAGAGGAAGGAGAGGGCGTGGTGGAGCTGGAGAGGGGGCTGAAGGTCGCGCTGGTCAGGGACGGGCGCTACATCGGCATCGTGGTATGAGGTGCCCCGGCCTTGAGGAGGTCGTGAGGGGGCTGAGGGGCCGCTCGCTATCCTTCGAGGCCCTCTCGTACAGGTGCGGGTGGGAGGGAGCGCTCCGCCTGGTCGCGGCGGCGGCCATCAAGATACGGGCCGAGGGCGAGCGGGGCTCCGTGGTCTGCCTCCGCGCCAGGAGCCTCTGGATGTGCGAACAGCACGTTTTTCGGACGTTCTGCCTCCCCAAGTCCGCCGCGGTTGAGGCCGTCAGGAAGGCCTTGAGGGTAGCGGAAGAAGCTGGGGTGAAGCCGTTCTGGGCCGCGCCGCTGAGGAAGCGCCGCACCACGTGCTGGACGAAGGAGGACGCGGAGAGGCTGGTCGCGGTCCTGCTGGACGGGCTGTCGCCGACAAAAGGCAGACGCCGGCGGATATACCGAGGAATTTAATCTGCAGGTGCCGTCGTCGAAATATGCTGTGGTAAAAAGCGGCACGGTATTTATGCTCCCCCGCAACTGCGGCCATGGACGAGAAGTCGAGGGAGGTCCTCATGACCTACGCAGGGCTCAACTTGCCCCACATGGTGGCGAGGACGCTCGCGGGGGAGCGGCCGTTCCTAATGGCGTCCATCGTCGGCGAGCTCGGCGTGGGGAAGTCGTCCTATGCGTACTACTCGCTCAAGACCGGCATAATGGCGTACCTCTGCCACCCCTACGGCATCAACCTGTTCAAGGAAGCTGACCGTTGCGTCGCGCATCTGGAGTCAATACACGGCGAACTGTGCATGTCGAAGCACTGCGCGAAGCCCGACGCCCTCGACAAGAAGTACGCCTTGGACATCTACACGGGCCCCCAGGGCCTCTTCAGCCTCATAGAGACGGCGGCAGAGCTGGCGAGGAGCGGCACGCCCAAGCGCAAGATCCTGTTCCTCGACGACATCCTGGCGAGGACCGCGTTCTTCCTGGGGCCGGAGTACCGCCGGGCGTACATCGCGTTTAGGGAGTTGCTCAGGCTGGTGAGGACGGTCGGCGGCATCGCGGTCGTGACGGCCCCCACCAAGGACTACCTGCCGCCCGAGGCCGTGAGGGGCGGCGAGTTCATAGTCGGTAGCTACGGAATGAACAAGCGCCACTTCGTGAGGATGCACGCCGCAAAGTCCGAGGGAAAGGACGGCGGCATCTACAAGCGGCTTAAGGTGAAGTTCGACGACGTCGTGCCGGCGAAGGCCGCCTTCGGCATGCCGAAGTGGCTGGAGGAGGAGATAACGAAGAGGAAGCGGGCGGCGATCGCCTCACTGGCCGAGATAGTCCGCGGCGGAAGAAAGGCGGCCGAGGAGGTTGCGGCGGACGCCCCCCAGCCGAGCACGGAGGAGGAGCCTCCGGCCGAGGCGAGGCGCCCGAGCAGGGCCGAGACTCTGGCGAAGCTGGCCATAGAGAGGTGCAGGGGGGCGAGGGACTTCGCGTCGTTCAAGGCCTGCGTGGAGGCGCTCACCAGGCGAGACAAAGACGCCTTAGAGGCGGCCAAGATGAAGGTCTTCGCCGCCCTCTCCAAGAGGGGGAAGGCCGTCATGCGGTGGGAAGACGTGGCGAAGGTCGAGGGGCCCCCGTCGGCCTACCTCTAAGGGCGGAGCACATCCATCATCTCTTAGTTCAGTATACTGCGGGCTCGGCCGCAAGGCATTTAAGGCCGGGCGCGGGGCCTCACGTGAGCGCGTTCTCGTTCGCCGCGACCGGCGAGAGGAGGCAGAGGGGCGACGCCCCAGCCCGGCAGTCCCAGCCGGCCCTGCCTCGGGCCGCGGCGCGCCAGGTGGCGCTCCTCCGGAGGGCCGTGGATGCGGCGTGGGCGAAGTGCCGGAAGGCCAGGTCGCTCAGGGAGCTCGCGGCGTGCGTGGACGTCCAGCCTTATCCCGTCAACGAAATCATGAGGGCACAGCTCCTCAACGAGCTGGCGCAGATGGGCGTCGCGGCCACGTGGAGGGACGTCAGGGAAGGGAGGGCCGCGTTCGAGGCGGCGCTTGCCGGGCTGTCGGCCGCCCGGCCAGGTAGGCCCTGAGGCATTCCCTGAACTCCGCTCCTTTTAACCCTCGGCACTCCAGGGCGGCCTCGACGTACGGCCTCCTCTCCGGCCTCCCGACCCTCCTCGCGGGGCCCCTCCGCATGGACGCGAAGAATTCTAGAGATATATGGCTTCTGCCGCCCGGCGGCCGTCTCCGCCGTCGGCTCTTTACATACTTTAGTAGCTGCGGGCTGGGTAGTGTAAAGCGTTCATTTCGCGTTTCGGGCCGTAAGGCGAAATGGCCGGGGAGCGCGGCGGAGGGGGCTCGATTTCGCGGGGAAGGTATTTATGCCGGTGAAAGGCGAAGTCGCATGCGGGCGCGAGAGGTCTACCTGTCCCTTGACGCCTACCGCTCCGCCATGGAGCGGCTCTACAGGCTGGCGTACCAGAGGCCGGAGCGGAGGTACGTGCTGACGTACCTCCTCGGCGCCACGGGCAGGAGGATCTCCGAGGCGCTCGGCCTGACGACGCGCGACCTGGACTTCGAGAGGCGCGCGATAACCTGGCGGATCCTCAAGAAGCGCAGAGCGGACTACTACGTAACCCTGCCGATGTCGCCGAGGGTCGAGGACGTCCTCAGGCGCTACATCGTGCTAAACGGCGTGTCGGACAGGCTGTTCCCCGTGACGTTGCGGCAGGGGCAGTACGACGTCAAGAGGACGCTTGAGGAGGTCGGCCTCTACGGCTGGCGCGTCCACGACCTCCGCCACGCCTTCATACTTGAGGCCCTGCTCAACACCAGATCCATAGAGGCCGTGAGGCGGTGGACGCAACACTCAAGCTATAGAGAATTGTTGGAATATGCGCGGATCGTCGGCATGGAGGTGGACAGGCCGCCCGTCCCCTGGTGACCGCTCGGGGCAAGGTATAAATGGCGCGGCTCCGGGCGGAGCCGCCGGGGGTGAGGACTCTTGCCAAATGGCGTCGATGGCCGGACGCCTCCTGCCGAGCCCCGGCGTCCCCCGTGAGGAGCCTTGCCAAATGGCGTAGATGGCCGGCTTCCACTGTCCCGAGGGGCTCCTTCCCCATGCGGCGCGCTGGGCGTCGGCGTTAGTGAGGTTAGTGGAGATAGTGCAGATAGTGAAGTAGTGTGGTTAGTGAAATTAGTGAGATAGTGGAGATAGTGAAATTTTACCAGTATTTCTTTTTGCTTGTTCAAATGTAGAGCGCAGTGGTTTTGATGAGTTTGTATGGGTTGTCATCTGACGGCGTGAACCGGTTGTCATAAAGCGCGAACTGGCCGGCGCGCTGAAAGTTTTCGGCGCGCCGTAGGCCCCCTTTGTCTTCGCCGCGGTTTTCGTCGCTACGGCTTAAATAAAGCCGTGTTACGCCTGCTCGAAGACGGGTCGCTCCTCCTCGCAACGGAGGGAGGAGAGGCCAAGTTGAGGATCAGATCCGTGGCCACCGGCGACGACGTGCTGAGGGCTAAGGCCA
>Ga0326765_100053_pt1 | contig 15083 bp, 20 predicted proteins | sample NORRB_P_FD_207670 | JGI IMG/M metagenome (GOLD analysis project Ga0326765, IMG submission 207670) | Hot spring water microbial communities from Norris Geyser Basin, Yellowstone National Park, WY, United States - NOR.RB_P | ecosystem: Environmental > Aquatic > Thermal springs > Unclassified... | reverse complement strand
TTTTTACATCTTTTTCAAATTCAAATAATCGGAAGAGTGTACAAAAGTCGTACTTAGTGATGAGGGGTTTAACTTCCTGAACCGCTTTAAGTTTAATGCCTAGCCTTAATGAGTCAGATTTGAGCGTAAGTGTTGGCGCCACGTCTTTAAACATTTTTTCGAAAGTTTCCTTACTCATTGTGACGGCCAATTCTCCTTTATCGGTGTCAATACTTACATCTAAGCCATTACCCTGAGCCCTAAGGCTTTCCTTAAGAATTTGGAAACGTCCCTCCTTACCTGTGATGTATATTTCATAGGAAATTCGTGTTGGTGCTTTGCACGGCTCAAATGGCGATTTTTTACAAAATTCTTTCACGCACTCTTCTTTGTTGTTTTTATATTCTAGTTCTAGACCAAGTATTATTGGCGTGTTTTCGTCGTGCCTCCATACTACTTTGTCGTAGCCCCACCATTTTAGGAATGGGTTTGTGGCACTCCCCCTCGCCCATTCTATGGTGCTTGTTAATAATTCGAAGGCCTCCACTAGGGCCGTTTTCCCTGAGCCGTTCGTCCCCACGATTATTGTTAGTCTCGTTGGGAATTCGAGCGTCACGTCCCTTAACGACTTGAAGTTCCTGACCCAGAACTTCCTTAGTTCCACGCACTCATCGACGCCCTTTAGATCCACGTAGCTGTATGACGTGCTACAATTAATGTTTTTATGCTCAGCGAGGTTTCGAGACTTCTCAGCACGCTTAAGCCCAATTTGCTACTTTTCCGGATGGTGGGTAGATTTAGGTTTTAGAACTCCTCGTAGGTGTCGATGAACTTCCTGTACCACTCCTCATACTCCTTCTTGGTCACGACGTGGAGCTCGAATGGGTCGTCGAGCCCCATTTCCTCCTTGATCTTCGCAGATATCAAGGCCTTGTCCCACGGGGTTTTGGCCCTATCTGTTATTACCAGGACGTCGACATCGCTATCAACTCTGTAATCCCCCCTCGCCGCAGAGCCGAAGAGCATCACCCTGCATTCCCCGTCGATCGCCTCAACGCAGATCCTCTTGATCTCCCTAACGTAATCCCTCGCGCGGCCCAGAACCTCCTTCCTCCTGCTCCACCACCTATATAATTCCCAGTACATGCAGGATCCCCCTAACCACGTTCAGCGATCTCTCGACCGATTCCTTGTCGTATTCATAGGGTAGGCATCTCGCGGCTATGTACGACTGCTCAATCAACTCGAGGACTATGTGCGCCTCGCCCACCATCTTCTCCAGCTCCCTATTCCCCGTCAGCTCGACCACTTGCCTTAACAACCTCTTTACGCTGTGCGTCTTCTCGAAACTGCCCGTCAATTGGTACAGGGTGTACTTCAGCGATAGCTGCAACGCCTGCTCGAGGCTAAACATCGCCAGATTATACCTACCCCTACCTAGGTTCTCCTCGGCTTGCTCAAGGAAGGCTATGGCATTTCTCTTCAAATACTCAGCCATGCTCGGGGCCTAGTGCGCCTTCGGTATTAAATCTTTTGCCAGCGGCCAGTCTCAGGAGGAATTACTCCCGAGGGGGCCTCCCCGGCCTCCCTGGCCATCTACACTGGTAATCTGCTCCTACGTCTTCACCGTATGGTTTCGCCTCCCGGAACCCCACGTAATTCGCTTCACCCCATACCGCCCCAGCCAATCCCTCGTCCGATACCAACGCGAGGAGCAGCAATCCCCCTGAGGCTCTTAGCCGGTTTTGGCTGGGGGGTTCTTAACCTTCATGATAACGGCGCAGACGTGCATGTTGGAGTCGCTGAGGACGTGACGATCCACTGGTTCGACATACGTCTCATACATGATGACCTCGCCGCCAAGCAGAGAGGGGCTCGTCGAAGTGCTTTACACGGTCGGTGTGACCAGCACCACGCCGCAATTCTCGTCGCGACGGGCCGGCTATGCGGCGCCACCCGCCGAGGGCTTTACAAAGGCTACAATCGTCAACCCCAATAACCCCAGATCGGGGCCAATGACTATCCTGGCCAAGGCCAGCTAATTAGGCTTTCCGGGTGCGGGGTTCTCACCTAGACAATTGTGCAACGTTATTGCGATGGGCTCTATGGTAACACTCACAGCGGCCCTAGAGCTGGCGATGCATCTATTTCATAGTACCCTGGCATGGGCGTTGTTGCGAACTGATTAGTTAGGTTTGATGTTGCCCTGTGGAGTAGTGAGGGGGATTTTGAGAGGGGAGGCCCCGACAGCGGTCTTCAAAGTCCAGCGTCACATTACCTAGTTAATGAGAAATAAGTAATAAAATTATCGCTAGATCACCTATCATTAACTATACAATATCCTATTGTTGTTTGTATTTCTGAGTCCACTGGAACCGCCCCTGCGCGATCCATGTGGAAGACCATGTAGCTGCCGCTCTTAACGAGCATGTTTGGGTAGAGCGTCGCGTGCCTCCATGCCCGGGACGCGGCGCCATCCTTGGGAACCCAGGACTTAAGGATAACCCTTAAATTACATAGCGCATCACCTCATCTAGATGAGGACGTCGCTGGCCGCCGCCTTGGTCATCGTGGTTTTAGCCGTTGCCGCGCTCGCCTATCTGCTGATCAATCAGGAGATTCGGGAAGCGCCGGAGATTGCCCTATCTAACGCCAAGAAGCTACTGCTCAGCGAGAACTTCACGGGCACATATTATGTGACCGTGACCACGCAAGTTAACTCAAGAGCGTCAACATCAAGTGGAATCTCGACTACGTCGAGGTCCCCATCAATAAACGCTTTGGTGTCGAATAGCACTGGGTTGTTGATGGAATTCGACGGTAGAGTGGTTCATGTAAACAGCACGGTGGTTGTCTGGATGCATGGCGATGAGGTTTGTCAAGTACTGATATCTATTAGCAACGCCTCGCCCTACAACAGGACTGCCACGTTCTGCATACCCAGCAATTACTCGAAGTACCTCCTGCCCTTCTACGTGGATGAGGAGCTGCTCGGCAACGCCACATATATCGGCGAGAGCTCGTGGAACGGCGAGACCACGTACTGCTTCAAGTCGGAGATAACGGTGAGCCAGCCGTCGATAACGACAGGCAAAACAACAACAATAGGCTCGCCAATCACCACGGTCATCAATGCGACGAGGCTCTGCATACTGAGCAACGGCGTCACTGCGAGCGCGACCCTATATGAGACAAGCCGGTTGAGCCATCAATCGTTCACGACGGTCATAAACGAGACGCTCATAAGCTACTCCTTCACATTCAACCAACAGCTGTTCACCCAAATAACGAGCAGGGCAGGACTGGGTTAAGGCTTCAATCTGCGCAACAACCCTATCGAATATCCGCGCAGGGCGTAGCGCTCAGAGGAGGGCTGAGGTGGGGAGCGTCTCGACGACCTCCTGGCGGGGGCCTCCATCGTCGTTGCGGAGGCCGCGGTTAGGACCGCCCCAGGCAGATGGGTTTATAAAATCGCCCGGGTTATCTGCATGTGTTTAGGAGGGGCGTGGGGCACCTGGCCGAGCCCTATAGGTCGGTGGCGTCTAGGCTGCTGGACGCCTTACTGAGCCTCTACGGCGATAACCTGGTCTCCCTCGTGGTCTACGGCAGCGTGGCTAGGGGCCGCGCCAGGAGGGACAGCGACCTCGATCTGCTCGTCGTCTTCGAGGATCTGCCCAGGGGCGTCTTCGAGAGGGTTAGGCTGTTCGAGAGGGCTGAGGACCTAATCCAGCCGCTTCTCGACGGCTTGATGGATTCGGGCTACGCCATAGCCCTATCGCCGGTGATCAAGACCAGGTCCGAGGCCGCAAGGTTCTCGCCGATCTATCTAGACATGACCGAGGACGCCGTGATAGTTTACGACAAGGACGGCTTCTTCGAGGGCGTGTTGACCCGGCTGATCAAGAGGCTTAGGGAGTTGGGCGCTAGGAGGGTTTGGGTCAACGACAAGTCTTGGTATTGGGTGCTTAAGGGCGACTATAAATTCGGCGAGGTGATCGAAATTGAATAACCTCGACATGGCTAGGTCGCATCTGAGGCGAGCCGCGGAGAGAGTTAGGCATGCCGAGGAGGCCCTGACCAACGGCAATTACCCCTACGTCGTTAGGCAATGCCAGGAGGCGGTTGAGCTGGCCCTCAGGGCCGCATTGAGGATGGTGGGCGTCGAGCCGCCGAAGTGGCACGACGTGGGGCCTGTGTTGAGGAGGGAGCGGGGCAGATTTCCGGCGTGGTTTCAGGGACATATGGATGAATTGGTGTCCATATCGAGGAGCCTCAGGAAGGAGAGGGAATTGGCGATGTACGGCGATGAGGAGAGCGGCATACCGCCTGAGGAACTCTACACCAGGTTGGACGCCGAATACGCATTGACCAACGCAAGAAGGGTCTTAGACCTCGTCGAGAAGCTGATGGAGGAGCTCCCGACCTGACTTAGAGTTGTGGGTTCGATGAGAGGCGCGGGATCAGCCCGATGACTTGGATGAATCCATGTAATCGACGTCCACGACCTCGACGGGCTTAACTTGAAGCCTCTGGGCGACGGTGTTGAGGATATCCCAGGCATACCTTCTCGCAGTACCCACGTCGTACAGCGAAGGATATGTGTGGGCCACGATCCCAACCTCTGCGGCGTCGCCCCTCTCGATCACGACTGTGAAGGCCGGGATCCTGTTGAACGACATGGGGTAGAGCCTCTGCCCGATGGCAAGTGCAACCCTAGGTCTCGTATTCAGCACCGAGAAGTATGTTTGATGCATATTCGTAATTTCCAAAACACCATGTCTTCCCCCATCCTCCGGACCCTATACGGCTTGTTTCGCTTGACCTCCCTGGACGCTAGAATGGCTATCCACATGGCGACCCCACAGCTACAGGACTCTTTAAAAAACATAACCATCTTTCCGTAACACCCAACGACTTCTTTTGGCGACCGTTCGTTTCGAGGCATACCGGTCCGGGGCGCGGCTGATTGCGGGGGACGTTGCAGGCGCGCGCCTCAGGCGGGCTTACCCAAGGCGCTTGATGGATACGGGCAGGGCCCCGTAGGTCGCATCTCCCGACGTCAGCATCTTGTAGAGCTCGACGAGCCTGCGCCCGAGGAGCCTCGCGAATTGTTTGTTGTAGCCGAAGCGCCCCAGCAGCCTGCTCATCAATCTGCTCCTCTTGACCTCCTCGACGTAGGGCCGCGCCAGCTCGGCGTATATCCCGGCCGCCTCCGCCGGCTTGCCTCTGACCTTCAGGGCCACGTAGGCGGCCTGAGCGGCCAGGGCGCCTGTGGCGACCGCGTAGTATATGCCCTCGCCCGTCGAGGCGTCCACGAGGCCCGCCGCCTCTCCGGCCAGGATCACGTTGCCGGAGCCCAGCCTCCGCACCGACCCCAGGCTCAGCGGATGGCCCATGACCGCCCCCGTCCTCAAGCCCAGCGACTCGGCCCATTTGGCGAGAGGCCCTCTGAGGTCGGCCCAGGGCCCCCAGCCTATCCCTATGCCGACGTCGACGCCTCTATCGCCCAACGTGAAGGCCCAGGCGTATCCGACGCCCCCCGTCTCCTCGTGGGCGAAGTCGAAGTCGACTATGCAGGTGTCGCCCAGACTTCCCCCGGCCACCGACATGAAGGCGATTCCGTGGGTCTTGGGGCTCGGCGGCGGCTCGCCGAGGGATCTCGCCACCGCGCTGTTGGCGCCATCGGCGCCCACCACCACCGCCCCCTCGTAGGCGCCTCTCTCCCCCACGGCCCTGCCCCCCTCCACCCTCAGCACCCTGTCGACCGCGAACTCGGCGCCGGATTGATCCAGAAGGGCCTTGTCGAACTCGGGCCGCCGCGTGACCCTGATGGGGTCGCCCCTATGGGTGTAGTTTATGTCGGCGACCTTGACCCTCACCTCTCTGCACTCGCCGTACCAGCTGTACTCTATCCCCATCCTCTCCAGCATGCGCCAGGTCCTAGGCGTGAGCCCCCCGCCGCAGGGCTTCTCCCGAGGCGGCTTGAACCTATCCACAACGAGCGTCTTGAGCCCCAGCCGCGTCGCCACTATCGCCGCCGTCGCCCCCGCGGGCCCCGCGCCCACTATGACCAGATCGTACACGGGACCCGCTCGCTATGTGCTTTAATTATTTAGCCTCGAAGCCCAGCCGAAGGCTGCCGCAGAGGCTTTGCCGTGGCGCCAGCCACCTTAGCGGTCTCGGTCACGGCGCTGTGGTTTACATACCGCATATAGTGTTCCACATAGACCACATCTCCGTCGAACAGCCTTTGATGTATTTAGCGCTCAACGCCGGGCTCGCCTTTATCAAGTACTCCGAATGCGCCCGGCCGCCGGGCCCGGCGCCGGGATAGGCCGGCGGAGCGCTCAGACGCAGGGACCGATGTTCAGCGCCTCAGATCTCCGCGCGGCGCCCGTACGGCCGCGTGCAGACGGCAGTCCGCCTTATTCTTCAGAGCTCCGCCGTGCCGAGCTGCCTCAAGACGTACTGCCTTATCTCGTCCTCGTCGGGCAGCCTCTCCACTATCCTGCCGTCCTCCATGTATTTCCTCAGCAGAGGCCTTGCCTCGGATCCGTCGGGACATCTGGGCGGGGGATCCCGCCACAGCGCCGTGACGTGCCGCCCCCCGCAGTCGTAGACCTGCTTGAAGCCCGGGAGCTTCCCCCGCTTCGTGATCGGCGTCCAGCCGTCCCCCGTCTTGACCTCCACGATATCCATCGATATGTCCACGCTCGGCGGAAAGGCTATGGACGTGCCGACGCCGAAGACGTCGGCGACCTCCGCCAGCCTGGCGACCTCCTCCTCGTCGAGCCCCCCGCTGACCACTATCTTGACGTCCCTATAGCCGGCCAGGTCCAGGGCCCAGCGGACCTCCCGCGCTATCTTGAGCATATCGCCCCTCCTGCTGCCCGGCGTGTCCAGCCTGACCCCCCACAGCCTCCCGCCCAACAGCCTGGCGGCCATAAGCGACTCCTCCCTCTCGTCGAGGAACGTATCGGCCAGCACCACTCTCGGCACGTCGGGCGGGGCGGTCTTGTCGAACCACAGCCACGCCTGCGCGTGGTCGCCCTTGAGCGCCCTGAAGATTATCATCAAGGCGTGCGGCATGGTGCCCGACGGCCTCTTCCCCATCATCTCCGCGCCGGGGACCCCCGAAACTCCGTCGCATCCCCCTATATACGCCGCCCTATCCGCCATGGGCTGGACCGCCGGGTGCAACACCCTTGCTCCGAAGAAGAGGCACGTCTTCCCGCCGGCGGCCTTCTTGACCCTGGCCGCCTTGGAGGCTATGCTGCTGTAGTGGCGCAGTATGCCGAGCACCGTGGTCTCGTACACGGCGAAGTCCACGTACCGCCCCTCTATCACCATTAGGGGCTCGTTCTCGCCGAAGAGCGTCCCCTCCGGCATGGAGTAGACCGTCACCGGCCTCCCCTCCAAGGCGTACAGCGCCTCCTTCAGGCCCGCGTAGACGGCCCACCTATAGCCCCTCGGCAGAGAGGCCACGTGGAACTCGGCGCGCACCACGGCCTCCTCGAGGCCCGCCGCCTTGAGCGCCTCGACGGCGCGTATGAAGTATATGTCGGTGGCTCTGCCGGCCGCTATATCCTCGGGCAAGAGTATGTGGAATTTAGCCATGTCGATAGGTCTAGGCCTCCGTTTAGTATCCTATTTGCAAAATATGCGGACTCGGGGCCCGTTGACACGTGGACAACTATTAGTCTCAGCGAGCCATTTCGCTATGGTTCCGCAAGCTCGGCGCAACGCGCAAGGCGGCCTAAATGTCTGCGGGTGAGCACGATCTCCACTACGCCGTTCCCTTCGCGCACCCGTGACCTATCGCCCGTGAGGACCTCCACCAGGGCGACAATCAGGGTTTGCGGACGCATTGCCCCAGGCGCCTCCTCGGAGGTGCGCTAGGGCTGATCCGCCCACTTCTCCCTCAGCTTTTGGAATACCGGCGAGGCGGCGAGGGCGACCGCCGTGATCAGCGCGACGTTCCTCAGATCCGCATGGAAGAAGTCGAGGGCGAGGAAGACCGTCGCGGCCAAGAGACCCGGCGTGACGAGGAGCAAGGGCCTCGGCAGATCGATCCTAGGCTCGAGGAGCCGCCACGCAAGCGCGGCGAGGAGCCAGGCGATGAACATGGAGAAGCCCACCCCTACGGCGACTCCGAACAGCACGGCGCTGTAGAGAACGCGGGCCTCCTCCACAGAGACACCCACATCCCTGGCGATCTCCGGCACAGCCGTAGCCTCAGGCGCCGCCATGGCGACCACCATCAACGCCAGCAACACCCCAGCCAGCACGCCGGCCGCCGCGCCGGCGGCTAGATAAACCTTCACCGAAGCCACGGCCATACCTCCACCACCGCGCCCGCCAAGATGAGCAACACAAACCACCACCGCCTGAAAAACGCAGCCGCGTAGCCGCCCGCCTCAAGGGGCAGAAACAGCCAGTACTTGGGCTCGGCCGACGCCACCAGAGGAAAGCCGAAGAGGGCCACCTGCCCCAAGGCAACGGCCAGCACAGCGGCGGAGTACCTACGCGGAAGGACCCAGATCAAGAAGGCCAAAAGCATGTTGTTCAAGGCGATCAAAGCGACAACGACACCGAAGTCCATACCAGCCCCGGGAGCATCACAGCAAATAGAGAAAGAACAGCAACCGTTGTCGCAACGATGGCATCCCTCGCCCTGCCTAACATGGCCCAGGAGAAGAGGAACGACGTAAGCACGCCTAACAACGGGTGAAGGACGGCGCCTGCGATGAAGGAGGAGAAAAGGAAATCCCCCACGTCTACGCCGAGGAGTCGGCGCGTGAATACGCCGAGGGCCCACCGGAGGACTAGGGCGAAGACCAAGGCGGAGCCGCCGGCCACAGCCGCGGCGAAGTAGGAGAGTTTAAATGTATAAAGTGCTGTGTAAAGTGTGTAGAGTATAAACATAAACACGATGGCATAGAAGACGAAATCGCGTGTGAGGCCTCCGGCGGCCTTCGCGCCGTTTTCCATACGCTCAAGCGCCGCCGGCAATGGAACCCCCTCCCTCCGATAAGCCCTAAACTCGCCTATGTATTTGAGAAGCGCCAGAGCCACGCCGGCAAAGAACAACAGAGCCGTTGCGACTCCGCTCGTCGTCCCCAAGGCGATCGTCGCATGAAGCGCCATGAACAAAGCGGCAAAGGACATGTACCTCAACACGCTGAAGATCGGGGCGTCTTTTACGTGTTGTAGCTCGTGTTGCCAAGCCCTTTCGTCTATGATAATTGCCGCTGTGAAGAAGAGGCCTTCGTATACGGTGCCCCCCGGGAGCGGGACCTCCGGCGGCGGTTGCTCCTTTGGCTTGTAGAGGATGCAGACAGCCGGCGGCCTCAGCCTGCATCTAAGGCCCTCGAAGAACCGCCTGAAATACAGCACGGCAACAACATTAAACATCTCAAATGGAAAAGCCACGACAAAGAAAAAGAAAAGAAACAAAGGATAGACAGCCGTATCATTCCTCAATAAATATAATATAAAAAACCATAGTCCGATCCATGGTAAAAAATACAATTTGCTGGTCATCAAGCGGAAGAGAAAAAATCTGCGGGGGAAAAAATCCGTCATTCTGTTTTATCCAGCGATTATAGCAAATCCAACCGGCCCAGCCAAGAAATCGGCATAATCGGCAAGCCCCAGCAGGGAGAGCACCTGCGTTCCCAGCCACACGCTCAACCGCTGTCCTCCAAGATACGGTCCCCACCATGCCTGCGAGGCGGCATCAAGTCCAAATCCTCCTGCGACGCTCCACAAACCGCAAGTAAATACAGTGGATCCGCTTATTGATCCGGTCGTAGCATATGCATAAAGCATACACGCACCGAACATTGCTTTTGGCTGTGCCACAACAGTAACTTCAGCACTCAAACCGCCTGCCAGCACAGTTAGCATACCCAGCGCCAGCAACGCCGCCACCGCCGTTATTTCTTCCTTCATCTGGAGCTTCGACATGCTCTTTTTTTTTTCCAGTTTTTTTAATTTTCTCTTCGTTTTTCGTCGTATTTCAGCGTCTTCTCGGCGGCAGGTTTTGGCTTCTTGCCGTACCGCCGGCGTTGGGCGCCTCCGGCGGCGCCGCGCAGAGCCCGCCGGCGGCCTCATGGCCCGCAAGCCGTCTCCCGAGGGGCGCGCCTCCGTCTTGAGGGGCCGCAGGCGGGAGGCGGAGCGGCGAGGGGGCCTTCCGCCGAGGCCTGCCGACCCGGCGGAGGGGGCGTCGAGGGGCGGCCGGAGCCGCCTCCGGCGTCGAGCGGGTCGGGGTCCGCCGCGCGGGGCCTCGTGCGAAAGGGAACTCCGCGGCGGTCAAGGCGGTGGAGCAGAGGCTTGCCCACAGACCTTACGGCGACGGCGGCGTCGCAGGCGTCGGCCCACGCCGCCCAGACCCGTTCCCATCCCGGCTAGAGGACCCTTTGAGGCAACACGCCGGCTACGCTCGACAGAATTGTTTGATACGCGCGTCTATTGGAATCAATGAATAAAACCATGGGGCGTAGCTAAGCCATGGCCTACTCGCCGGGCCTGGAGGGCGTCGTGGTGAAGGAGAGCGAGATCTGCCTAATCGACGTCGAGAACTCTAAGATCTACTACCGCGGCTACGACCTCGAGGAGCTTGCAGAGAGGTCCAGCTTCGAGGAGACGGCGTATCTGTTGATCTACGGCAGGCTCCCCGGGGCCTCCGAGCTGGCCGAATTCAAGCGGCTTCTGGCGTCGATGAGGAGGCCGCCGGACTACGTCGTCTCGGTGATGAGGGCGTTGCCGCGCGGCGCGGAGCCGATAGACGTGTTGAGGACGGCGGTCTCGGCCATGGCCCTCGGCGAAGATCTGGCGGATAGGTCCCGCGAGGCGGAGCTGAGGAGAGGCCTCGCCGCGATGGCCGCGATGCCCTATATAGCCGCCAACTGGGATAGGCTCAGGCGGGGCCTCGACGTCGTGGACCCGCCCGCCGAAAGCCAGGCCGAGTACTTCCTGAGGATTCTGAGGGGCGGCGACCCCACCCCCCTGCAGATAAGGGCCATGGACGCCATGATGGTGATATACGCGGAGCACAGCATGAACAACAGCACGTTCACGGCGGTCTCCGTCGCCTCGACCCTCAGCGACATGTACGCCGCCTTGACGGCGGCCTTGGCCAGCCTCAAGGGGCCTCTCCACGGCGGGGCCAACGTGGATGCGGCGAAGATGATAGAGGAGATCGGGTCGCCCGAGGAGGTGCCGCGGTGGGTCGACTCGGCTCTGGCTTCGGGCAGGAGGATCCCCGGGTTCGGCCACAGGATATACAAGAGGGGGCCCGACCCCAGGCTCAAGGTCCTGAGGAAGCTCGCCGAGGCCCTGGCCAAGGAGTCCGGGGACTCGGGGCCCTACGAGGTGGCCAGGAGGCTCGAGGAGTACGTCCACTCCAAGCTTTCGGGGAAGGGCATATTCGCCAACACGGACCTCTACGCCTCCGTGATATTCAGATATCTCGGCCTGCCCACAGACCTGAACCTGCCCGCCTTCGCCATGTCGCGAGTGGCCGGCTGGATAGCGCACGTGCTCGAGTACAGGTCGAGGAACCGGCTGATAAGGCCGACCGAGAGGTACGTGGGCCCCGTCGGGCTGAGGTACGTCCCCCTCCCCGAGAGGGGCGGCCTCGGCGGGGGTATATAAACTTACATAGACCGCGCGGCCGGGCTTCCCCAAGGCGCCTCGAGGCAGGGGGCCTCCCTCACCTACGGCGTGGTTTATATCAAGGGCGCCGGGTTTCGGAGATTACCGGCGTATTTATGGGGGTCAATTTTATATACTCGCCAGCATCCCCCTCCATGCGGGGGGACGCCGGGGCGGAGACCATAGTGATCGGACGCCACGTGTACGGCAACCTCTACGACTGCGATAGGGAGGTCCTCCGAGACGAGACGCGGCTCATACAGATAGTCAGGAATGCGGCCAAGATAGCCAACGCCACGCTCGTCTCGGTGAACACGTATAAATTCGGCGTGAACAGCGGCCTCACGGTCTTCGCCATAGTGGCTGAGAGCCATATATCCATACATACATGGCCTGAACACGGCTTCGCCACGGTCGACGTCTACACCTGCGGAAATACGGACCCGGAGGCGGCGTTTAACTACATAGCGAGGGAGCTTAACGCCCAGAGGGTCGAGGTATTTCGCGGCGATAGATCGCTGAGGAGGTAGCACTTAAAAATTGGGATTTTTAGTTCCGCCATGTCGGAGACATTTAAAGCCGCTTTTCTAGAGATAGCGAACTTTATTCTACAATCGTTAAATAAGCTCGACTTAGATAGTATAGCGAAATTTACAGATCTTCTAGTATCTGCATATAACGATGAAAGGGCCGTCTTGGTGGTCGGCATGGGCCGCAGCGGGCTCGTCGCCAGGGGGTTCGCCATGAGGCTGCGCCACCTCGGGATACACTCCTACGTGCTGGGCGAGACCATCACGCCGCCGGTCAGGAAGGACGACATAGTGGTGGCGATTTCGGGCAGCGGGACGACGCAGATAGTGGTGGCCGCCGCCGAGGCCGCAAAGAAGATGGGCGCCGTAGTTGTCGCCATAACCACCTACATGGATTCCCCCTTGGGCAAACTCGCCGACATAGTCCTCTTCGTGCCGGGCAGGACCAAGGTGGCGGTCATGGACGACTACTTCGCGAGGCAGGTGCTGGGCCTCCACGAGCCCCTCTCGCCTCTCGGCACCTTGTTCGAGGACACCGCCATGGTGGTGCTGGACGCCGTTGTGGCCGACCTAATGAAGCAGTTAGGCAAGAACGAACAGGACTTGGCCAGGAAACACGCTAATATTGAGGTGCCTTAACCTCCGTGTGATGACGACGGTGTGTGGCGAAGATGAGCGGTGGTGACAAATCTGAACCAACCCGCCTTCGGACGGCTACCTCCCCTTGATAGCCTCTATGTCTTCATCCTCCATCTTGATGTTATATCGGAGGAGGAGCTCCTCTAGGGCCGTCTCGACGACGTCGGAGCGGCTCCTGAAAAGCCCCAGCTCCACCAGGGCGTCGAGATTCTCAACCTGTCTATCGGGCAGATTGACCGAGACGACGACGAGCTTCCTGACGCCGTACTTCCTCCTCCTTCTGTCCCCCGCCCTCGCCATAGAGCTATCGATCCATAGTTTTTAATTTTTAATATCCCAATTCACCGACGCCGTGAGGATATTCGTGGGGGTGACCGGGGCTTCGGGGGCTGTATACGCCGTGAGGCTCCTCGAATACCTCCGCAAGCTGGACGCCGAGGTCCACCTATCGGTCTCCAGAACCGCCTGGAAGATAGTCAAGCACGAGGTGGGCGTGGATAGAAACTCCGTGGTCTCGCTCGCCGATTACTACTGGGAGGAGGACGACCTAGAGGCGCCGCCCGCCTCGGGCAGCTTCAAGATGGACGCAGTGGCCGTGGTTCCCTGCTCCACAAAGACCTTGGCCGCCATAGCCAACGGGATCACCACGAACCTCATAACCAGGGCGGCCGAGGTGGCCCTGAAGGAGAGGAGGAGGCTGGTCCTGGTCGTTAGGGAGTCGCCGCTGAGCCTGATCCACATAAGGAACATGGAGATGGCCACGGCGGCCGGCGCCGTGGTCATGCCGGCGTCGCCTCCGTTCTACCACAGGCCGAAGACCTTGGACGAGCTCATCGACTTCTTCGTGGGGAGGGTCCTGGACGCGTTGGGGCTTGAGCACGAGCTCATACAGCGTTGGGGCCGCGACAGGCTAAGGAAATAGGCTGTACACCAAGGGGACCACTACGGGCACGGCAAGGGTCAACACGACGCCGTTCACCACCGCAGGCACGACGGCCTCGGCCCCATATACGGAGCGGTACAGCGGCAGGGTGTTGTCCATGGTCGTCGCGCCGCCTATCGCCAGCGCCGCGTCGGGCCGCACCCGGCCTGCCAGAAGCGGCATCAATACGAACGTCAGCTGCTCCCTGAAGAAGTTGGCGAGAAACCCCAGCGTCCCCAGGACTGCGTCGCCGGACGCCGAGAGCAGATAGGGACCTGTGAAGCTGTACCACCCCATCCCCACAGCCACCGCCGGGCTGACGCCAAGCCATAGATAGAAGGCCAGGCCCGCCGCCAGGCTCGAGGCTAGCGAGACGAGGGGCACCGCCGCGAGCCTCGGGCTCAGCCTCAGCCCCTTGAGCCGGCCTATGTCGGCGCCCGCCAGGAAGAGCAGTACCAGGAGTATGGGCTCTATGGCCGACGCGTAGGGCGCCCGGACGAAATAGCCCACGGCTATGCCCGCCAGGAGGGCCGACACCGCGACGGCCGACACCCTGGATCCCGACGGCGACTGGGCGCCTCGGCCTCGCGAGGACAGCGCAAACGGCAGCATGGATGCCAACGCCACAGACAGCGCGTAGTCGAGCGACAGCGCGACTATATAGCCCGCGTTGTCCACAACGACGTGCGCTCCCTCGGCCGAGGCCGAAAATATAACCGCCGCCACCACGGCCGTGAAGACGGCCGGGGGGACCCTCAGCCCGAGGCGTCTGCCCGCGAGGTATCCAAGCCCCATGGAGGCGATATATTGGGCCATCTCCGCCGCGAGCTCCATGGACCCGCGGCGTAAGTTGCTTTTATAGGTTGAATATGGTCATGAGACCCGGGGGGAGTAGGCCGAAACTAATCTTCTACATCTCGGCGGGAGACGAGACGGTAACCAACGCCGACGTCGCCGAGGTGAGAATTTTCCTGAAACTAAGGAGGCCCAGGTGCAGGTCCTGCGGGTCTGTCGTGGGGCCCGACAACGTGGGCTATCTCGGCGTCTATAGGGGAGTCGCCGCCGCGTACTGCTCCAGATGCGTGGAGGCCATGCTCGCCGAGATAGAGACCGCGTTAGCGTTATTAATAGGAAAGAAGAGGAGATCGATGATTCAAGGGCTGCCGCTCCCGACCGATGACGAATAAGAACCCCAAATGATCTCGAGGACCTTCCTGAAGACCTCGAGGAACCTATCGCGCAGGTCCGCGGTCTCCTCCCTGCCCACCACGTTGCTTATCACCAACACGCAGGCCGTCTCGAAGCCTCTAAGCCAGCCCAGCATCATTGCTGCGGCGCATTCCATCTCCACCGCG
>Ga0326765_100046_pt1 | contig 17069 bp, 19 predicted proteins | sample NORRB_P_FD_207670 | JGI IMG/M metagenome (GOLD analysis project Ga0326765, IMG submission 207670) | Hot spring water microbial communities from Norris Geyser Basin, Yellowstone National Park, WY, United States - NOR.RB_P | ecosystem: Environmental > Aquatic > Thermal springs > Unclassified... | reverse complement strand
TACCGCCCCGTAGCGGCCCTGGGGTGCTTGAGCTCCCTGAGCCACAGATCATAAGGGTCGGGACGCAGACCATAGTCAAGAACTTCAGGGAGATCTCTCAGAGGCTTAAGAGGGACCCTGACCTCGTCGCGAGGTACCTAATGAAGGAGTTAGCCTCTGCTGGAAGCTACGAGGAGGGGTCTGGGCAGCTGGTCCTCAACGTTAAGGTCTCAAGCAAAGTGCTCAGGCAACTTCTTGACATGTTCGTGAAGAACTACGTCAAGTGCCCAACCTGTGGCAGCATAGACACCCATATAGATAAGAGAGGCAAGGTGTGGGTGCTAGTGTGCGAGGCCTGCGGCGCTGAGCAGCCGCTTAAGCCCTTCTAACCCCCTAGATTTGGCACGCCTATACTTAAGCTCCTTCATCAGCTTTAAATGGAACCCCTTTGCTTACCCTGGTGCAGCTCTTGGCGCAGATCCCGACAAAGTTCGACGTAGTAGTGGTGGGGGCGGGCCCCGCAGGCTCAGCGGCAGCCTACCTCCTAGCTAAGAAGGGCTTCAGGACGCTTCTGGTGGACAGGGGCAGAGGCCTCGGCGATAAGGAGCTCTTCGGGGGGAGGGTATACGCTCAGCCTCTAAGGGACGTGTGGCCGGAGCTTGACAAGGAGGCGCCCATACAGAGGTGGGTCACGAGGGAGAGGATAAGCGTGGTCTCAGGCGACAACGTGATTACCGTGGAGTATAAGGCTGGCTCTAAGAAGAGCTTCACCGCCCTCCTGCCTCAGCTGGCCTCCTGGATGTCAAGGAAGGCCGAGCAGGCAGGTGCTGTCTTCGTTAACGAGGTAACAGTTGACGAGCTTGTAGTTAAGGACGGTAAGTTCGTGGGCGTCAGAAGCGGCTCAGACTTCGTAGAGGCCGACGTCGTCATAGACGCTGAGGGCGTTAACAGGCTCCTCCTGGAGAGGGCAGGCATCGTGGAGAGGCTGAAGCCGGACCATATAGCCCTGGGCGTGAAGGAGGTCCTCAGGACCGGTGCGCCTCAGCTCGAGGAAGCCTTTGGAATAGACAGCGATGAGGGCGTTGCCTGGGTAGTGGTAGGTGATGTGACCAGGGGGTTGCCAGGCGGCGGCTTCATATATACTAACAAGGACACCGTCAGCATAGGAGTAGTCCTTCACCTTAGACATGCTTTAGAGGCTGTGGAGAAGGGCATCCTCAAAGACCACGTGTCCGAGCTTGTGGAGGGCTTCAGGCTTCACCCGTTCTTCAGGAAGCTCTGGAAGGACGCCACGATATCGGAGTACGGCGCACACCTAACGATAGAGGGAGGGCTCAAGTTCTCGCCGCCTAGGCTTGTCTACCCAGGGCTCCTTATAGTTGGTGACGCCGCTGGCCTCCTGCTTACCACCGGCGTGAACTATAGGGGCGTCGACTATGCGGTCTACAGCGGCAAGCTCGCGGCCGAGGCCGTAGAGTACGCGAGGGACCACGGCGGTCTGACTTATGAGAACCTGAGGGTATATGAGGAGAAAGTTAAAGGCAGCTTCATGTACAGGGACCTCCTAAGGCACACTGCGGCAGAAGTCCTGATGAACAACCCTGAGCTCTTCTCAAAGCTTCCAGGCCTGATGACAAAGGTCTTCGCAGGCATCTACGAGCAGGACTATAGCGTCAAGACCCCCTTTGAAGCGATAACTGAGGCACTTACAACGGAGGGCGTAGATCTATTTAGCCTCATTTCGTTGGCCTGGCTGGCGGTGAGGGGGCTTTGAGCGCAGCACAGGTAGCCCAGGTCAAGAGGGAAGAGCCTAAGCAAATGAAGCTTGAGGACATACTTCAGAGCGACGTCTGGAACGTTGACGAGGAGCCCCACATAGTGATTGATTACACGAAGTGCGAGAAGTGCGAGGCCAAGCCATGCGTTTACCTCTGCCCAGCGGGCTGTTACACGCTAGTTGGCGACAAGGTGGTCTTCAGCTATGAGTGGTGCGTGGAGTGCGGGACCTGCAGGGTCATCTGCCCTATGGACGCGATAAAGTGGGACTACCCTAAGAGCGGTCACGGCATAATTTACAGGTTCACGTGAGGTGACGTGAGGTGAGGATCGTAGTAGGGATGAAGTGGGTGCCTGGCACCCAGTCGGTCAGGATAGACCCAAAGACCGGCACTCTCATAAGGGAGGGCGTGCCGAGCATCGTGAACCCTCATGACCTGCCGGCCGTGGAGCTTGCCCTCAGGCTGAGGGACCGCTATGGCGGCGAGGTAATAGCGATATCAATGTCGCCGCCTCCGGCCGTGAAGGGGCTTGAGTACCTGGTCGGCATGGGCGTCGACAGGGCGATACTCCTAACGGATAGGGCCTACGCCGGCGCTGACACGCTGGCCACGAGTTACGTCCTGGCTAACGCCATAAGGAAGATAGACAGGGAGATCGGCAAGGTGGACCTGGCGGTCTTTGGACAGGAGACCACGGACTCCAGCACAGCTCATATAGCCGCCCAGACGGCCAGCTGGCTTGAGTGGCCATACATTTACTATGTCCGTGACGCTTGGCTTGCAGATGACGGCAAGCTGCACGTTGAGAGAATACTTGAGGACGCCATTGAGGAGTGGGAGCTCGAGCTCCCAGCAATTATAAGCGTCGCTATGAAGTCAATTAAGCCGAGGCCTGTGAGCTTGTATAATAAGATAAGGTTCAAGACGAGGCCCGAGGCGCTAATAACGTGGACTAACAAGGAGCTTGGCCTTGACACGAGGTGCACAGGGCTTAAGGGCTCACCTACAATAGTGGCTAAGACCGTAGACGTACCTGAGGTACCGCGCAAAAAGATCGTGTACACGCCAAAGGACGGTGATGACGCTGCTAGGTGGATCATAGAGGCCCTCCTTAAGGACGAGAAGGCCTCAAAGGCCCTTATCAAGGCCTTGAAAGAGGGGTGATGTAAGGTGAGCTGGGGCGGGGCTGGGACTTCGGCAACTCAACAGGTCCCCTGCAAGGACCTTTGTCCCGAGTGGGAGTGCAGGAATCCTGACGACTACAGGGGCGTCTGGGTGATAGGTGAGACAGGGCCAGAGGGCGTCCTGGAGCCAAGCCTCCAGCTCCTGACGCCTGCCAGGAAGATAGCTGACAAGCTGAAGGTTAAGGTAACAGGGGTCCTGATAGGCTATGGCGTGAGGGATCTCGCGAAGCAGTTCATAGAGTACGGCGCTGACGAGGTCATAGTAGTTGACGACGAGAGGCTTAAGGAATATTCGCCACAGGTGTACGGCGAGGTAGCGGTCCATCTAATCAAGAAGTACAGGCCTGAAATGGTGTTCGTGGCAGGGACCATGAGGGGCAGGGAGCTGGCCCCCTACATAGCTAACCACCTGCGGGCCGGCATAACTGCCGACTGCACGGACTTCGACGCAGATGAGAAGACCAGGGACGTGTTCCAGATAAGGCCTCCCTTCGGGGCTGTTCTCCTGGCCTACATTAGGACGCCTAACAGGAGGCCCCAGATGGCGACGGCCAGGCCTAACGTCTTCCCTCTGCCGCCAAGGGACCCCGGCAGGACGGGCGAGGTCATTGAGGAGAAGATCGATCACGTGCCCAAGGCGAGGGCTAGGCTGGTGTCAAGGAAGGTCATACCTAGGACGGAGGCCCCGATAGAGAAGGCGGAAATAGTGGTAGGAGGCGGCAAGGGGCTCGGGACGCCTGAGGGCTTCAAGCAGCTTGAGGAGCTGGCGAAGGTCCTAGGTGCTGTCGTTGGCGGCAGCCGGAGGGCCGTGGACCTGGGCTGGATACCTCATGAGAGGCAGATAGGCCAGACGGGCAAGTCGATAAAGGCCGTCATATACATAGCGGTAGGCATAAGCGGCGCAGCCCAGCACATGTTTGGAGTGAGGGAGGTTGGCGTGGTCGTCGCTATCAACAAGGACCCAGCGGCGCCGATATTCTCGCAGGCCGATTATGGCGTGGTGGCTGACTACAGGGACGTGATACCTAACCTAATAAAGAGGCTCGTCCAGCTCAAGGAGGAGCTTAAGAAGGGCTCCCTGAACCTAAGGGCTGAGCCTTAATGAGCGATGAGGCAGAGGGGCTGAAGACCTTCGAGGAAGCCTTAAGGAGGTACTCAACTCTTCTGGGCCTAAGGATCAACGTAGAGCTGGCTAAGACCGTAGAGGCCGTTCAGGCTAAGATCATGAAGGACGTTGAGGCCTTCCTGGGCTCTGTGGACCTGGGGTCGCTGGACCTTTCAAACCTGTTAGCGAGGCTCTCCGACTCAGGTCGACTTTCTAATTACATAGTTGAGGTAGGCAGAGCGCTAAAAGACGAGGTGAGCCCAGATAAGGCTGAGGAGAGCCTAGCTAAGGCCCTCGAAGGCGATGTGAACAGCAGGGGCTCGCGGAGCGCTCTACTTGCCTTTCAAGCGGTAGCTAGGGCTTACGCCTCTTACTATGAACGTAAGAACGGAACTATTGAGGAGAAGACGGCATACTGCCCTCTCTGCGGTAGCGAAAGCAGGACCATGGTCAGGGTAGGGGAGGAGTACCTAATGGTCTGTCATCTGTGCGGTTATGCTTGGAGGGTCTCAAGGAAGACCTTGGTCTGTCCGTTCTGCGGCAACTCGAACCCGCTTAGCATCGGCATTTTCATGGACAAGGACAGAAGGCTCGGCCTGGCCTACTGTCAGGAGTGCAGGTCCTCGTGGAGGGTCATACTAGACGAGAGGATCGCGTCAGCTCCTAGGGTCCTGCTGCCCCTGCTGGCCCTCGCTGCCGAGAGGCTGAGGGGCGCCTTGCCCAGAGGCGTCAGCGGCGAGGAGCTCCACGAGGGCAGTAGCGAGGGCCAGCTGGGAGACGGAAATAATGAGGCCCAGGGTCAGCAGTGAGTAAAGGGGCAGGAGCCCGCTCAATAATTGTCCTCTCTTAACTCCGGCTCGGGCAGCGATCCTCGCAACGTACAGCCCGACGAGCGGCATACCCACGACAACCATGTAGAGGCCTATTAGGGCAGCAACGCCGAGGACCCTGAGCAGGCCCGTCGTGCCCTTAGTCCCGCTGACTATGTCTGCAGCCCTTGAAGCCGCCAAGAGAAAGGAGATCTCTGAGGCGCCTCCGACCATAGCGACCGTGAGGCCAACCATGCTGATCGCCGTGGGGAGGGGCTGATGCATCCCTGAGAGGTACGCAGCGACAGCGATGAGTAGGCCACCGGTCATCAGGGTAGGACCCATAGCTACCTCTATACGGCTTGAGAGCAGTGAGCTCAACTTTTCCTCGTCAGCCTTTGTCGCTTGGGCTTTCTGGTCTAACTCCAAGGGGGCTCCACCCTGGCCGGGATCCCTAAGACCTTGTTTAAGTACTTCGCAGTGAAGGCGGGGTCAAAGCCCCGGGAGCCGTCAACTATTACTTCCTTGGGCCTGGCGTCCTTTACATATTCAACTATCTCCCAGAACGATGCATGGTCGCTGAACGCCACGTTGTAAACGTTTTCCCTGACCTGCACGGAGACCCCTCTTCTCTCAAGGCCTGTAAGCACTATGTGAACCCCTGGCATCCTCTTAAGGGAAACCCCCTTAGCGCTATGGACAAATATAACGGTGCCTGGCGTTGCCTCCTCCCTCGTATATATGCCCACGTCCCCGAGCTCAACGCCGTAGAACTTTGACGCTATCTGGGCCAGCTTTAGCGTCGTTGCATCGGCTAGGAACCTTTCCTTAACCCCTCTGATCCTTAGCTCCACCATGACCTCCTGTAGCTTTCCGTTGAAGCCGTAAACCCATATCGCCTTGTCCTTTGAGTTCTTCTCGATTATTTCGATGAGCGCTGCGAGCGCGTCCCACTCCGTGCCCTTGCGGGATAGGTGCGGACTGCCGTAGGTCGCGTCGAGAACCAGTACGTCAAGTCCCTCTATTGGGACGGTCCCTGGCATCTTGAAGTCCCCTGTGTAGGCGGCGCTCCCTTCCTTGGTTTCAACGAGAACCTGGGCGCTCCCCGCTATGTGCCTGGAAGGCTTCAGCAACACGACGTCATCCTCGAACCGGAAGGGCTTATCATAGTCCAGGGCCAGCACCTTGGAGCTCGGTATATTGAAGCCTAAGACCTTAAGGAACTCATGCGTTATAGGCGTGGCTACTATGAAGAGGCTATAAGAGACGCTACGCGCGAGGTAGCGTGTATGATCCTCGTGAGCGTGCGTTACTGCCCTGAGGGGGCGATTATCGTAGGAGTCAGCGACGACGCTCTTGCCTAAAGTTATGGCGCCATTCGGCAGCACCGACGCCAGCTTCCCCAATAGCTTCCCCCTCAGCCGTGACCAGGTTAGGATTATGTAGGTTAAGGGGGTGGTCCCGCCGCGGGGAATCGAACCCCGGACCACCCGGTATCGGCCGGAGGGGCTGGGCCTCCAGCCGCCCCGTCCCACTACAGCCGGGCGCTCTGCCGCTGAGCTACGGCGGGCCTACCCCCTGTCTGTACTGACTTAAGCGTCGTTTAAAGTTTTTCATGATAACTTGGTTTCACATATCTCCTTGGCTAGCTCCGTCAGCCTGCCAGTAATGTCACTTAGGGAAAGGGCCGTCCTAAGTAACTTGTTGCCTAGGACCTTGTATTGAGCGCCTTCTTCCAGCAGGTCCCTTCTAAAGCTCTCTGATAACGCCCTGAGCTCCCTGAGAGGGCCTTCGAGCCCCCCGCAGAGGTCGGGCCTCGCCACGAGCTCCGTCAGCAGGCTAGTGAGCTGAGAGCTCAAAGAAGTCAGCAACGCTATTACGGCACAGGAGAACAGGGTGGCCACGTTATGCTCCGTCAGGCCTTCTGTTAGCACTATTCGATGACAGCCGGCCTCAAAGTCCTTGGACGTTGTGTTAAGTTGCCTGAGTATATAATCTATTTCACTGAACCCCTTTCGCACAGCCCTCCAGGCAAGTTCATAATACTCCTCAGACAGCATCTAGGCTCTCACTTTAGACTTATTTTCTCTGAGCAGAACTTTAGGCTCTGAAGGGCCAAGAACATGAGCGCGGAGCCCAGCGAGAGATCCGCTAAATATTCTGACATAGTATATGAGATGCTTAAGAGGGACATCCTGAGTAGGAAGTTTGAGCCCAAGGATAAGCTCAGCGAGACGATGCTGGCCAAGATGTATAACGTCAGCAGAACGCCCGTCAGGGAAGCCCTGCACAAGCTCGAGAAGGAAGGCCTGGTAGTTAAGCTGAGCGACGGCTACCACGTATCGTTCCTGACAAAGGAGCAGATACTCAAGATCTTCGAGGTCAGGGCGGTCCTTGAGGCGTTAGCTGCCGAGAAGGCCGCCGAGAACAGGGACCCAGAGCTTTTGAGAAGGCTGAGGGAGGCCGCCGAGAAGTTCAAGAGCGCTGATAAGGGCAACCCGTTGGCGCTGGCGCAGGCGAACAGCGAGTTCCATGACGTCATTGCGGAGATGAGCGGAAATGAGTACCTTAGGGACATTCTGAAGGACCTTAGGAACAAGTTAGCCATAGTGAGAGTTGACCTCTTCGCTTCAAGCAGCAGGGTAGAGCAGGAGATAGAGGAGCACTGGCGTATATATGAGGCCATAGAGAAGGGCGACCCGCAGGCGGCGCGGGAGGCCGCGCTGAGGCATCAGCTTAACCTGATGGAGTTCATAAAGTCGAAGAAGATGATAGGCGGTATCCTCATATAGCCCATTAAAGCGACAGGCTTCAGACATAGACTCTTAACCGCATTGACCTAGAGAAGGGGGGAGGCGCTATGTCGCTAAGGCTCGGCACCATGCCGCAGCTCAGGGTTCCGCCTAAGGGGGAGCACTACGACGTCGTCATAGTTGGAGGAGGGCCTGCAGGCCTCTCAGCAGCCGTATATGCTGCCAGGTTCTTGTTGAAGTCGGTTGTGGTCACAGAGGACATAGGGGGTCAGCTGAACTTGACTAATGAAGTTGACGACTATCCGGCCATGTTAAAAATCAGCGCAACGGAGCTCATTTCAAGGTTCAGGACCCACGCCGAGAAGCTGTTTGGAGTTCCTGTCTACAGCGGGATAACGGTCCAGAGGTTCGAGAAGGTCAGTGATGTTGAGTACAGGGTCACGGGGACCAAAGGCCTTGACGTGTTTACTAAGGCCATAATACTAGCAGTAGGATCCAGGAGGAGAAAGCTGGGCGTCCCCGGAGAGAAGGAGTTCACGGGCCGCGGCGTGAGCTACTGCAGCATATGTGACGCGCCTCTTTACAAAGGCAAAGAGGCAGTTGTCGTTGTGGGAGGAGGCGACGCTGCCTTAGAAGGCGCGATACTACTCTCTGGCTACGTAAAGAAGGTCTACCTAGTTCACAGGAGGAGGGAGTTCAGGGCTAAGCCCTTCTACGTTGAGGAGGCCCTCAAGAGGCCCAACATTGAGTTTGTACTAGACTCCGTTGTAAAGGAGATACGCGGCGATAAGGTAGTCAGAAGCGTCATAGTCCAGAGCAAGGATGGCACTACCCGTGAGCTGGCAGTTGATGGCGTCTTCGTGGAAATAGGGTTTGAGCCGCCTAAAGACTGGTACCAGTCCCTTGGCCTCGAGGTTGACGAGCTAGGGTACATAAAGACAGACATGTGGATGAGGACCAACTTACCAGGGGTATTCGCCGCAGGGGACGCGATAAGCCTTTGGAGAGGCTTCAGGCAGATAGTAAACGCGGCTGCATCTGGAGCTATAGCCGCTTACAGCGCATATACTTACCTAACTGAGAAGGGCCTCGTAAGGAGGCCAGGGGCCCAGAAGGCCTAGGTGGAAAGGAAGTGGAGGTAAGGGCAGAGGAGGACGTTTACAGGCTCCTTGACCAGAAGCTGATAAAGCAGGGCTACCACCTAGTAGGCAGGCACAGCTCAGTCAAGAAGTGCTACTGGAACCACGCGGCCCTAGTCGAAGGGAGGTTCTGCTACAAGGGTAAGTTCTATGGCATAGAGAGCCACAGGTGTATTCAGCTAAGCGTTACAAACCACTGGTGCTGGAACGCCTGCCTGCACTGCTGGAGGCTGAGGCCTCAGGACGTAGGGATCCAGTGGAATGAGACCAGGATGCCCTTCGCTGATGACCCCCGCTCTATAGTTGAGGGTGCCATCAGGGAGTACAGGAGGATAATAAGTGGTTACAAAGGCAGACCCGGCGTTGACCTGAAGATGTACCAGGAGGCCATGAACCCTAAACACGTAGCTATAAGTCTGACAGGTGAGGCCACGCTGTACCCTATGTTAGGCGAGCTCATAAAGGAGTTTCACAGAAGAGGCATAACCACGTTCCTTGTGACCAGGGGGGTTAGGCCTGACGTCCTAGCCAACCTGGAAGAGGAGCCCACGCAGATATACGTGAGCTTAGAGGCGTGGGATAAGGAGTCCTATAACTACTTCAACAGGCCTCTAGTGCCTAGGGCATGGGAGCTAACCCTTGAAACCCTTCAGCTACTTCCAAGCTTCTCATCGACTACGGTATATAGGATAACCATAGTGAAGGGCTTCAACGACAACGATGTTGCGCTGAGGGGCTTCGCTGAGCTCGTTAAGCTTGGCATGCCTGATTACATAGAGGTCAAGGCCTACATGTACGTCGGCGCTAGCAGGAACAGGCTGCGCCTTGAGAATATGCCAAGACATGAGGAGGTCAAAGCCATAGCCAGGAAGCTCAGCGAGCTCACAGGGTACCCTGTGGTGAGCGAGAGCGCTCCCAGCAGGGTTGTGCTTTTATCAAGGCTTGAGAGGCCCATTAGGTACGGGAATGCGCCTGTCGACTGGAACTCTCCAGATATACCTGCCCCTGGAGAGTACGAGGAGCCCAATGAGGCAGCGACCGCCTGAGGGCCCCCATGATGAGGCCTCGCATCGCTGAGGCTAGAGGCTGATGGGGATGGGCGCAAGCACTGAGGGGCCTGACGCCATTAACGAGATCTCAAGGATCGTAGAGAAGATCCTCGTAAACTACAGGGTCTACTTTGATAAGGGCGAAGTCCTCAACAGCGACGGCAGGAGGCTGTTGGCCACGACCCTTCGCTACGCAAGGCGAGCTCCGCCGCCTGTCAGAAGAAGGCTAAGGGAGACCCTTAAGGACCCCTCTTTGCAGGCCATCAGGAAGCTGGCTGAAGCTCTCGGCCTCGATCCGTCCGTGGCTGAAAACGGATGGCCTTATACCCTTTAGCTGGAGATAATTGAGCTCAGGGCCCTCTCACACAGCTCCTTCGCGTCCTCGGGCCTCAGGACAGCCTGCGCGCTAGATATTACCAAGCCCCCTATTGCCTCAACTCCTTTTGAGGTCTTAAGCAGTATTATCTCGCAGCCTTCAGCCCTGACATTACAGAGCTCAACGTCGACCTCGGGGAGCTTCAGGCTAGCCTGGCACTGCCCTGGGGCCTTCGGAAGCCTAAAGTAAAGGTCCACGAAGACCACGTTGACAGGCTCGCCCTTTATCGTGTCACTGACCTTAACTATTTGGCCTGTCCCAGCCTTAGTTACCTCGACATAGCTCATGTAGGGGTCACTCGGTTATGACGGGGGTCACAGGCACTAGCTCCGAGCCGCAGAACGGACACCTGTACTTGAGGGACCTCGCGTCCGCTGAGCAGAAGTAAGCGCCTAACTTAGCGGCGCACTTAGGACATGCATAAACGACTTCAAACTTCCTGCTCCCAGGCTTCTGGCCGCTTAAGTCTAGCAGCCTGCCGCAGACACGACACCTAACGGTGATCCAGCCGAGGTGCCCCATTGCGTTAGTGCCGCGGATCTTGCCTATGGTCATGTTTACGCCTCCTCACCCCCTCGGCGCGTTCAGGCTTAAAATCTGTCGTTTCACAGAGTTCATGGCTCTAAGGTGGGCTCTCTTGAGGGTAAGCAGGCTAGCGCTGATCGTTATAGTGCTGTTCGCGGCCACGGTAGCCGTCGGCGTTGTTGGCCTAGGGTTTTACTACTCCTATAGATCCGTCCTGTCGCCATTAGCCAAGCCCGCGCAGCTCGGCTCCTTACTTTACAGGGTTCACTCCTTTGAATACAAGGTCTACGTATCTCCATCAGGCGACACGTACTATGTGAGCGTGGCTGTCAACGTTAGTGATAACACTACAAAGATTACTATGGCTAGCCCCTCTGGCACAGTAGTAGGTTCTGTGCTATTTCACTTCAACGCGACCAACATAACATGGGCGCTGATCAGCTTCGGTGGCCTTAATGAGAACCTGAGCGGGTCAAACCTGACAAGCTACATACCTCTTATACTGACTGGGGTCAGCGTTAGTTACAACCCCTACACGGGAGCCATGAGCGTGAGCGCGTTCCCTGGCCTTGGCCCCCTCTACGGTCTATATTATTACAGCTCGTACTATGGTATTGATTGGAAGGGCCTGCTTCAGGGGCAGCCGAGCTCATCAACTGTCAGCGTGGGGTATACATTTGCGCCTGTAGACTTTAACGGCAAGAGCTTTAACGGCGTAATTATAACGATAACTCCCACAACGTCGCTGTTCGGCACGTATGGAGGGTACTCTATCAGCGCGTCGCTCATCAGCTTAAAGGGGGTTCCCGTGGCTACTCAGCTCATAGTGGGCACGGGCGGAGCCAATTACGTCTCTATGAGCCTCCTCCAGGTATCTGTATCGTGATGATCCTCCGAGGAGGCGGGCCCGGGGGGATTTGAACCCCCGACCACCGGCTCCCCTCGGCAAACGGAGGGCCTTAGAGGGCCGGCGCTCCGTCCTGGCTGAGCTACGGGCCCCCACGCCGTTACTGTCGGGAAGCTTATTAAGTTGCTTTACGTGCCGTCAAATCCCCGGCCACAGAGTTTTTAGACCCGAGACCTTCTGAAGAGCGTCAAGGAGGACCCAGCTTGCCAGTCAGCAGCGAGGCGCTGACGGAGGCCATTAAGAGGGCCCTGGAGGCGTCAAAGAGGACGAGGTTTGACCAGAGCGTGGAGCTCGTGGTAACCCTTAGGGACTTTGACGTTAAGGGCCCTGAGGGCAGGTTCAGGGAAGTCGTGTTCTTACCCCATAAGCTGCCTAAGGAGCCTACGATCTGCGTTGTGGCCGCCGGGGACCTCCTTCTAGAGGCTAAGAAGCTTGGCGTTGTCACTATCTCAAGGGAGGACCTACAGGCAATAAGGGGCGATAAGAAGAAGGTCAAGTCGATCGGAAGGCAGTGCGACTGGGTACTAGTATCACCAGACCTCATGGGGCAGGTAGGAAGCGTGCTAGGCCCTGCCCTAGGGCCTAGGGGTAAGGTGCCAGTGGCTATACCTCCCAGGGCCAGCCTAGCGGAGCTTGTAGAGAATTATAAGAGGGCTACGTGGGTCAGGGTGAGAGGTCAGCCTCAGATCATGACGAGGATAGGAACGGCCTCTATGAACATCAATGACGTAGTTGAGAACGCCTTAGCCGTCCTTAACGTGATCGAGTCCAGGTTAGGCGCTTCTAAGATGAACAGAGTATATGTAAAGACAACGATGGGGGTTCCAATTATGGTTGGCCTGAGGTGATGGTTTGTGTCGGCAACTATCCAGAGGAAGCTTGGAAGACGTGAGCCGCCTGAGGATAAGAAAAGGACCGTAGGGGAGCTGACGAAACTGCTAGAAGGCCATAAGTACCTCCTCTTCGCTGATCTAGAAGGCCTACCAGCTAAGCAACTGCAGTTGATAAGGAAGCAGCTCAGGGGAAGGGCTACATTCAAGGTCGCTAAGAAGAACTTAGTTTATCTGGCGCTCGAGAAGAAAGGCCTCAGTCGCAAGGCCCTCGAGCCGTACTTAAGGCATGGAGTCCTCCTGATCTTTACTAATGAGAATCCCTTCTTGCTAGCGTATGAGATAGACAAACTCAAGATGCCAGCGCCTGCTAAGCCAGGAGCTAAGGCCACTAAGGACATAGTTATCCCTGAGGGCGACACAGGCCTGAGGCCAGGTCCTATAGTCAGCGTCTTCGGTAAGCTCAAGATACCCTATGAGGTAAGGAAGGGCACCATTTACGTAAAGAGTGACACCGTTGTAGCTAAGGCCGGGGACATCATACAGCCTGAGCTGGCAAGCCTATTGCAACAGCTTGGAATACAGCCCATGGAGATAGGGCTTAAGCTGGTGGCCGCCTGGGACGGCAGGACTGTAATACCAGGCGACATGTTGCACCTAGACATAGAGGGAACTAGGTCACAGCTACTTGACGCTGAGAGGGAATCACTGTCCTTAGCCATCGCTACAGGGTACTTCGAGGTGCCCGAGGTCGTCTCGTTACTTCTCGGCGCTGCGGCCTCTGAGGCAACGGCTGTCATAAGGTCGGCAGGGCTTGTCATTGATGCCGACTCGGCCTCACTGTCAATAGCCCAGGCGATCGCTGAGGAGAAAGCTATCGTAACAGCCCTCGGTGATAAGGCCAAGGAGCTAGGCCTTGAAGTGACGCCAGCGCTGATCTCAGGGACCTCCTCTATAAGCTCTTCTAGCGCTGGAGCTGAGACCAAGAAGGAGGAGAAGAAGGAAGAGCAGCAGGAAACGGACATCAGCGCAGGCCTTGCAGGGCTCTTCGGCTCGTAGCAGTTCTTCTAGGCTGTCTGTGACGTTTTCTAGACTTTCAACAGACTTCGCATAAAGTAAGGTCAAGGTCCTAATAGATAAAGAGGTGATTTCAAGTCTTGCACCCTGTCGAAGCGCGAGGTAAGCGGGTCAGTAACGGCCTTCAGGGCTAGCCTTAAAGATAAGGGATGTGAGAGCTTACGGGGGTTCACGTTCTACTAACGAGGACTAGAGCGAGAAGCAACACCTTTATAACTCCTAGTTCGCCCGTGGCCAGGAGGGAATCAGCATGGTCCAGGAGGGCAAGGCTTACATCCATGCGGCCCTGGCCCTCTACTACGCTGGGGCCCAGATAACTGAGGATAACCTAAAGAAGGTCGTAGAGGCCCTCGGTATACAGGTTGACGAAGCTAAGGTCAAGATGCTAGTAGCCTCTCTGTCCCAGCTGAACCTAGAAGAGGTACTCAAGGGTGCCGCTTTTGTAGCAGCCGCGCCTGCTGCAGCCCCTGCCTCAGCGCCTTCCGCTCAGCCGGCTGCGCAGGCGGCTGAGGCCAAGGAGGAGAAGAAAGAGGAGAAGAAGGAGGCAAGCGAGGCTGAAATAAGCGAGGGTCTGGCAAGCCTCTTTGGTATGTGAAGGTACCTTATAAAGTCACTTTCGGGCGTTTCTTTCGTAGCTAACGGGGTCTGGCCACCATGGTGAAGGTCGACCCTTCAGAGTATAGGCTGAGGTTCTTTAACGAGGAAGGTTACCAGAGGAAGCAGTGCAAGGTCGGGGGCGACTACTTCTGGACGGTTAACCCAAACTTTGACACTTGTCAGGACGTGCCGGACACGGCGTACTGGTTTGACAAGATACCGTCCTTCGAACCTCTCACCGTCAGGCAGGTCAGGTCTAAGTTCATAGATTTCTTCAAGAAGAGAGGGCACGAGCCTATCCCCCCAAGGCCTGTCGTGGCCAGGTGGAGGGAGGACCTGTACCTCACTATAGCGAGCATAGTGGTGTTTCAGCCACACGTGACAAGTGGCCTGGTCCCCCCTCCTGCCAACCCTCTTGTAATTAGTCAGCCCTGCATAAGGCTTGAGGACATAGACAACGTGGGCCTGACGATAGGTAGGCACCTGACCACATTTGAGATGGCAGCGCATCACGCGTTTAACTACCCCGACAAGTTCGTCTACTGGAAGGACGAGACGGTAGCTTATGCCAGGGAGTTCTTCGTAAAGGAGATAGGCATACCAGAGGACCTGATAGTCTTTAAGGAGTCCTGGTGGGAGGGCGGGGGTAACGCGGGTCCCTCCTTTGAGGTAACGGTCGGCGGGCTCGAGCTAGCCACACTCGTGTTCATGCAGTACAGGTCCGTTGACGGCTCTTATGAGGAGCTGCCGCTTAAAATCGTTGACACGGGTTATGGCGTAGAGAGGATAGCGTGGTTTACCCAGAAGGTGCCAACGGCCTTTCACGCGATCTACGGTGGCCTTGTAGACGTCCTGAGGTCCGCGTTAGGGTTACCTAGGCCTGACGACTCACTCCTGTGGGCGGCATTCAGGAACGTCCATAACCTGAACCCTGACGACCTGAAGAGCGTGGAGAACTACTACAGGGCCGTAGCCAGCTCGTTAGGGTCGGACGTGGAGTCCGTAAGGCCTGTCCTGGAGCGCGAGGCAAGGCTTTACAGCGTGCTCGATCACAGCAAGACGATAACGATGATGTTAGCTGATGGGGTTGTGCCCAGCAACTCTGGGGAGGGCTATTTGGCAAGGCTTGTGATAAGGAGGGCGCTCAGGCAGCTCAGGCAGCTCAGTCCAAGCTACTCCTTAGTAGAGATAGTTAACAGGCAGATAGAGCTCTGGAAGGACGACTTCTCTCAGGTCCGTGAGAACAGGGACTACATATTAGAGGCAGTAACCCTTGAGGAACAGAAGTACAAGGACCTGCTGGCCAGAGGGGAGAAGCTCATAGAGAGGGAGCTCTCAAGACCTCTCACCGTTGACGACCTCATAAAGCTCTATGACAGCATGGGGGTCCCTCCAGAGGTGGTGGCCGAGGCCGCCTCCAAGCGCGGCATAAGCGTAGTGGTGCCTCCCAACTTCTACTCGATAGTGGCGGCCAGGCACAGGGCCCCGGCCAAGGTCAGGGTTGTAGGTGAGGGCGTCTCGTTGCCGCAGGAGGTCATCGAGTGGGCCAGGAAGTTCCAGCCAACGGAGCTGCTGTTCCATAAGGACCCGTACCTGAGGTCCTTCAGGGCTAGGCTGTTAGGCTCCTATGGAGACTACGTTGTGTTGGACGCCACGGCCTTTTACGCGACCGGCGGAGGACAGCTTCACGACACAGGCGTCCTTAACATATGCGGTGAGGAGCACAGGGTTGTCGACGTTGAGAAGGTAGGAGGGGTCATAGTTCACAAGCTCGACAGGGCAGTTTCGACAAGGGACTGCAGCGAGGTAGAGGGCAGGATAGACTGGGATAGGCGTTATAGGTTAATGAGGCATCACACGGCCACGCACGTTATCTTAGGGGCGGCCCGCAGGGTCCTCGGAAGGCACGTCTGGCAGGCAGGCGCTGAGAAAACCCCTGAGAAGGCCAGGCTTGATATAACGCATCACAAGCCGCTCACAGATGAAGAGGTGAAGGCTATTGAGAAGCTGGCCAACGCGGTGGTTGACGCAAGGTTGCCCGTGAGAAAGGTATTCATGGATAGGAACGAGGCCGAGCGCAAGTACGGCTTTGTCATTTATGAAGGGGGCGTCCCAATGGAGAGACAGATAAGGCTTGTCGAGATAGAGGGCTGGGATGCTGAGGCCTGCTTTGGCACGCACCTTGACAACACCGGCGAGATAGGGGGGATCAAGATAATCAACGTCGAGCGCATACAGGACGGCGTAGTGAGGCTCGAGTTCATCGCAGGCACTAGGCTCTACGAGGAGATGGCTAAGGTAGAAGATGAGACGAAGAAGTTGGCTAAGGAGCTTAAGGCAGACCCCTCTGAGCTGCCACAGGAGGTCAGGAAGCTGAAAGACGAGGCAGACGAGCTGAGGGAGGCTGTCAGGAGCTACAGGTCTATGTGGGTCTCTCAGGCCACAGAGCATGTTAAGGCTCAACAGCCCCTGAATGGGATCAGGGTCGCACTGCTCGTCTACCCAGAGAGGGACGTTAAGTCAGCAAGGGAGGCGCTCAGGGAGATAACGGATGAGGTCAGCGACTCCCTAGTTGTGCTCGCGATAAGGGACGTGAAGGGCTACAGATACGAGATAGGGGCAGGGAGAGGCATAGGCTTGAGGGCGGACGTAGGTGAGCTCATCAAGAGGCTGAGCAACCTGCTGAGCCTTCAGGGTGGCGGCAAGGGCACCTATGGAAGCTTCAGCACGGCTGAGCCGCCTGAGAAGGTCCTAGAGGCTATAAAGAGGGTTCTAAGCCCTTAGGTCACCAAAGGGGGCTGACCTTAGATAGCTCTTGCTCAAGCCTCCTGTAAAACCTGTTCCACCACTCTATGATTTTCTCCTTGTGATACATGGCGTCATCCCAGCCCTGAAGGCCACTCTCAGCCGCTAAGGACGCTATTGCGTCAATGACTCTCTTAGACTCCCAAGGCGCTGGGG
>Ga0326765_100038_pt1 | contig 20458 bp, 26 predicted proteins | sample NORRB_P_FD_207670 | JGI IMG/M metagenome (GOLD analysis project Ga0326765, IMG submission 207670) | Hot spring water microbial communities from Norris Geyser Basin, Yellowstone National Park, WY, United States - NOR.RB_P | ecosystem: Environmental > Aquatic > Thermal springs > Unclassified... | reverse complement strand
GCGAGTTAGTCCTAGTCCCTTCTGGTCAGACCCAGTCGACAGGGATGCTGTGTACCGTGACCTACCTCAACCCGCAAGAGGTTACTATCTCGCTTTTAGGTGGCGGTTCGCCAGGAAGTGCTGATGGCTTTTACATTGGGATAGCTAACGGCTTCGTGACGTCGTGGACGTTTTACCCACCGTTCGCTCAGCACCAGGTTTATGGTGGAAGCTGGTCGCCTCTCGGTGCTGTGCCTTTTCCTGGCAACACTTGGGCTATAGTCGTTACGTATGACCCCTTCGGACCCAATATCAATTTCATCGTCGTCAACAACGGTTACCGATATGAGATAACGTTCTGGGTAAACCAACCATATAACAGTGGTGACTGGCTACAGTTTAACGTGACGATTACTGGCGAGACGATTAAGGCTACCGTTTTTGACGAAAGCACTGGCGTGGAGACGACGATAACCCTTCCATTAACCGCTTTTGACTGGCAACCCCAGCTCGCGCCTGGCTTATACACCGTTTACGTTGGCGGTGCTACTGGTGGTGTCACGAGCACGTGGTACGTTTATAACGTCCAAATGAGTTATGACGTGATAGACTTCGTCCAGAAGTCGACGGTCGTCCTATCAGGCGGTGGCTATACCTACAACGGCTCTGACCCGCTTACCTGGCTACAGAACAACACCGACTATCGTTTGCTGAGACAAGGCGACGGTCCCTACACGTTCAACCTCGTCTACATAATGTGGGGTAATAGCACCAAGCCATATAACGAATTCATAAAGATATTCACTAACGACACGCTTTACATGCCCATGCGTTACGGTGATATAATAGTAAATAGGAATTACACTGGGCTCGTCGCCTGGCTCAACGCTTCGCCTGTCTCCGTACCCAACCAATTCGGGGGCTACAACTATTCGCTCAGGTTCACATGGGTTTTCAGGACGTACCCCGTGCCAGTTTACGTGGTCAACCATCCGCCACCTTCCTCGGTTTTCACACACGATTACGCCTTTGAGTACCTCGAGTGGGCTGAGTATAAGGACCTGGCTGGCGCTGTCTACAACTACTCGTGGCAGTTCGTCAACAACGTCACAAAGTCCAACGGCACCAACGTTACGCAGTACTGGCGTGCCGAGGCTTACGCCGTCGCAGGGGAATTGCTGGCGCAAAACGTCCACAACGTCTCAGCCAGTTATCAGCATGCCTACCCGATTCAAGCCCTTTGGGACGGCAACGGCACTCAAAGCGAGGCGGACCTCAACCTGGCGCTAATCCTCGAGGACCTCATGCCCGTCAACATTACGGTGGGTCAGCATTACAACGTCACGAACATTTACCCCGTCGAGGGCTACTGGGTCGACAACTGGACATATGACTACGTGAACGTCCAATGTATTCCTCCGCTCTGGCAGAACGACACGGTCTTCCTACAGTACAACTACACCTACCTGGCTGACCTAGCTGGGACGTATAAATACTTCGCGCTCTGGCAAGTCCCTAACGGCACGTACAACAACGTTACGCTCTACAACCCGTTGCCCACGACGATCGTCTTCCGTTACGGCACGTACTACCTCGACCTGACCCCTATAGAGTTCTACAACGTCTCGACGGTGCTGTCGTTAAGTTATAACGCCTCAGCCGAGTACCGCTACCTCTGAAAAAAGGCTTAACTTTTTGGTTAAGCCACGTTTTTTCCCGCGTTACTTCTGGTCGCCGTTCACTCTTAGCGCCATATCCTTCCGCTCTTTGTTGACGTACCCTCGTGCCAGCGCTTCCATGATAAGCTCGCGTATTCCCTGGCTCACGTCAATCCCTTCCTCCTGGCACAACACGTAGAATCGGTCCTTGAGGTTCTTCTCTATCTTCATGTAGAGCGACGTCTTGTCGACCATAACACCTCAGCGTAATTTAGCACGAGACGGGCTATAAAGATTAGGGCACAGCGAATAAAACATATATATGCCTTTGACGCAATTACATAACGACTAAGCATGAGGTTGTTCAAGATCTTTGGCAAGGTAAGGCAGAAGTTCGCCAGAGCCTTCCAAGGCGCCGTGCTGGCGATAGCCCTAGCCGTGACCAAGGCGATAATAGCGGGCGCCCAGGTCAACGTCCAGCCTACAGCCCCGCCTACTGGTGCTAACGCTCTTGCGACCGTCCTCGGCTACATGCAATGGCTCGGCATCGTCGGTGGTGTCGGCGTCGGTGCCATCTTAGCGGGCATCAAGATCGCGATAGAGCACGACATGGAAGGCGGTAAGAGGTCGCTAATGTATTCGGTCATCGGTGGCGTCATCGTCTCTATCGTCTCCGCGATATTGAACCTCTTCGTGTGAGCGCGCGGTAAGCCTTCGGGTCCTAAAAGTGAACGTATTTTTTACTCAAGCCTGGTCTTCACGACACGATTTAAATTCGTCCCAACGAGGTATATATGAAAATGGGCACAGTTGAGACCGTCCTCGGTTGGGTCGAGTGGCTAACGCTGGTGCTGATCGGGCTAGAGATCATCATCGCGGGCTGGAAGGTCGCCAGCGAGCACGACATCGGCGAGGGATTCAGGAAGCTTATCCTGGCTACCGCTGGTGCCGTGTTGATCCTGGCGTTCGTCAATTATTTCGTCCCGCAGGTCCCGAGCGTCATACCTTCCGCGGTCCTGTCACTTCCTGGCGCGCAATACCTCGTCGACCTAGCCGTCGCTTCCTTCGCTATCGGCGCGATTTACGGAGGCTACCTCGTGGCGAAGGGCGACCTCGAGCGCGGATTTGAAATGCTGGGCTTGGTCGCCGTAATGTTCGTCCTCATGTCGTCAGCGTCGTCGCTGTTCGGCTCTTCCTCGCTACCGTTGAACGTCCAGCTCAACAACATAACCGCCAACGCCAACAAAGGCGGGATATCGCTCAACTTCCTCGGCGACATGATATACTTCGCGACGGTACTGCCGAGCCCGAGCGACAGCCCAGCCATGGCTAACCTGTTCAACCTCGTGAACCAGTACGCGACCGCAATCGCCGTTATCGGGCTAATAATCCTGGTCGTCTGGCGCTTCCTATTTGATAACGAGACCGAGCTCATGCGCTACCTGGTCAGTATTGTCAAGGACGTCGTCATCGTCGCGATATTGATAAGCGGTGCCCTCGACATTTGGGCTGGCTTCTCCGAGATCACTAACGGGCTAATCGCTACAATCCTCGACAGTAGCCAGGTTCAAACGTTCCTGAACCAAATGGTGTTGGTGTTAATCGGCTGGGTCGCAGGCGCCCTCGCTTCGGGCTACTTCGTGCCGTTCGTCGCCGACTTCGTCGCTGGCTTGCTCGAAATGAGCGTTTTCGCCTTCGACCTGTCGCTGGCGAGGTACTTGCTGATCTCGGCAGTCGTCGCGCTCGCGCCAGTCCTGGCAGGCTTGTGGTTGTGGCCACCGTTGCGCAAGGTCATCAACTTCCTCGCCGAGTTCGTCCTGGGCATGGCTGTAGGCGGTCTGATAGCCTCTGGCGCTATCTATATCCTCTCTGACTCTGGCTGGCTGACGGGGTTAGCCCTGGCGTTCGCCCCGCTCGTCCTCGGCGTCGTGCCGTGGGCTACGGGGATAGCGTTCGGTGGCGTTGGTTCGGCTGGTGGCGGGATATTTAGCACGCCGAAGGGAAGCTCGAGCGCCAGTCAGGGTCAGCCAGGCGGGTCGACGACGTTGCAAAGCACGAAGCAACAATCGGTCCCGCAACAGACGACGCTCTACAAGCCCACGACCCAGCAGGTGCCCCAGCCAGCGCAGTCTCAGGGCTCTACCGCTTCCTCCTGGCTTCCGCCTACGGTCCAGAGGGTAGTGAACCGTCAGACGGTCCAGACGCAGGCGCCGATAGGTCAGGTGAGCTCGTCCGTCCCCTCGGGCTACAGCGCTCAGGTACAAATGCCCAAGGTAGGCGCGCCGTCGAGGGCTTATCAGAGCGTGACGATCGGCTCGACTGGCTACGGCACTGGCTTGAGGTTGCTACCGAAGAACGCGAGTCTCGGTACCGTCGTCTCGCAGGGAAGGGTAGGTGGCAATAACATCGCTGGCGCCTCCTCAAGTGCCATGGCTAACGTCGTCGCGAGGGAGACCAGGCTGCATGCCCTCGGCGAGGCGCTGAAGAACAACGCCGTCCTATTCCTGAGACAATTTGACGCGAGCCTCCAGCGCAGGCTCGGGATAAGCTCGGGCTCGGTCAGACCGAGCTACGGCACGAGCCTGAGGAAGGCGAGCGTGAAGGCGAAGCCCTAAGCCCTTAAAGGTACGCCTCTTTTTTCCCGTCGACCACTTGCGATGGTTTAAATTCATATTTCTGAAATAGGTATTAGTGGACAAATGCTGTCGCCGAGCCAGGCGTTAAAGGCTCTCTTATTGGTCCCCGCGGTTATCCTGATCTTTTACGGCGTCATTTACTTCGTGTTAGCCGAGCTAAACGTTCAACCGAAGTTGAATAAGTTCTACAGAAGCGCCAGCCTCGTCCTATCAGGAGGTGGCGCGCTATTACTAGCGATCTTTTTCATGATTTAGACGTGCGTCATTGTGCCAATCAATTAAGAGGGTTGCTCGGGTTTTTCCTTATCATTTTGAACAACGCTGACGGGAAAACCCTCGAGGAAATATCGGAAGCGACAGGCGTCGAGCCGAGCTACGCTTGGTTTATAGCCAAGCTTTTGACGGACTTAAACGTCCTGAGGCGCGAGGACGGAAGGTATTATATTAACGAAGAGTCGAGAGCCTTCTGCGAATTAATGATAAAAAACGTGTTAACTTTTCTCGACTAGCGACGTTAGTCGATCTTGAGCTCTTCCTTGATCGCCGTCCTGAGGCAGTACTTCCTGTAACGCTTGCCCGCGTACTTACCCCAGGTCCTCACGATTATGCCTTCCCGCGCGAGCCAGGACAGATAGACCTTCAGCTCGTTGCGGGGTATACCCGTCTTCTCCTCGAGCTCCTCTAACGATAGACAGTGGTGCTTCGCGAGGACTAGTAAGATCTTCTCGCGGTTCCTCAGCTTGTCGCGCCACTCGGACACGTGAAAACACCCCTTACTCTGACGTAAAATTGACGTCACCAGGGTTAAAACCGTTTTTACCCGCGTAGGACGTTGTGAAAATTGAGTTCGGGACCCACCCCCCTCAGGGTTAAGGCTTCCTTTACCCTATTGACGGTACCGTGGGGGCTGGGTCTCGCAAACCAAAAACCCCGCCATGGCACCAGGGTTAAAGCCAGGGGACGTCTCAAGCCAGGAGGGACGTCGCGAAGATAAGAGAGACGCCGATAAGGCTCGCCAGACCGTTCGCTAGCGGGTCGTTGTACCTGTAGTGCGCCAACGCGAACCTCGTCCACTTCCCGTCCCTCTTGACGTATATCCCCTTCTCCGTGAAGACGTCGAGAAGCATGTGAGAAGGACCCGCGAGGACGGCACTTATCGTCGCTAGCGTCGCGAGGTCGCCGAGCCTCAAGCCGTGGACGATATAGCCGATCAGACCCGTCGCGAAGGCTGTGGCGATTGAGCCCCAAGCGACGGACCTGAGCCACGTGTGTGTCAGTGGGGTTCTAGCGATAAAAGAACCCCTCACCTCGTGCCCTAGGTAATCTATCAGCGAGTTAGCCAGGACAGAGACCAGACCCGCGAAGACGACGCTCAGAACGGGCTCACGCGTCGCGACGGTACCCAAGAACGTCAGTAAGCCCGTCGTGAAGACGTAGTGGGTCCTCAAGAGCATGGGCTACCCCTGCGTCACGGCTTGCTGAGGTGTCTCAACCCTGACGATTATATAGTCGAGGTCAATGCTGGTCGTGACCGATTTGGTCTCAAAATACTTTATGAACACGGTAACGCCCGTCGAGGGCTGGCGGTACTCGTCGTAGACCAGCCACCTCTTATACATTAGGAAGTTGCTGACCTGGTTCTTGGCACCGTTGGCGTGATAGAACCCAAGGCTGTCAAGCATGTCGACGAACCTCTCAAAGTCCTCCTCGGAGAGCCTGGCGTTGTTGAACTCAATAGCGACGAAGAGCGAGCCATCCACGTCGACCTGTGGCTTGTCAACGCTCGGCTTCAGTCCTAAACCCTCGAAGAACTCCTTGACCGCGTCGGCGACTTCCCTCAATTCCTCGGGGACCTCGACCATGGGCTGTCACCTCAGTCCATACTGTCCCTCACGACTACCGAGGCTACCTCTATCCTCTCACCGAAGAACCCCTCGAGGGTCGCCTCGGGCTCGTCGACCAGCCTCCTGAGCAGGCTCTGGAGGTCGCTGGCGCCAGCGTTCTCATAGGCGTCATAGAACTCACCACTGTACCAGCCGTTCTGGTACTCCTCGACCAAGAACCAGCCAGGCACGCCAGGGTAGTCCCTGACGCGCCAGTACCTGTCGTCGTTCACGTCCTCAAAGTAAAAAACGAAGTCGTCCTGACCAGGGATCACCACCAGGGTTTTCCCCGCCATGTTTTTTCCCCGAGATAGAGTTAGTACAAAAGAGGTATTTAAGCTTTACATTGTGCTAACAACGTACTAACACCGTTAACACCGTGTACGCAAACCGTGATTAACCAAAAAGTTAAGCTGAATTAGCGCAGGCAACCCGTGAGGATTTTACCGTTTCGCGACGGCGGACCGATTATCTCGTTGAACGAACAACCCACGAAGCCCCAGCAGATATCCCTACAGAAGCACTCCACGAGGACGTCCTCGACGTCGAAGTCCTCTCCGCTTATCTCGTTGGCGATATCTGGCAATAAAACGAGCTTAATGAATAGCTCGCAGGAGTTGCACACATAGAACCGTTTATACGGGAATAACTCGGTGCGATCCAGGACCCGCATGAGCCATTTAGCCGAACCCGTCGCCTTGTCGACGATCGGCTTTTGCAACTCTCTGACGACGAAAAAGGTCGTCGGCTTGTGGGCGTTGTGCTCGACGTAGTAGGAATACTTTGAAATGCCTAACGGGTTGGGCGCCAGCTCTGGCTCGACGTAGTAAAATCGGAAGCCGTTGTCGTATTTCTCGACGACCAACCTGACCATCGCCTACACCTCAGAAGGGGTCGTCGTCGCTCAGGTCTAGCGGGTCGGTCAACGTCGCGAAGGTGCAACTGACGAAGCCGTAAGCCGTGCGCTTCCCGCGGTCCTTCACGACGACCTCCTCGACCGTGACGTCCTTGCCCGCGACGACCTTGAGGACGGCGGAAGGTTGCAACACGGTCTTAACGAATAGCTTACACAAGTCGTCGACCTCAAGCTTTAGGTAAGGTAGTACCGTTACGCTAGTCACTTCCCAGTTGCCCGTCTCGGGGTCGCGCTTCTCTTCGGTGACCGTGAACGTCCTCGGGTCCTTGAGGTTGAACCCGATGTAGTAAGAGCGGTTCGGGTCTTCCGCTAGGTAGAGCCTGAACCCGTGGTCGAGCTTTTCCGCCACGAGGGTCGCCATGTGTACCCCCGAGCTGAGTTAGTACATTGGCAGTATTTAAGCTTTACTTTGTGCCAACAACGTAATAACGCCGATAACGCCATGGTGTCATGACATCAAAATGGTGTCATGGTGTCATATGTGCGGAAACCCGCTTTCTAGTATTAATTAGTGACAAGTGAAACAAACCCCCGTTGCGCAGGTAGGGATTTTTCTCAGCTGTCACTAATTTTTACTAAACACTGGCAACCGCAACAAGTGACACCATGGCATCAAAATGGTGTCATGGTGTCAATTGCGCCAGAAGTCACTCTCTAGTAAAAATTAGTGACAAGTGAGAAAAATTGCCTTAACCAAAAAGTTAAGCTGGCTGAATCCTCACCAGCCCGTAGATCGCGAAAAGGCTGATCACGTCAAATGTATAGCTCGCGTAGAGGGTCTGCTCGTTTTCGTCGTTCATGTTCACGCCTTCCTCAGCCATTAACGCGAAGACGAAACCGAGGACATCCTCGACCGTCGCGCCAGGGTTAGCCTTGATAAAGCCGAGGATGTTTTGCATTATGGGTTCATCGGGTAAACGGTAGACGATTCCCGTCTGTAGGCTCTTAACGATCGGTCTCGGGTTGTCTGGGTCCTTATCTAATCTAATATAGGTGATATAGAGTCGCCAGGTCTTCCTGTTCATTATCAGCGGGCTCTCGCCCCACGTTTTGCCGATCAATAGTGTACCGTCTGGCAATCTCAGCTCTTCTGGGTACGGGTAAGACCTCGGGTCTGGGAAGTCGACGAAGGGCTCCATGTATATACGTTGACCCCAAAACGTATATAAAGATTGTGACGGAATTAAACCCGTGATAAGCCTGTCCTCGCTCGACCTGGCTGGCTGGCTCTACACGGCTTATCAGCTGGCGCTCGAGAGAATCGGTGAAGCGCTACAGGCAGTCGGACTCAACGCGACGCAGGCGAGCGAGCTCAGCCCGATAGTCCTGATATTCCTGGCGGTCCTCCTGACGTACGTGACGAGCCACACGTTCACGGCGTTCAGGAAGTACGTCCAGGTCGCGGTAATCCTCTTCGCGGTAATCGTTCTCCTGGCGGTGGTGACCAAATGAACGTCAGTGACGTTCTCATGCGCTTAAGGGGCTCGAGCCAGACGACAACCCCGTCGTTCGTTGAGCTCCTGCCGAGGGTCGACGTGGACTACTCTAAGGTCGACCTCTACTCGGTCTTCGGTAGGCGCTTCGCGACGCTCTACTACCGTGACGACAAGTACCTCCACTTCTGTGCGAACACCGTGACGGCGAGGCAGTCGCTAGCCCAGTACTTCGGGGTCGCCGACTGTCAGCTACCCCGCTTCGACTACTACGTTGAGTTCAGGCTCAAGCGTGAGAAGGACTTCCCCTACCCTCTAGAGGTCCACGACCTCCACAGCTTCCTCAAGGGCTTAGAACCTGGCGACGCGTTGCTCGTGTGGGTAGTCCTCGACAACCGCTTGCGAACGTTACATGCCAAGTTCATCAATCGTTTAATCGCTGTCAAGAAGTCGCGCCAGAAGTACAATCTTCCCACGGAGGACGTGGACGCCGAGGTTCAGGTAATCCGTCAGAAGATCGGTGAGAGCCTTTTCTATCTCAGGATCGCGGTGCTCGGTAACGACAGGACAAGGGTCCTCCAGCTGGCTGACGAATTCCGCCAGTACGTCAACTTCCCGTTACGCCTCGACGGCAACGCGTTGCTAGGCAATTATCTGCTCGACTTCCAATTCCTCGAGTCGCGCAGGAAGAGGACAATAAACGAGCTGTTCAAGGCGCCGAAGCTTCCGCTCTTCCCCTCGCTCTATCAGGCGCTCTGGCTCAACGTGCCCCAATCCTCGCTGAGCCAGGTCGCCACAGTACCGAACCCCTCAATCGTTAAGGTCAAGTTCACGAGAAGCGCTCAGCTACCTACCGTCGCCGTCGAGAGGCACGACGTTACCGTGGGTCACCTCGAGGACGGCACGCCGTTCAAGCTCGACCTCGAGGACTTCTACAGGCACGCCTACATCGTCGGCTCGACGGGAAGCGGTAAGTCCACGACCATAACGAAGCTCGTCGTCGAGCTGAAAAGGCTGACGAACAAGCGGAAGGCTGTCATCGTCATCGACCCGAACCACGACCTGGCGAGGGACTTGAGCGTCTACGCGGACTACTATTTTGACGCCTCAATACCGAACTTCTCCGTCAACCCGTTGCAATTGCCGAGGGTCTACGAGCGTAGAGAGGACAACATAAGCCTCGGCATCACCATCGCGCTGTCAATCCTCGAGAAAATGTTAGGTCTGGTCGAGACGGCGGTCAACGTGAAGTACATATTTCAGGTCCTCCTGAGCGCCCTCTATCAGAAGACGGATAGCCCCACGTTGCCCATGATCTACGGGCTCGTGCTGGCGCTCCGCAACGGCGAGCTCGACATAGACGTTAACGACGAAATGTTCGCGAAGGAAGTCGAGGCTTTGCAACAAATGCCCGCTCAGTCGTTCATATCGTTGCTGTCGAGGCTCAAGCCCTTCGTCGAGGACAGAATCCTCAACGCCGTAACCTCCTCCTCGACGATAAGCTGGGACGAAGTCCTCCGCGACAACGTCGTCGTGGTCTTCGACGTCAATAAGAGTAAGCTCGGAGAGATCGGGTCCTACCTGGTCCAGGCTTCCGTTCTGACGTCGCTGTTCTATTGGGTCCTCCAGAGGGCGCTCAGGTCCAGCGACAGGATGCCGATAATCGTTTTCATTGACGAGTTTCAGAACGTCGCCCACCTTCCCTATATCAAAGATATACTCGCCGAAGCCAGGAAGTACGGGCTACACCTGGTGGTGGCGAACCAGACGCTAATGCAATTGTTCGAAGCTGGCGTCCTGGACTACGTCCTCGCCAACACCAACGTGAAATTCATTATGGCACAGAGCGACCCCAAGGGCATTGACCTGGCGACCAGCCTCGACAAGGCGTTCTCAGAGGAATTGAGAGAGCTCGTGCCCAACCTCTCCGTAGGCGAAGCCGTCGTTTTCATGCGTGGCAGACCTGGCGAGAAGACCGCGCCGTTCAAGGTAATCGTCGACAGGGTAACCGAGCTGGGCAACGAGGAGACGGCTAAGACGCTGGCGCAGAAGACGGCTGAGAAGTTCGCCCCGAAGCCCGCTCAGGATGTCGACGCGAAGAGCCTGATCAACCCCGTCCTGCGCTACGCCGAGGTGCCGAACCCGTTAGAGCAGTATATCCTATATTATATATGGAAGTCCAAGGACCACACCGCTTTCCAGGCTGACCTCCTGAAGGAATTAGGCGTTGACAGAGAGCACGTCAGGACGGTCTTAGCCAGGCTCGAGAAGGACGGCTACATTACGGTCGAGAAGGTGGGCAACAAGGTAAAGTTGCAGTATAACCGCGGGCTATTTCAGTTCAAGGGCATCGTCGAGAACGACGAAGGCAGGGCTGTCGCCATGCGCGTCGTCAGGAAGTACCTCGACCAGGGCTTCGCCGTCGTCAGGGGTCGCCAGGAAGGCGACATAAGACCAGACCTGGTCGCCTTCCCCTATGACCGCTCGACGTTCAGACCGAAATATTCCGAGGCTATCGCCGTCGAGATTGAGAGCCCCAACGAGCTGGACACCCACCCCGAGCAGGTCAGGCGCAACATGCAAAAGTACCTGCCGATCGCCAGCGTGTTCAAGGAAGTCCACCTGTGGACCTCCGAGGAAGCCTTCCCCAAGCTCAAGCAAATCTACGATGGCTTCCTGGCTGACCCGAGCATGCCACAGGACTACAAGGCGAAGGTAAAGGTGTTCTCGGTCAAGGTCGTCCCCAAGCGTAAGGACGGAGGTCAAAACGAAGCGACGCAGGAAGCGAGCCAGAGCCCTCAGCAATCGGTCCAGCAACCCGCGGGTAATCAGCAAGTCGTCGAGGAGAGCTTCACCGTGGACGGGGTCACCTTCGTTAAGCGAGGCGACAAGGCGTCCGTCACGATAGACGGCAAAGAGCACACGATTGACAGCATGAGCTACAGATTCATTAAGTCAAAGCAAAGCGTAATAACGCAGGTAAGGGTCGAGAACGGAAAAATACTCGTGACTTGGGTAGACCAGCGCGGTAAATCGCATAACTATGAGGTCAGTTTAGAATAGTACCCTTTTTTCGCAGGTACTCCTGGATCTCTGGCAGTTGTAGGTGTTCTGGCAATATGTATTCCTTGCGCATGCTCACCTTTAGGCACTTACCGTTAGCGTACTCTTTACAGTACTCAATACGGATAAGCCTGCCCCGCTTCAATAGCTTACTGATAGCGTAGGATATCAGCGCGTCGTTGTGCATGCTCGTCTTTTCATATTCCTGGAGACGCGGGTCGCTGGCGAAAAGGTATTCAATTAGTTCGCGTCTCGTGATGGGACGCTTAGCCTCGCGGACGAGCTTGTCGACGACCTTCGGTATCAGTTTCTCGGTGTACTTACCCAGCGGGTCGCTCGGGTCTGGCTCGTCGTCCTTTGGCACGATTATTATCCTGTTGGTGCGCGTTTCCTTCGCTGGCTTCCTGTGTTTAGACGGTTTACCTTGCGTGTCCGCATTGCTACCGCTTGGTGCGGATATATCCGTGTTCGTGCTCATTGTGATATATACTACCTCGTGCTGACTTATAAACGTAAGTACACTGAAGGTAACGTACGTGACGTGTATGGTACGCGAATGGTACGCGGATGTGACGCGAGTGTACGCCCCGCCCGTCGCTTCATCTATATACCCCTCAACCGCTTATCTCGCGCTTCCGCGCGTCTCTTTTTTCTCACTCGATTGTAACAAACTCGACTCTCATATACCCGTTAACTCTTTGCTCCGCTTCGTCTGTCATATACCCCTCCTACCCTTGGTCAACTCTTTTACTCAGTCTCGGTCCTCATATACCCCTCTGTCAACTTTTCATCGGTTTCTAACTCTTTTGCCAAGTCTCCGTTCTGTCAAGTCTCTATACCCCTCTATCTGTCTCTGTCGTCATCAATGTTTTAGTCTGTCAAAAGGTTTACCCGAGCTCCGCCTCGGGTCCTCGGTTTAATCCGCTCAGCCCGCTTCCCGTGTGCTTGCCCCGTCCAATCGCTCAACCGCTTCGCTAGGTCTGCCACGACTCGCTTGTCACGCCTCGACCCGACCCACGACCCCCCCCCCCCCCGTGCCCTGATGAAGTGAGCGGGGCGCGCGCCGATGAAGCCGAAAAGCGGGCGGGGCGCGGTCGGAAATATACGCTCAGCGGATGGGTGTCCAATCACCACGGACTCAGCGGATGCGGGGTTCATCACGCCTTAAGCAAGTGAAGCGTGGGGGGAAAACGGTTCACTCTATGCCGACCATGCGCTTGAACTGATCGAGCGGGATGCGCTGAATGAACGGGTCCATGATTATGTCGACCCAGCCGTCCTCCAGGTTAAGGGTCGCTTCGAACGGGAAGTATTGGCTGCTGACCCTGAGCAAGCCGTAGGCGACGTACCCTTCCTCGCTCGGCTGTGGCTTCGTCAGACAGACGACGTCCGTAACCGTGTTACAGACGACCGATTGCTTCCTGAGGTACTTGTCGAGGTTGAGCAGGAAATCGGTGAAGCGCTCGAGGAGTTCTTGAAGTCCTTCGTTGTCAGCCACGGCTGTCACCTCATTGCTTGAGCAGGTACTGGTCCTCTAGCCATTTGGTCGCCTTAAAGTGGAGCCTGACTACCTTGCTCTTCACGTCGACCCAGCCCGTCTCCAGGTCTAACGTCGCCTTGAACGGGTACTCGTTGTTGCCGACCTTTATGACGCCGTGCGCCACGAGGTCGTTGCCGACCTGGACGGGCTTTTGGACGAAGACCAGCTTTATCTCGCTCTCGACCTTGAGGGCTTGGTTCTTCAGGGTCACGTCGAGCTGGCTCAAAAAAGACTCATATTTCTTAATCACGAACCTCACGTTCGCGGGGTTCTTCCTCACCTCGACCCAGGTTACGGGCATTGCGGGTCGTGAGTAAAAAGTGCTAACGGGGTATTTAAAGTTTTTCAAGCCTTGGCAAGATTTTAAAAAGCTTATATACCCGCTCGTGTTAGCCTTGGACGACCATGAGGGCGAAGACCCAGAACGGCTCGACGACGTTCGTCGGCGTCATGGTCGACCAGGCGCTGAAGGATCTCCTGAGCCAGCTCTGCGAGGAGGAAGGCGTGTCCATAAGCCAGGCGCTGAGGGAATTAATACAGGAAGCCGTCGCGAGGGGTTACATCAACAAAACGCGAAAAGAGCTGAGGCGTAAGCTGGCGAGGCGGTGAGTTATCCTATAAAAAAGGTATACCTTTTTTTCTTTAGATCTCGGTTAAACGGGGCTTAGGTATTTTGTAGAGGGCACCCCTAGCGTTTAGGTATTCAACGACGGCTTCCCTGACGACCTCACTACGCGATTTACCGTTGTTAATGGCGTAGATACTGACCGCCTCTATGAGCTCTCGACACATTTTTACGGCTATCGGTCGCAGGCGTGGCGCCATCGTACGCAAAAAGTGCTGACGGAATATTTAAAATTTGTTAACGGTGTTGTCACAAAGTAAAGCTTAAATACCTCTACTGTGCTAACTTTGTACTCGAGGTGACCCGAATGGTCAGGCACCTGTGTATAAAGGTAAGTGAGGAAGAGAGGTCCCTTTTTTTCAAGTTAGCCGAGGAGGAAGGCGTTAGCATGAGCCAAGCCCTGAGAGAGTTGATGGCGGAAGCCGTCTCGAGGGGCTACGTGAGCAAGGAAAGGAAAGAGAGGAGGACGGCTCTGCAGTCCAAGGTCAGCGCTAGCGGAGGTGCGAGCGCATGAAAGTCCTACTAAAGAGGGAAAAGTTGCCGATCGTCAAGCCGTTCGGCGAGGTAACGGTTGAATTACTAGGCGCCCCTAAGGCGACGCAGAGGCAGATAACGCTCAAGGACGGGACCGTGAAAACGATTGAGGACTACAGCGTCGTCGCCAGACCGTTGCTCGGCAAATTTGAGAGCGTCACCGAGAAGGTCATCACCAAGACCGCCGACGGGGACGAAGTCGTCAAGCCGAAGAAATATGACGCCGTTGAGCTGGGCGACAAGGTCTTGCTGAAGCTCTCCGCCAGGGCTTACGAGGTCCTCTACAACGCCTGGCAGAACAAGGAAATCGGCGAGGGCACGAGGCTGAAAATTAAAACGACAAGGAAGGGCAACAAGACGTACTTCGACGAGATAACGGTCGTGGAGGACGGCGAGAAGGTAGTGGACGAGGAAGCGGGGGAAGCCGAGGAGACCGAGGAAGCGCTTGCTCAGCCCCAAGCGAAGCCAGCTCAAGCGCAGACGAAGTCAGCACAGGCGCAACCCCAGAGCCAGACGAAGCCGAAGCTGAAGGCGTGAAGGCGAAGGGGCTGGCGGGGCTCAAGTCAGACTAGTTTTTACCCCTTTTTAACGTTACGGAGGTGCCCGAGTCTGAAATATCATAGGTATGATTCTGAATGCGTTGACGCCGACATAACCGTCGAGGTACGTGAGGAGGACAGCTACGCCGTTATAGAGGACGACGTCGTCAAGGTCGTGCCGAGCTACACGATTAGACGTGACGGGCAGGAGACGGCAGAGCCGATAACCGAGAGCGTGTTTAAACGCGGTCGCGACTGTACGTCGTTAAAGCGTGAGCGGGCTAGATTCCGCGAGTGGTTGAGCCAGGTCCTGAGCGAGCACACCGTTGAAAAGCCCCTCCAGGAGTGGGTCATGGAGAACTTCCCTCAGGAGTGGGAAGAGCTTAAGCGGGACCCGATCGGCTGGTTCTTACGCCAGTCCGAGCGCTGGCACGTCGGCGACGACGAGGTCAAATTGTTAACGTTGATCGCGGTCAAGTCCGCGTTTTACGAGGGGCTTCCGAAGATCGGTGTGCTGGTCCTCGGGTCGTCAGGCGCTGGCAAGTCGTCCGCCGTCAAAAGCATCCTCAATATGTTTACGCTCAAGGAAGGTCACGGCGCGGTCCTGTGGGTAAGCAATTTGACGAAAAAGGCGCTGGGCTACCTGGCGTTCAACGACGGAGGCAGGTTACTCAAGAACCGTTGCCTTTTTATCGTCGAGACGATCGACGTCGAGGCGTTCAAAGAGCTGAGCATGTTAATGACCGAGGGAAGACTAGCGAACCTGACGGCTAAGCTCGGGGACGAAGTCGGCACCGCTTATGGTGTCGTCGAGAACCCTCCGAGCGTCGTCTCGACGGCTGTCAATATCGGCTATGATAACGACCAGGTCACGCAGATTATGAGCCGATTCCTGACGATCGCTATAGACCTCGAGTCGAGGGACGCCGAGAAGATCTACGAGAAGATAGCCGAGCGCGACGATATCGCATTTGAGTACGACCCTATGACCAAATACCTGGCTATCGCCTGGCTCCACTACACGCCGAAAAGGGTCGTGCTTCCCAAAGAGATCGCCATGCGGTTCAAGGAAGTGATCACCGAGTACAACCAATACGCGTTTCGTGTCTACGAGCAGGGGCTGAAGGTCCTCAAGATCTTCGCGTCGTTGCTCGGTAAAGAGGTAGTTGACGAGGAGGTCTATCAGTTGTTCGCTCAGAAGCTCATGCGGTACTTCGTCGTGAGCGCCGTGGGCTTGACTAGCGTCGAGCTCAAAGCCCTACAAGCGACGACCACCGAATGGGAAGAGACGAAGGTCGTCGCCATGCGCTTAAAGGTCGACACAGCGACGGCTAAGGCTTGGCTTTACAACTTGGCACGGAAGGGGCTGATAGACCTCGAGAAGGAAGGCAACCGTAACAAGTGGAGGCGCAACGAGTTCGGGCAGAAGGTGCTCGACCTGATAATCAACGGCTACAAGCCCGAGGACGGTCGTGACGTAGGCGACGCTGTAGAGCGTGATAGCGAGGACGACGGGAAGAGCTACATGACGATCTACGTGAACTACCTGAGGGGAAGGACGCTGGCACTGAAGGACTTTTATGACCTCATGGGCGACGAGGCTGACAGCGTTATCAGGTGGGCTGAGAGGCGCAACCTCGTGACCAGGTTGGCGCACGAAGACGGGGTATACCTCGAGTTCAGGTGAGGCGCAGTGGACGGCTCGTGTAAGGAATTTGACGGGTTGCCAGCGACGCCCGAGAACATGCAACGGGCTGAGGGCTGTCTGAGGCTGGCGTTCGTTTACGTCGACAAGACCGTCGACCCTCCGCTCTTGCGCTACCTCGAGCGGGACGACTCATATGAGATAATCGGTTGGAAGCGTGTGAACGGTAGAATCTACTATACCCTATTATTTAAAGATGGACGGATTAAGGACGTGCCAGAGGACCAGCTCGACAACGTCGACGCGGTAATAAAGGCGAGGCGAGAGCTCAAGCGTTTAAAGGGGAAAAAAGACACTTAACTTTTTGGTTAAGCCCCGTCGACCTCGTCAGCCTCGTTGACGGGGCTCGACACCTGCCCTTTTCCCTTCCTCAGCTGTTCTAGCGCTTCCCTCGCCTTGAGCAGGGCTTCCCTGTTCTCCGCTTCCCTCTTCACGACGTATTCCTCGACAGCCTCGTTTATCAGTGAGTTGAGCGACAGACCCCTTGCCAGCGCTAGAACCTCTAGCTTCGTGTGCAAGTCCTTCCTCAGGCGGACCGTTAGCCTGACGTACTCGGCTGGCATCGTGACATTATAATGTCAAGTCACTAATAAACTTTGGTGTCATAGTGCCATAATGTCATATGTCGCAACTGGCGCTCTCTAGTATAAATTAGTGACACATGAAACAAATTGTAAACGTCTCGCTTGTCACTAATTAATACTAAACACTCGGTTTTCACTCATATGACACTATGACACCATTTTAGTGTCATGGTGTCATATGATTCAAAACCCGATTTGTAGTAAAAATTAGTGACAGGCGAAAAAAATTCAAAACGCGGGCGAAGTGCTGAACTTCTCGAGCTCTTCCCGCGTTGGCAGGATTTGAATCGTCAGCTTGTAGTTGCCAGCCCTGATAATTCCTTGCCCAGGGTTGGCGGACAGGAGGAAATCTATTTCAGCCTGGCTCAGCCCGTAAGCCTTTTGCAGGACTTCCGTCGCCGTCGACCTCTGTCTCAGTAGTATCGCGGTGGCGCTCTGCTCGAGGATCGTCCTGCCTTCTGGCGTCGCGTAAACGTCCCAAGGTCTCTGCGTTATGTACACGAAAATGTCGCCGTACTTCCTGCCACGCCTGGCTATCTCCTGGAGTAGGTTGAGGACCGCGGGGTACTCGCTGAAAATCCAAGCCTCGTCGACGAATAAGAGCTGTCTACCGCTCAACATTTTCTTTTGCAAGAGCAACGCTAGGAGAGAGCTGACGACGACCTTGAGACGCTGGCTCCTCAGCTCTTTTATGCCGAAGACGACGTTGCCCGTCACGTCGACGGGGTCGCCGTCATAAACGTAACTGTCTGGCGGGCTCTCAATCGCCTCCAGGTATTTCAGCAATTCCTTGTCCTGCGCCTGTCTCAGCTCGTCGACGAACTCAAAGATCGTCTCGGCGTTGCTCGAGACGAACAGCCTCCTGAGCCTCGGTCTCAGCTCTTGTGGCACGAAGTAAAGGTCCGCCAGGAGTTCGGCGCCGTCTGTAGGGTCTATCAAGCCTTCCCGCACGAAGCGCATGAGGTCGAGCCCGAGCTTCTGCCCTGGTCTGACGATCACGGGCTTTACACCGAGCTCCTCCGCGACGCCAGGCTTAGCGTACTCGTTCTCTGGGTCTATCCCGTTTATGCCCACGTTCAGCCTGTCCCTCGAGCGTCTCAGGAAGATCTTCGCCGTCATCGACTTACCGCTTCCCGTCTCGCCGAGGATAACGATGTTGTAATTGTTGCGCTTGTAGGGGTTGAGGAGGACTGGCGAATTTGAGCCCGATATCCCGAGGAAGACGCCGTTCTCGTCTATCAGGTCTTCGCTGATGAACGGGTAGAACGCTTCGGCGCTGGCGCTGTCGAGGAAATTCTTCTCGACCGTGAACGGCGTGAACGCGCTAATCGTCGTTTTCAGCTCATATAACTCGCGCTGAATATACCTCGGCGCCTCGAGTGAGACGAGCCTGGCACTGGCTACCTCTTTTACCTTGAATTCCTTCTCGCGTAACTCGTCCTCGCTTTTACCCCTTATTATAATATATAGGTATACCTCGAAGAGCCTCGCCGAGCCCGTAATCGTCGCCGATAAGTCCCTTAGCTTCTGTACCTTCCTCTCCACCTCTGGCGTCACCCTGCCAGACAGCAAGCTCTCAGCCCTAAGCCTCGCGTGCGAGACCATGCGTATAGCCTTGAACTGTTCTACCTGGCGGAAGCGGACGAATATCTCGTCGGCGACGCCGTAGTACTCATAGAGGAAGCCGTCTGGCAGGTAGTCGGGGTAGTTGTAGGCGACGTAGACCTTCGCCAGGCTTCCGTCGCTCAGCACGACCTTGTCGGGCAACTCCTGCGCGACGCTCGGTCTGTCCTTCGTCGGGTCCTCGGCGTCTTGCATGACGAAAAGCGCTGGCGGTTCGTCCCTGGACCCGAGGTAGAACTTCGTTATCGTTACTGGGTACTGCGTGCCCTCATATTCATAGAAATCAAAGACGTTTTTTACGTAAACGATGGCTTCACTGAGCGAGTTGAGCACGCTGGCGAACGTCTTCGTCAGCTTGTCCTGGTCCTCCTGGGTCAGCAACTGAAACGGGTTCGGGCTCACCGCCTTCCACTTATATATCGTGACCTTGGTCGTGGGTTGCTTGGGTTTAGGCTTGGGCTTGAGAGAGAACCTCATGAGCTCTAAATCGGCACGAGGACTTAAATATTATGTCGAGCTCGAGTAAGGGTTATTAATATACGTTGTCGACCCATTATTGAGAAGCCATGGTCCGCTTACGTGAGGTGACCATAATAAAGGACCCGTCGCTCATGAACGAGAAGCTCGGTCCGTTCAAGATCAAGAAGTTGTTGCCCTTGGCGCTCGGTGGCATGCTCGGCTACGGCATGATAAGGAAGGGCACGGTCGAGGACATCGTCGTGGGTGTTGTCGTTATCATCGCGTCGCTCATTATAGCGCTGGGTCCCGATAGGGCTCTCAGCCTCGAGAACCAGTTACAAGCCATGGCTTACTACTACCTCCTCAAGCCGAAGTCGTCCCAGAAGCCCAAAAAGGAAGCGAAGCCTAAAGGCGGTCCGTCGTTCAAGCTCGGCAAAAAAGGCAAGCCGTCCAAGGGCTCCGACGCTCAGGAGGGTAACGGGGTGAACGGGTAGTGGACTACGGCAAGCGGTACATTTACTACGCGACGCAGTTCTTGGCGTTCATAATCCTTTTGGCGGTGTTCACTGGCTTGGGCTACGTTATTCAGGGTCCGAACGTACCGCCAGCGTCTGGCAACGTAAACTACACCGTAACGACCTGGCAGGCTAACATAACGCCACAGCTCGTCATGGCTACGGCGCTGAACGCCAGCTTCGTGCCCCTGCCCAACCTCAGCGTCGACTCGTTTATCCCCGTCCTCAACCAATCGCCTAACGGCTTAGCGATCGTCAACGCGTTAAAGAGAATTCTCGCCGAGAACGCCAGCGAAATAGCGCCTGTGCCGTATTGGGAAGCCGAGGACCTGGCTCAATTCCTGAACGCTTCGTTCAAGGGCTACAAGGTTCTTAACGCCTACTCGGTGCCGATTTTGCCCTTTGAGAACCAATCGTGGACCCGCAACGATATCGTGATCAACGTTACGGAGTTCAACGTCACGGTGTATAACGAGACCTACGCGCCGTCCACCAACGTCAGCTACACGCTAAAGATATTCAATAAATCGATACCTGTCATCAGACATGAAACGTATACCCTATTTCCTGGTGGCTCTTACAACCTGATAGGGTTCAACAACTTTCAGCCTACCTACTCGTGGCCATATACATCAGGTGGCGAGTTAGTCCTAGTCCCTTCTGGTCAGACCCAGTCGACAGGGATGCTGTGTACCGTGACCTACCTCAACCCGCAAGAGGTTACTATCTCGCTTTTAGGTGGCGGTTCGCCAGGAAGTGCTGATGG
>Ga0326765_100030_pt1 | contig 24302 bp, 29 predicted proteins | sample NORRB_P_FD_207670 | JGI IMG/M metagenome (GOLD analysis project Ga0326765, IMG submission 207670) | Hot spring water microbial communities from Norris Geyser Basin, Yellowstone National Park, WY, United States - NOR.RB_P | ecosystem: Environmental > Aquatic > Thermal springs > Unclassified... | reverse complement strand
ATGCTTGTTCACAGACTTGGAAAGCTTGCTGTTATTTGGGACAAGCATAATCCATGCCTTGTCTGATGATGTCAGTACTTGTAGCTAAGATATTTTAAGCAACAAAATTTGACTATCATGCGTCTTTTCCGCATGCTTAGAGCTTTCCTTAAAAGCAACGAGTTGTTCCGTAATTGGTTTTCTGCGGGTGTTAAGTACTATCTGTCTACGCATGGACTTGCTGACAAGTATATAAAGATCAAGTGCAGTAACGGTAAAGAATATAGAATAAATAGGAGCTCGTATTCGGGTATTGTTGGTGCCTATTACAACGGCTTGATTAATGACATGGAATGCGGCGACTCGATATATTTAGCCATCAACGCTGGCAACCACAAGCTTCGTCTTCACGTCAATTCAGCAGTCTTTATCTACGACATAGTTCTCGAGAACTTCGTCGGTGGTGCTTACGACGATTTAGATGTTGGGGGGAGGACTGTTGTGGATGTAGGCGCTGGCGTGGGCGATACGGCCATTTTGTTCTCTCTGCGCGGCGCGAGGAGGGTTATCGCCCTCGAGCCGTATCCGCGGCTCTATGGAGAGGCGTCGCTCAACATAAGGGCCAACGGCCTTGCGGATAGAGTTGTCCTGGTTAACGCAGGCCTCGGCGCTACAGACGGAGAGGTCTGCGCCGACCTCGGTGACGTGGAGGGATATTCTGTCTTTAGGCCGGGCGGCCGTTGCGACGTCAAGGTGAGGATGTATACGCTGAGGACGCTGATTAAGGAGTTCGAGGTTGAGGAGGGCTCGGCCCTCAAGATGGACTGCGAGGGGTGTGAATACGAGGCGGTGCTGAACGCAGACCCCGGCGACCTCGCCGTTTTTAGCCAGATAGTCATCGAGTACCACAACGGCTACCGCGAAATAAAGAAATGCCTGGAGGCGGCCGGCTTCTCGACAGAAATCAAGCCCATAAGGAGCGCGGCGATCCCGATAGAGAGGCAGGGATACGTGGTGGCGAGAAGGAGGTAGCCTGCCTCCGGCTCTCTAACGACCTGCTCTCCGCACTTCGGGAGTCCCCTCTGAGTAGATCGCCGTCCTCGCCAGACCTTAACCGCCTAAAGGCCAAAACATACCGCCACAAGGGGCGGTTTCTGTAAGGATCCGTGAGATATATTTATAGGTCGTCTCTAGGCTATGCAGGCCATCGTCCTCGCAGGCGGCTACGCCACGCGTCTGCGGCCGACTTCGCTCTCTATGTCTAAACACCTCGTGCCCCTTGCCAACAAGCCAGTCCTGGGCTGGGTCCTGTCCCAGATCGCGGAGGCCGGGGTGAGGGAGGCGTTTATAGTGGTGGGCCCCCACAATAGGGAGCAGATCGCCGAGTATGTGGGCGACGGGTCGAGGTTCGGCCTGTCGGTGGAGTACCTCCTGCAGGAGAGGCCCCTCGGCCTCGCCCACGCGGTGTCCCTGGCTGAGCGGCGCGTGTCGGGCCCCTTCCTCGTGTACCTCGGCGACAACCTCCTCAAGGGCGGAGCGGCGCCGTATCTAAGGCGCTTCGCAGAGACGCGGGCGGACGCCCTAGTGGTCCTCAAGGAGGTCGAGGACCCCACCAGATTCGGCGTGGCTGTCTTCGACGGGGGCGGGAGGCTGGCGGGCTTCGTGGAGAAGCCCAGGGAGCCCCCCTCCCGCCTCGCCCTCGTGGGCCTCTACTTCTTCACGCCTGTGGTGTTTGACTACGTGAGGCGGCTCAAGCCCTCCTGGCGGGGCGAGTACGAGATTACCGACGCCCTGGCCCTCATGCTGAGGGACGGCAGGCGGGTGGAGTACGCGGTGCACGAGGGCTGGTGGCTGGACATAGGCAAGAAGGACGACGTCCTCGCCGCAAACGCCCTCCTCCTCGACGAGTACGCCCGCCCCGACGTGAGGGGCTCCGTGGAGGGCAGCCGGCTGGAGGGCCGGGTCGTGGTGGAGCGGGGCGCCGTAATTAGAAACAGCGTGGTGAGGGGTCCGGCGGCTATCGGCGAAGGCGCGGTGGTTGAGAACTCCTTCGTCGGCCCCTACACCAGCGTTGGGCCTGGGGCGGTGGTTAGAGGCAGCGCGGTGGAGTACAGCGTCTTGATGGAGGGGGCCGTGGTGGAGGGCGTGGAGAGGCTTGAGGAGTCCATACTGGGCCGGCACGCCAGAGTCGCCGCGGGTGGCCGGAGGGCCCTCCGCCTCCACGTCTCGGACTACTCGGCGGTAGAGTTTTAAATCGGGGCCTCGACGCCGCCATGCGTCTCCTGGTTGTTGGGGGGGCCGGCTTCGTGGGGAGCAACTGCGTCAGGCGTTGGGTGTCGGCGGGGCGGGAGGTGGCCGTGTACGACCTCTTCACCTACGCCGGGAGGCCGGAGAACCTCCAGGACGTGAGGGACAGAATTGCAATCGTCAGGGGCGACGTGGCGGACGAGGCGGCTCTCGACAGGGCTGTGGCGGACCACAGGCCCGACCTCGTGGTCAACTTCGCGGCTGAGTCCCACGTGGACCGCTCCATCAACGAGCCTGCTCGTTTCGTGAGGACCAACGTCCTTGGCGTCTTCGCCCTCATGGAGGTTGCCAGGCGGAGGAGGGTGCCCGTGGTCCACATCTCCACGGACGAGGTGTACGGCGACGTGCACGGCCTGCCCCCCGCCGGCGAGGAGGCGCCCCTCCGCCCCAGCAGCCCCTACTCGGCGAGCAAGGCCTCCGGCGACCTCTTCATCCTCTCCTACGCCAGGACCTACGGCGTAGACGCGAAGATCGTGAGGCCCTCCAACATGTACGGCCCGTACCAGCATCCCGAGAAGCTCATCCCCCGCACGGTCGCGAGGATCCTCATGGGCAGGCCTGCGGTCATATACGGCGACGGCGGCGACGTGAGGGACTACCTCTACGTGGAGGACTTCTGCGAGGCACTCGACGCGATTATAGAGAGGGGGCGGCACGTGATATACAACGTCCCCGGCGGGAACCCCCGCACGGTGAGGGAGGTGGTGGAGTCCGTGGTGGGGATCCTCGGCCGCGGCGAGGTGAGGCGGGGCAGGGCTAGGCCGGGCGGGGACAGGGCGTACGCCATGGAGGGCCGGCGCGTGGCGGAGCTGGGCTGGCGGCCGAGGACGCCGTGGGAGGCCGGCCTCAGGCGGACCGTGGAGTGGTATTTAGCAAATAGGTGGTGGTGGGAGCCCCTCGTGGACGGCTACGTCCTCAGGGACGAGCCGTGGTGAGGATCCTCCTCACGGGCGCCGCGGGGTTCCTCGGCAGGAGGCTTCTGGCGCTTCTGCTGGAGAGGGGCTTCGACGTGGCGGCGGTCTTCCACAGGCGGGCTGTGGACGTGCGGCACCCCCGCCTCTCCGTCGTGGTCGGGGATCTGGCGGAGGTGGAGATCCCCCGCGCAGACTTGGCCATACATGCCGCAGCAGCCACGGACGTGGACGCCTGCGAGGTGGATCGGGCCTCCTGCTGGCGCAGCAACGTCTTGGCCACCAGGCGCGTGGCCTCGCGGCTCCCCACCATATACATCTCGACGGACTACGTCTTCCCCGGCGATAGGGGCCTCTACCGGGAGGACGACCTGCCTGGGCCCGTCAACTTCTACGGCCTGACGAAGCTCCTGGGGGAGGAGGCTGTACTCGCGCGGGGGGGTTGGGTGGTGAGGACCAGCGGGGTGTACGGCGTGGCCGGCGGCAAGAAGAGCTTCCCGGAGGCCGTGGCGGAGAGGCTGGGGAGGGGCGAGCCCGTCGCGGCCGTCGTGGACCAGTGGTACTCCCCCACGTACGCAGGCCATCTGGCCGAGGCGTTGGCGGAGCTCCTCGAGGTGGGCGACAGGCCGCAGGTCCTGCACGTCGCCGGCCCCCGCCTCTCGCGTCTGGAGTTCGCCTTGGCCGTTGCCGAGGCCCTCCGCCTGCCCAAAGACCTTGTCAAGCCCGTCCGCATGGCCGAGATGAGGTGGGCGGCGAGGAGGCCTAGGGACTCGAGCCTGGACGCGTCCACGGCTAGGCGCCTCCTGAGGGCGCCCTTCTGGGACCTCTCCGCGGCGCTCGAAAGATTTAAGGAGGAGCTTGCTGGGCGCCATGCCTCTAGCTGAGGCCAGGAGGCTGGCCATCCCCGAGGTGATCTACTTCCGCTACCGCATGTTCGAGGACGAGCGGGGCTTCTTCGCGGAGCTCTGGAAGAGGACCGAGTACCTGGCGGCGGGGCTTCCCTTCGACTTCGTGCAGGTGAACCTGTCCTACTCGAGGCCTTACGTGGTGAGGGGTCTCCACTACCAGCTGAAGCCGTCTGAGCAGGGGAAGCTGGTGTTCGTGGTCAGGGGCCGGGTGTTCGACGTGGCTGTGGACATCCGCAGGGGCTCGCCCCACTTCGGCAGGTGGGCCGCGGCGGAGCTGGGGCCCGGCGAGGCTCTCTGGATCCCGCCCGGCTTCGCCCACGGCTTCCAGGCCCTGGAGGAGACGCACTTCCTGTACCTCGTCACGAAGGAGTACGACCCCCAGCGCGACAGATGCGTGAGGTGGGACGACCCGGCCATCGCCGTGAGGTGGCCAGCCCCCGACAGGGCCATACTAAGCCAGAAGGACAGGGGCTGCCCCCCGCTGGCTGAGGCGGAGAACAACTTCGAGTTTTAGTATTCCTGGGTTACGGTTTTGTATCTTTTTGGGTGTAGTTAGGGTTGTCTTTCGGTGTTCGGCGCAGGGGCGTCTTGTAGTATTCTGTCTTGGCGATTTTCTGGCCTAGGCGTGGCGTTTGCCCCCTTGCCGCCTGTAAGATGAGGTGGGGGATCTCTGTTAGGGGGACCGCTCCTTCGATCTTGGTGGGGATTGCGGTGGCGAGGGGTACCTCCGCCAGTTGGGGGGTTGGGGGTATTCCGTGGAATGGGGCGGGCCCGAGGGCTTCGCCGTGGTCTGAGGCGATGATTGGGCAGGCGTCTAGCTTTCTGGTGATCTGGAGGGCGGCTTGGGCGGCGTGTCGCCCGTGTTGTGGATAGACCTGTCTCCATATACTGACGGTCCAGGGCCTGTCCGGCGCACATGACTCCGTTAGATGTAGGGGACCGGGTAGCTGAGTTCTGCCCAGCCTTCGGGGCGTGTGTGGGGGGCTTCCAGGTTTACTACGAGTGGGTAAGGCTCTTCAGCTCTATCTCTTATATCTTCTACGCAGGTGGCGAGTCCCCAAGAGGGTCCTCACATCTTGCTTAGGGTCTTCAAGTTGTTGAGGGAGTGAGGGATCGATGCTGAGCCTGTCATGACGGGGACTGCCGGGACTTGGGTCGAGGCGTTGGCGAGACGGTGCGGCGTTGGGCTGGTGGTTAGGTTTCTCGAGAGGTTTCTTTCCCTCTTGGAGTCTTTAGTGAAGTAGTTTTCTGAGTACTTCCTGCGCTTGCTCGCCTTTGGCGTATTCTACCTGCTCTAGGGTTTTGTTGAATAAGATGTCTACCTTGTTGCCTAATATCCTTATTTTGTGATAAAACAAGTTTGCTGACGGGTTTCCTAGTCCACATTCTTGGAAGAGATGGTCTGGGTGATATACACCAAAGGTTTCAGCTATGGCTAGGTCGGATCCTATGGTGTCTGTGGAGGGGTCTAATATCTTTGGTATGTCTGTGAGTGGAATGTAGGTTTTTTGTTTTTTCTTTTTCCATCCTTCTGGGTATTTGACGTATAGTGGTACTCTTATGTTTCCATCCTTTAGGGAGTAAATATGACTTAGGCCGCCGTCGCCGAGCAGTTCGCCGTGGTCTGACGTGACGATTATGAGCGTGTTGGAGCGGTCTGCCCTCTGTAGTATTGTGCTTACTAGCTCTATGGCCCTCCTTATGGCTCTTTCTGCGTGGTGGGGATAGGTACGCCAAAATCTTCGGTCTTGGGGATTTATGCTACCAGTCAATAGCCATTTTAGTGTTGCACAATTAAGTTTTTTGTCTTCTCCTAATCGAGTGTAGGGGTTGTGGCTCTCCATGAGATTTACGAATAGGAAAAATGGCTCTTCCAGACGTAAGGTCTTGACGAGGGAAACCGCGAGGCTTCCTCCTTTCTCCCTTACAAAGTATTCAGATATGTATTTTGGAAAGACCTTCAGACCGCGTATTAGGTATAACCGACCGGCCTTCAGCAATTTAGGGATATTCTTTTTTCTTAGGTTGTAGAAAATAAAGCTAGTTCTGCCTCCTAGCTTTTGGGCCTCCGTAACTATACTTATTGCATCATCCGTCAGTATGGTAGAGACGAAGGGGTCTATGAGTATGTTGCGGCCAGCTTCGAAGCCGGCCCATGGCGTAATGTGGCTGTTTGCTGAAATTAAAACGGTGTGGTAGTTTTCATCTTTGTACTTGTGCAGGACACTGTGCTCAAGTGCGCTCATTCTTACTCGCGAGTATCTTATTAATTCTTCTCCGCGTCTCTCTTGTGTTTCGTGTATTCCGTGTTCTGAGGGGTATAGGCCTGTGAGCATAGAAACATGGGAGGGCAGTGTCCAGGGGGCGGGGGCTATGGCGTTTTGGTATTTGACGAAGCCGTAGTCGACCAGCCTGTCTAGGCCTTGGGCGTGGTCTTCGCGGAGGGTGTCGAGGACGATGATGGCGATGTTGGGCTTACGCATATCCGAGGTCGCGTAGGCGGCGTACGACCTCCTTCTCCTCCTCTTCGCCGTAGCCGAAGTAGAGCTCCAGTATCCGCCTGAGGGTTTGGCGTGGGTCCTCTCCTCGCCTCTTGGCCTCGCGCTGTAGGGCTTCCCACAGCCTGTCGTCTATGTCGACGCATGGCACGGCGGCGGTGGGGCCTCGTTATATATAGATTCCGCGCCTTAGATGTATCCCAGGGCTTCTAGCTTCCTGCGTATCTGTTCTAGGTCTTCTGGGGTGAGGTGGGGGTCTTTGCCTTTCTTAAGCGCTACCACTTCTCTCAGGACGTAGGTGGCGTATTCGGAGACCGAGGCGAACCCTGTGCCGCGTATCATTTCCTCTAGCTGCCTGTAGAGGGCTGTGGGTATCGATATGGTCGTGTGCCTGCGCACGTTCCTCCGCGCCTGCCGATTTTTATCCTTTCCGCTTAATGTTTCCGCATTGCATCAATGCTTATATATGTGCCGCATCTATGCGCCGTGGCTGGGGTCTTCGTGCTGGCGCTGGACGGCATGCCTGTCGAGGCGTTTGAGCGGCTTAGGGATTCCCTTCCCAACATAGCGGAGGTGGCGTCTCGGGGGTCGTGGGGGGTCATGCGGGCGGTCGACCCGCCCATCACGGTGCCCGCCTGGGCCTCCATGTTTACGGGGCGGGACCCGGGGGAGCTTGGCATCTACGGGTTCAGGCATCTGGACAGGTCGTCGCGGCGGGGCTATGTGGTGACGTCGCGCGACCTGCGGGAGCGTTACGTCTGGGAGCGGCGTGGCCTGCGCTCCATAGTCATCGGCCTTCCGCCCGGCTACCCGCCGAGGCCCTACGGCCTGTGGATCAGCGACTTCCTGACCCCTGCGGGCCGGCCGTGGACCTACCCGCCTGAGCTGGCGTCGGAGATCGGCCGGTATATCTTCGACATAGAGTACCGTACTGACAGGAAGGAGGAGGCGTTTAAGGCGCTTGTGGAGATGACGGAGCTTAGGTTTAGGGCGGCTGAGCGCCTGCTGGGGAGGGGCTGGGACGTCTTCGTGCTTCACGAGATCGGCACCGACAGGGCGCATCACCTGTTTCAGAAGTTTTGGGATGTGGAGCATCCGCAGTACGTCCCGGGCAACCCCCACGAGGATAAGATTCCGCGTTACTACCGGCTCGTCGACGAGCTGGCGGGCCGCCTCCTTAAGAGGCTGCCGGAGGGCACGGAGGTTCTGGTGATCTCGGACCACGGGAACCAGGCCCAGCGGGGTGTGCTGGCCCTCAATCAGCTGCTGGCTGAGTGGGGCTTCCTGCGGTTCAGGAGGGAGCCGTCTAGGGGGGAGGACGTCGACGCCGTGGTGGACTGGGACCGGAGCCTGGCTGTGGCGTGGGGCGGGTACTACGCGCGGATCTTCATCAACGCGGGGGGCGAGGAGGCGGTCGACCTGAAGCGGGAGCTTAGGCGGAGGCTTTCCGTCCTTAAGGCGCCGTGGGGGTACATCCGCAGCGCCGTCTTCGAGCCCTCTGAGCTCTACCGGGCGGTGCGGGGCGACGCGCCCGACCTCATGGCGTATTTCGACTCCCTGCGGGTCAGGCCGGTGCAGACGGTGGGCTGGGAGTCGCCGTGGCTCGAGGGGAACGACAGGGGGCCCGACGACTCGCTCCACAGCTTCAACGGCTTCTACGCCGCCACGTGGGGCGACGCGAGGCGTAGGGACATCCACGCGCTGGACGTGGCCGGGTTTCTGGAGCGGGCCCTATGAGGTGCCTCGAGGGGGGCTTCGTGGTCTGGCTCACGGGGCTTCCGGCCGCGGGCAAGACCACCATCGCCTCTTTGGCGGCGGCCGGGCTGAGGGGGCGGGGTCTGCGGGCGGAGGTGCTCGACGGGGACTGGGTCCGCTCCACCATAAACACGGACGTGGGGTTCTCGAGGGAGGATAGGCGGCGTCACCTCCTCCGGGCGGCGTGGGTGGCGCGCCTCCTGGCGCGGAACGGGGTGGCGGTCTTCGCGGCGTTCGTCTCGCCGTACCGCGACGTCAGGCGGGAGGTGAGGAAGGTGGTGGCCGAGGAGGTGCCCTTCTTCGAGGTGTACGTGAGGGTGTCCCTCGGGGAGGCTATGCGCCGGGACCCTAAGGGCCTCTACAAGAGGGCCCTCGCGGGGGAGGTCAGGAACTTCACGGGGGTCGACGACCCCTACGAGGAGCCCGAGGCGCCCGACCTCGTCCTCGTGAACGAGGGGGTTCCCGTGGAGGTTAACGTGGAGAGGCTTCTGGAGTTTTTGGCGTCGCGGGGGGTGTTATGATCGAGGGGCCGCCTGGCGTGGGGGGGCTGGTTGTCTGCGAAGTCTCCTGCTTAAGGCCTACGTTGGGGCCGATTGGGAATCTCTACCGCGAAATTGTGTCTATCGCCTACGGCTTCTTCAGCCCCTTGGAGGGCTTTATGCCGTGGAACGAGGTGGAGTCCGTCCTCAAGGAGGGGAGGCTCCTCAGCGGGCGGCTCTTCCCCTCGTCGGACGCGGAACGTGCCCCCTGCGGTCACGGGGTTTTTATGGAGAGGGCGCTTTTTGTGGCCGGCGCCGGGGGATGCGGTCGCCGTGATTGACGCCGAGAGGCTTGGGATTTTGTGGATGAGGCGTTTTTAGAGGGCCGCGAGGCGTTGGGTCTTGGGGGCTATTTCGCAGGGGTGTCGTTTGTGTTGTGGGGCATGCGCCACGGCATCCCTCTGGGGGGTTGTTCGTATGGGCGCTACGCATCGCATGTTTGGGCGTGGCCGCGCGGATTCCTCGACCCCTACGCCGTCCATGTGCTGTGGACGCGGGGCCTCCTCACGAGGTCGGGGCTTAGGGCTGTTTTGCTGGGGGGTTTGCCTATTGTCTCAAGTGCGGCGGGCGAGGGGCCACGGGTGGAGGGGTTCTTTTCTGCGGGGGAGGGCCCTCGGCCGCCTTCTGTGGCTATGCGTCCTGGCGGTGAAGTGGCGGCGCGTCTATGGGCGTTCTGTTAGGTATCTCACCTAGGAGGTGTTTTGAGGCGCATCGCCTCTCGCCAGGCTTTGTGGGGCCTGTGAGGCCGACGTTCGGCGGGGGTTGCTTGTGTTGGAGCTGGACGACGCCTTGGGGAGTTGGTGCTTCGGCGTTTTCCCTCGGCTGGGGTGGATGCTCGGGGCCTTGTGGAGGATCTCCCGGCGTCTTTTAGGCGCGCCCTTTTTGAGGGGCTGGTTGCGAGGGGTGAGGTGGAGGCGGCTTTGGAACGCGCGTCTGGCGACGAAGAGGTGCCGCCGCCGTAGTATGTTGTCCTTTGTTGCGGGGCCTTTGGCTGGTGTCGGCGGCGGTGTGCTTTTTACGCCTCTCGCCGTGGGGCTTCCCGCGGCGATGGTGGGGTCTTCTGTGGCTGGGTCTCTCCAGGCGGGGGTCGCTTAGGCTTATGCGGGGGCGGCTGGGCGCGTTTCTGGGGGCCCGCTTGTTTCTGGCGGGGGTTGAGGGGGCAGGAGGGCTGTGGAGGTGGGGCTTGGGGTTCTCCTCCTCTTGGTGGTTTTTGTCTTGTTGGGTGGGAGGGCGGAGTGGCCTCCGCGGCGTGTTGACAGGCTCGCTGTCCGGCTTGGGTTTGTGGGGGAGTAGGAGTCGTTGGGGTCTGTGGTGAGGTACGGCGCTGGGCGGACGGCGTGGGGGCTGGCGGCTGTGTTTGGGGTTGGGCTTGTGAGCGGCGTCTTTGGGGTGGGGGGCGGTGGGCGCTGGTTCCTGGTGATGGGGGTCCGCTTAAGGTGGCTTGTTCTGAGGCTATCATCGCGCCTGAGGATGCGGCGGCGTACCTCTCGGCTAGGTTTAAGCTTTTCCGTTTCGATGGAGGTGGGGGCCGTGTTGGCGCGTGTTGCGGCGTTGGCGAGGATCGTGCGGCTGGTGGTTTTGTCTCTCGCTACGGCTAATCTGCTGGCGCCGTGACCTGCAATAGGCTTCACGGCGGCGTCTTGTTGACGGTGGCGGCGGCTGGTGTTTTTCTCTCCGTCGTGGGCGTGGCGGAGGTCGGCCTGCGGGTTTTCTCCTCGGCGCCTGTCGTCGCCGCCGTCTCGGCGGCGTTGGGATGTGGAGATTGGAGGCTGGCGCTGCCTGCCGCGGCGCTCCTCGCCTTGTTTCTCGCGGCGTTGGCGGCCGGGTAGCTCTCTGCGGCGGGCGGGTTGCGCGGCGCGTTTGCCGGGGTGGCTGGCGGCTTGGGGGTGCGGAGGCCCGGGGCTGGCCGTGTGTAGCGGCGTTGCCGTCTACGTGATGTGTGGTTTGGGCCGCGGTTTCTTGTCTGCGCCGCGGCTACTTCAGGCCGTACGCGGCGGATGCTTGCCGGGTTGCTGGGGCTCTTCGGGGTAGTGTGCGGCGGGGGTTTCGGCCTTAAGTTTTTTTAAAAAGGGTCTGGGTTACACTGTGGATGTTGAAATCCTTAAGCGGGCTTTGCGGGAACTGGTGGAGAGGGAGCCCGCATTCTTTAGAGACCTCTTCTTAGACGCGCTTAGGGCCGACGGCCGCATCGCCGAGGCGCTGTTGGACCTCTTCACGAAGCACCCAGAGACCAGGCTGAGGCTCGCCCAGGCGGTGGCTGGATCTATCGCCGTGCCCCTCAACGTGGCGACGAAGGAAGACCTCAAGCAGTTAGCCACAAAACAAGACATAAAACGGCTAGAGGACAAGATGGCCACTAAGGAGGACCTGAAGCAATACGCCACCAAGCAAGACCTAGAGACTGCAGTGGAACAGCTGAAGAGATGGGCCGAGGAGAAGTTCGTCACTAAAGAAGACTTGAAGCAATATGCCACCAAGCAGGACCTGGAGGAGCTGAAGAAATGGGCTGAGGAGAAGTTTGTAACAAAGGAATACTTCGACGCCGTCATAAAGCGGCTGGAGGACAGGATGGCGACTAAGGAGCAGATCGAGTCCATAACCATCAGCGTGGAGGACAGCGGCCGCGAGATGGTGCAGTACCTCCTGGAGCAGAGGGGTTACAAATGTGTAGCGGAGAGGCTGCGCCTAGACGCCGACTACGAGCTGGACATCTACTGCAACGCCGGCGTGCTCACCGCAGTGGGAGAGGCCAAGGTGCGGGCTGGGGGGAGAGATGTGGAGAAGACATTAGAAAGAATACAGGTGCTCGTGAGGAGGTGGCCCGACAAGATCTCCGGCAGACTCGTCCCGGTATTTTACACCCTCGTCGCTGAGCCCTCAGCCGTCCAAAGGGCAAGGGAGCTTGGCGTCTGGCTTATCGAAAGCAAAAGGGAGGTCGTCACGCTGGAGGAGGCCCTTGGGTGGACGCGAGGCTGAGACGGCTCCCGCCTTTTGTCTCTCTGCGCTTTTATGTGCTTGTCGTGTCCTCTATTTGGGGCTTTCTCTTGCAATGCTGTGTCCGGGGCGTCTCGTCTGTCTTTCCTCTCTAGAACTGAATCGTTGCCCCGCCGTCTGGTTGCCGGGATGTGGGGCGGTGGGGTTGGCGTCTTTCTGTGTGTAGGCGTCGGAGGGGTTGCGTACGGGGACTTGTGCAGTCTAGGCGTGGTTTCTGTCTGCCGCCGCGGGAAATATACGGTGCCCTTGGTTGCGTTTTCTCGGAGTCTGTTGGGGGGGGCTTGAGCCGTATGAGACTGAGTTGTTTCACGGCTTATTTTGCGTGGTTGGGTGGTGCGGGGCGGGTCCTGTGAGGCGTCTGAGGGGGGTCTGCGTGTGGCCTATGGGGCTTCTGGCGTTGCGTTGGTTGGAGGGTTTCTGCGGCGTGGGGGCTGTGTGTTCAGCTTCGCGGGCTGTTCGGCGTGTGGGACGGGGTTTTGTTAGGGTTTGTGATTGTTGGCGTGGGGGCCGTGCCGCGGAGTTGGGCTCTGCGCTGTCTGGGTCTGTCTCCTCTCCGTCCTAGGGACGGGGCCGGTTGATGAGGGCCGCGTCGTCGTTGGCCTATATCGGCTCTAGGTGGAGGGCCGTGTTGTCTTAAGTGTCTCGGGGCGCTGTGGGTGTGCGCAGCTATTCGCCTTGGCGTTGCTTTAGCAACTTCTCTATCAAGTCTATGTAGTCCTTAGCTTTTTCTATTAATGGTCTGTGTTCTGTCTCTTCGTAGGTTAGTCCGTAGAAGCATCCTCCGTGTAGCCTATCTCTCACGTCGATGTAGTACGAAGCCCAGCTGGAGGCCTCGTCTTCATTTAGGCCGGCCTTGACGAGGGCGTTCTTAACGAACATCCTCCAGGGGACGCCGCGCGGCGGGGCGGCCTCTTTTAGGAGGGCTGTGGTCAGTGCGGTGGTTGCGTGCTTCACGGCGGCCCACGCCTTCTCGGCGGCGTCGTACGGGTCTCCGCGCTCTAGCAACTTATACGCCTCCTCTAGGTAGAACCTGGCAGCTTTTATGTGCTCGTTATGACTCACAAGGCTACCTTATCACCGTTAAAAAAACCTTATTCGATTTCTCTTGACTGCGGCGTGGTTCACGTCGTCCGGCGGCTCCGTAGAGGCGCCTGCCGCGGGCGCCGGCTGGGTCGTTGGCGGATCCCTCGGCGCGGCCCTTGGGCTCTCCGGCCCGCCGCCGCGTCTTAGGCCTTTCTCAGGTGCTGACAAGTCCCTCCCCGTCCCATCTCATTAAACATCTTGATGAGCTCCTGTCTTCGGCAGGCCATCTCTCGGGCCGACGCCGTAGCCGAGATCGGCCGGTCTATGCAACAGCCCGGCGACGGGCTCCGGCACGTCGAGGCCGAAACCTACGCCTATGTTTGCCAGTAGGTTTTTACACGGCGGGTTTATCAAGACTTCGCAGTCTTCCTCTGCGAGGGGTTTTTTTTCTTGCCGTCTTTATCCATCTCTTCACCCTCCTCGCCACATGCTCTGCGTGCTCCGGAAACGGCTCTTCTTGGTGCCGTCCCGCGCGAGCATACTGCCAGCGTAGAAGACGGGCTCTATCAAGCCGTCTACCTCAGGCATTATCACGTGGCATACCTGCGTCACGTAGTCAACGCCCTGCGGATCTTCGGCCCACTCCTTGACAATAGGATGAAGTTATTGGCGTTATTATTGGGACGTTCACTCTCTTCAACAACGCCGGTCTCGGCGATCTTGAACCTATCAGCCCTCCTATGCCACCGGCCCCTGTCCAGGAGGAAGAAGAGGGGGGTTACCACGGCGTCGACAACTCTCTCGTCTCTGCAGAAGAAGAACTCCCTGATGGCGTCCTCCGCCGAGGGGGCGCCGATGCTCTCGTCGCGGGAGCCGTACGTGAATACAGGCACCACGGCTGGAGGAGAGGAATTTAATCACCTACCACATGTATAGGAGGGAGAGGTGGGCTTGGATGGACCAGCCCCCGCCCGAAGAGGACCCCGAAATCGGCGTGGGGAGGCGCGTGGCCTGGCGCACCCCACTGCATAGAGAGGCGGTGAGGAGGGCGCTGGCCGAGCCGTAGGCACGCCGCCGATATATCGGGGACTTCGCTCCCGGTCGCTAATGGAGGAGTACGACGTCTTTGACTTTCTCTAGGTGTTTGACGGCGTCTTCCCAGTGCTCCTTGAAGGTGGCTGGGTCGAGGTCTCTCTCGTAGAAGTATCTGTGCATCACCTCGGCCGCCTTAAGCATGTCGCGGAAGGCCTGTCTGTGTTCTACGTTGTGGGTGACATAGTTGTACAGCTTGCCGTGGCTCCACGCGGCCACGAATATCCCTCTGAGGGCGGCGTGTAGCTTGATGAGGGCGGTTGCGGCTCCCCACAGCTTTTCGGCCGCCTGTGGGTGGTCTCCTCGTTCCAGCAGCCTGCGGGCTTCGCCGTAGTACTTCTGGAACAGCTCCACGTACTTCTCGACCCTCTCGGAGGGGTTCGCCGCCAAGTTCTTCAACTCGTCTGCGGCGTCGTCCCCGTCCCAGCCCATGGCCTCCGCGGCCTCCCTCAATATTGAGATGTCGTTCTTGCTCAGTTGCATGCCGCTGGCTAGCTTAGCAACTAGGGAAACTACCTCGGGTATTCGCGGTGGAGCTCTTCAAGGCCTTCGACAGTCCCTTTCTGCTCGGCTTGCTGAGACACCGTATGAACGCCGGCTGAACTTAATAAGCTTATTGATGGGGAGCATTTCCCAGCGGGGAACGTATCTCCGGCAGGCAAAAGATTTTATTCATGTTTTTAGGGATCCTTCATGGAGACGCGGAGATCTCCTAGTTTGGCGGAGTACGTGAGTTCTGTGGTGGAGGATGCTAGGAGGCGGAATCCCAGTCTTGCTGACTTAGATAGGTTGGCGGAGATCCTGCCTCCTAGGCGGATGACCTATTGGCCGTATTTTATTGGGGAATGGAGTACGGGGTGACGTGATACAGATGTCGGTGGATAATTCGCTATAATTTTAAAATACTTCAAGAACACTGGCGGCACAGGGACTGAGATATCGCGTTGGTAGTCCTATTTATGGGTCTGGCTGAGCTGGCGATCTGTGTGGAGCAGGTATCCGCCTTCGGGGGGATATCTCCTCTAGCTCGCCTGTCCTGGGGTTCACTTTAAAGCCCAGCGTTTCGAGGGCGTGTACCCCCAGCAGGGGCGTCGGCACGTTTAGCTCAGCTACGAAGGCAGGTCCCCTCCTCCCTTTGACCTCCACCTCTGCGAGGAAGAGCTTAGCCCTGATCCTCCTCCCGTCTGCCAGGTCGACGGTGTAGGGCGTCTCTAGGAGCCCCAGCTCTTTGATGGTTTCTGGGTCTAGGACGGTGTAGGTGGATCCTGTACCGGCCAGCATTCTCACGTCTCTCGACGCCCTCATGCCTCTGACCGTGACGTTCACGTAGGTGAAGCCCATGTCGGTAATATATCAGCCCTCATTTTAAAAAACACGTCTTAACGCAAGATACGGGCTCTCTATGGGGTTCTTGTCCCTGGATGAGGTCCCGTTGGCGCCCTTGTCGGTCTTCATCGCCTGCTCGGACCAGGCCTGCGGAGCTACGAAGGGCGTCCTCGTCGGGGGCGAGCTCCGGTTTAAAAACTTCCTGCCTCCTGGGTCTAGGCTCTTTCATGCCGGCCTTTTGCTGAGTTAGGGGACGATACACCCGACGCAGGAGGCGACGCCGTCTGCGGCTGGTCTGCTTGAGAGAAGTAGATTAAATATAGAATTGTTAATTGTTGGTATGTCTCAGTTGGTAGTTAAGGGGTTGATGGAGGGGGTTAGTGGAGAGGTTAGGGGGCTTGTTCTCGCGTTGTACGACGTATTTGCGAGCGCTTTCAAGGAGCTTTATGACTTGGTTAAGAGTTTTGATGAGGATTTGTCGCGGGGAGTTGTGGATGTGGATGAGTATTATAGGGAGGCTGAGGCCGTCGTTCGTAAAATACATCTGGATGCTTATTATGTAATTAGTAGACTTAACGAGGCGTTGGGGCGACACCCCGAATTTAGGGTGCTTCCTAACGCGGCATTCCTTGACGCTTTGTATATACTGCCCGGCCTTCTGGCTGGTGTTTTGTTTAGGACTGCGTGTGGGTTTGAGGGACCTAGAAGGGGTGTTGTTGTCTTGCTTGGGTATTCGTATCTAGTGCTTGCCGGGGGCAGGCCGCTAGACGCCGTCGTTTTTCTGTTGGCCTCGATAGCCTTGGCCCGTGCCAGGGACGATGTCGCCGCAGAGCTCCTCAGGAAGATTGGCGTCGATTTAGTGGGCATTGTCAATTTTGCATGTGGCGCGGTGGAGTTGGCGAAATTCCTCGAGGACCGCGGCATCGGCTCGATCCCTGAGTGAATCTTCCATGGGTGGTAGGTACTTGGTAGATACAAACGTCGTATTGGACGTGGTGCGTCTCGTACTTGCGGCAAAACCTCTTTATGAGGCTGTGGTGAAGGGTCTGAAGGATGCAGAGGCGATGCGACAAGCAGTGGCGAGCGTCATTGGCAATAGAAGGTGGATTGCCAGTTTTTTGTTTCTGAGTTATAATTGTAGACGTGGCGTTTGTTTCGTTGTAGACTTTGCACGACGTATTGAGTTGCCTAGGGTGTTTACGAAACTCTTGCTTGGCGGGGCCTTGCCGGTTGGGCGTGGAGGCGGGTCGTTGTTGGATGAGGTCGTGGGTTTGGCCGAAAGGTGGCTCTCCATGGTGGGGTCGTCTCTTGGCGTTGGGGTGTTAGTTATGGATTATGGCGATTTTGAGGTGGCGAGGGAGGTGGTAAAGGCCTACGGGTCGTGTGGTTCAAGGTCTCTCGCAAGGGTTTTGGACAACGCCGTAGACATCCTGCTGGTAGCTACGGCGTTGAATAGGGGCTATGGCTTCGTAACAACAGACAGGAGGCTGGTTTGCGGTTTAGATAATAAAATCGTTACTGGCGTTGGCCAAGTGCGCGGGGGCGACGTGCCTTGGGGCTCCGACTTAGTGTGTCCGGCAGATGCTAGGCTGGGGGTTGGCGGTGGGGTGCTCGGCGCAAAGATATACCTAATCCACGAACAGTGTAATCTGCAGTGCTCGGAGAGGGAGAGGTGGTGTTGACAACAATTTAAGCTACACTGTGCCTCTTCTCGGCGGCGTGTTGCTGGCGGCGGCTGTGGCGGGGGTTGCGCTGTCGTTGCGGGCGCCGGGGGTGCGGGGTTCTGTGATCTGGTATCTTTCAGCCTGTACGGCCTGCGGACGCCGCAGTTTCTTGTCTGCGCCGCGACTTGCCTGAGGCCGTATACACGCGGTAGGTGACGCCGCATAGCTCTGGCCCTCCGGCGCCGTGGGCTCCTGTCTTAAGCTTTTTTAAAAGGGTAACATTATACCGTGGATGTTGAGTTGTTGAAGAGGGCTTTGCGGGAGCTTGTGGAGAGGGAGCCCGCCTTCTTTAGAGACCTCGTGCTTAAAGCTTTAAGATCAGACGGAGGCGCGGCCGAGGCGCTGTTGGACCTCTTCACTAAACATCCAGAGGCCAGGCTGAAGCTTGCGCAGGCTGTGGCCGGATCCATCGCCGTGCCGCTTAACGTGGCGACAAAAGCTGAAGAACCATGGCCGAGGATGTAGAAAAGCCTAAGCTGAAACGGCGGAAGGACTTGATGACGATTAGGGAGCTACTTGAGGAGCTCGGAATTCACCCGGAGGACAGCGGCCGCGAGATGGTTGAGTATCTGCTGGAGCAGAGGGGCTACAAATGCACGGCGGAGAGGCTGCGCCTAGATTCGGATTACGAGCTGGACATCTACTGCAACGCCGGCGTGCTTACTGCAGTAGGCGAGGTCAAGGTGAGAGCCGGCGGCAACGACGTAGAGAAGACCTTCGAGAGGGCGCAGGAGCTGTTACGCAGACAGCCAGACAAAATCTCAGGCAGACTCGTCCCAGTCCTCTACACGCTGTTGGCGGAGCCCCCAGCCGTGCAGAAGGCGAGAGAGCTAGGCGTCTGGCTTATCGAAAGCAAAAGGGAGGTCGTCACGCTGGAGGAGGTTCTTGGGCGGACGTAGCCTCGTCCTCTGCGTCTCTTGGAGGTGCCCTTTGGGGGTCTCGAACGTCTCCCCCATCTGCCGCCTCGCCTTCTGTTCTGCTCGGCGGGCTGTTCCGGCCTAGTCTCCCTAGGTCTCACGCCGTGGCGCAACTTGCCGCTGTCTATGGAGGGGGCCGGAGCCCTCGGCTGAGATAGGCGCGCGTCGCGTCTTCCCGCAGACAGCCGTAGAGTGATGCTCTTTATGGCCTCGTTCATCCTCGTTGCCGGGCATCTCTGCCGAGGGGCTGACTTACATATCTAGGAAGGCAGTTGGCTATGGCGGCCCTAGGAGGTTTTCGGCCTCATCTGCCTTGTGGGGCCGCGTCAGTTCGGCGCGGGAGGGCTTGTCTTAGCTCCTCCAGCGTCTCTCCGGCTCGCCGCTTCGCTCGATGTGGGGCTAAGCGACTCCACGCGCCTGGCCAGCACATGCGCCGCAGACGCTACGTTGGTTGCCGCGTGGGGCGTCTCGACAGCTCACCGCATGGGTTGGTGCTGGCAGTCGGGGAGGCGGAGGACGACGGAAGTCCATGGCTCTGCATGGCCTTACCTCTCCGGATGCCTAGCCGAGGTCTTCATCTGGGGCCCTAGGCACCGCCGCCTCAGCTTTTCCTCGGTTTTTACGAGGGTTTTTACTCTTACTAGCTCTAGCGGCGGTGAGCGTCTTCCGTGCCCGGAGGGGCAAGACGGGCCTCTGCCAACGCCTCCAGAGCCTAGCCCCACATGCGCCGCGTAGCCAGGCTTGGGCTGAGGTCTCTTCACATACTCTACTACCACGTAGACGTGTGCCGGCATAAAAATGTGGCGGTTGCCCATGCCGGCATGTGGAGGTTTGCGGGGTCTATATATGGGGGTGCTGTTGCCGAGGGGGCGATCTGCCGTGTTTTATGGCGTATGCGGCTCGTGGGGTGGCGGTGGGCGGCTTTGTTGGGGTGGGGGCTGAGGGGTGCCGGGGGCTCGCAGTTTTAAAAGGTCTGCTGATGTGGACATGTGAGGAGGGTGGAGCTGGAGCTTGCGCCGGGTTTGGTGGTGGAGTTCGCCGACCGGGAGAGGGCTCTTGGGCAGGTGGAGGAGTGGGCGGAGAGGGGCACCAGGTGGCCTATCGTCGTATTCGGCCCGGAGGGATGCGGCAAGACCGCCTTCCTGCGGCAGGCCGCCTCTGGGCTGAGGGATTTGGGTACGACGTCTTCTACCTCCACCCCCTGGACCGGGCCTTCTCGGCGGAGGTGGACGACCCAGACGTCAAGAGGCTCTTCCTCGACCTCGTGAGGAGGACTCTGGAGGACGAGAGGTGGGGGCGTCTCGCCATGGCCGTCTTCGACCTCACGCGGGAGATTCTGCGGAGGCGGAAGGTGGCCGTTATTGCAGATGACATCTTCCAGGCAATTGGTCTTGACAAGGCGGCGTACGTAAAGGGTTCGTTGAATATGATAGAGCACCCCCCAGTATAAATACGAAAACATGGTGGTGCTTGTGGCGACAAGCGAGGGCGTCTCGCGGCGGGAGATCGGGAGGCATAGGTGGGCCCGCCTCATGCCCATGTGGAATATGGCGAGGAACGGCTTTCTGTAGCTGTATGAAAAGATCCCGGGCCCCAAGCCTCCCTTCGAAGAGGCCTGGCGGCTCGCCGGCGGAAACCCGAACACGTTAGTCGAGCTGTATAAGGCTGGCTGGGACGTAGATGAGGTGGCCAAGAGACTTATTGTCAGCAAGGGGCTGAGCTCCTTTGTCCGCTCCTTGGGCAGAGAGGTTAGGGAGCTTCTGTGGAGGGCTGTGGAGGACCCCGACTCGTTGCTCAGCCCGGAGGGGGTTCCGCTGTTGGAGAGGCTGATCGACATAAACGTGTTGATAGACTCAATAACCTACCGGGACCCGCCGCTGTGGATAGACCGGCCCCCCCCCAGAGCGCGATTTTGAGCTCGGCATAGGGAAACACGCCGCTTGGCACACTCCGCTTCACAGAGAGGCTGTGAGGAGGGCGTTGCAGGAGATGTGAAGAGGCCTCAAGTAGCCGGGCTGTTATCCATCCTCCCCCTGAGGCGGCGGGGCGCCTTCGCCTCGTCTTCGCCCGCCTACTGGTGGGGATCATGGGGCTACCGAGCCAGCGCCGTGGGTCCCCCCCGCAGGGGGCCTAACCATATCCGTTTAAAAGGCCGCCTTGGGCAGGCGTATTCCCTCGTCGCTGGACGCGGTGTTGTATACGCGCTAAATTCTTCTATATTCCCATGATCCCGCATTCCCACAGCTTGTGTTTGGCGAGTGGGAAGGTTTTGTTTTTGCTACTTAATTTGCGTATATGCCGAATGCCTCAATCTCAGCTAGTCTTTTTAAACTAGTCCTATAGGACTAGTCCGGTGAGACTATACATTAAGAGGGGGATGCGGTGAGGGCCATAGGGAGTTGGACGCTTATATGCGGTAGGAGGAAGACCGGCAAGACCACCTTGGTTAAACGGAACCTGCGTGGACCTCTCTTAATGGAGGCTCTTGGAGATGATTTTTAAGCAACGAATATAGAACGTGAGTTCGCTGGAGATCGTCTTACCCAGGAGACTTAGGGAGAGGCTGGAGGAGGAGGCAGAAAGGGTCGGGCTCAGCGCAGAAGAGTTCGTGCTTGAGGTTATGGCCGAGAGACTCAACAGAGAGGTGGACCCTCCCGAGGTCGCCGAGGTTTACGTGAAGCTGGCAGAGAAGTACCTCCGCGAGGCGGAGGGCCTCCTCGCCGGCGGGGACTTCGTTCAAGCCTCCGAAAAGCTGTGGGGCGCCGCCGCCCTCATGGTCAAGGCCGTCGCTGCTGCGAGAGGGCTCCTCCTACGGTCCCACGGCGACTTGTTTAAATTCGTCAAGAGCCTCGGCGACGAGACCGGGGACGCGGAACTGCGCCGACTCTTCGCCGTAGCCAGCGCCCTGCACCAAGACTTCTACGAGAGCTGGCTCCCCCCGGAGGTCGTGAAGGAATACGCACAAGACGTGAAGCAGCTCATACGGAAGCTGAAGGACCTGCTGAGGCCTCCGTGACAGCTGCCTCTCGCCCAACCCCCCTAATCGCCCTCCCACCGGCTTCTCCGCGCATCGGCGCTCGCCACGCGTCTGCTGATGCCGAGCCACAGGTCTCTCTCGGGGACGGAGCGAAACTTACGAGGTAGAGGATTGAGGGAAGAAGCACCTATCGTGTTCTGGTTTTCATAGCTGGACTCGACGACCTGCTTGAGGCTTGTGCTCGACCCTCCTCACTACGCGTAACACCAACCGCCGCCTCGTTGCCGCGCCGATCCCAGCGCCCATAGACTCCAGGCAAGTTGCGCCACATATCCATTTTTATACTGATAAACAGCGCCTCCTATGGTTGTTGAGCTTGTGGAGCGTCCTCTGCCCAGGCCCTCCGACGAGGGCTATGTGGAGGCTAGGCTCCTGGAGGCTCTGGTGGAGGCCCGCCTAGCGCTGAGGTTTGTAGGGGAGGGGGTGACGCGTAACGCCGCTGGGAAGGCCTTCCAGGCCTGGAAAGCGTTGCTGGCCGCGTTGCTACGGCTGGAGCTGGAGAGGCTGAAGGCCCTCGCCAAGACTGAAGAGGAGAAAAAGTGGCTCGAGTCTAAGGCGGTGCCGCGGGTCCCGACGACCAAGATGAAACCCCTGGCCAGACTTCTGGAGGCCATGGGCCACGACGGCCTAGCTCTGTGGGCCGGAAATGTGCTCCTATTGCACGATTATCAGTACCACGGCCCAGACCCCAGCGGCGAGCTGTCTAAATACGCCACGCGGGAAGACGCGCTTGCCGACATATTGTCTGCGGTGCAGGAGCTCGCCAGACGCATCGAGGCGCTTAGAGGACGCGTCAAGTGGAGCGACGAGCTAGAAAAAGCACTACAAGAGCTAAAACAAGCCCTTCCTGTCAACACCCCATAGGAACCCCTCCAGAGACCGCCATGGACACACCTCCCGCAGATACGCACCCAACTCCTCCCCGACAGACGCCACGGCGGCGAGGGGATGATGAAGCCCTAATCTACGGCGGATGCCCATACGCGGAAAGGCGCGGCGATGCGCCCCAGCCGAAGGCCTCCGACACCCCTCCACATCGAGGAGGGCGTCGGCGATGCGTCCGTCAGACCTCAACGCCTCCAGAAAGAGGTCTCTGAAGAGGAACGGCTCCCTCTCCACGAGCTCCCGCCCTCTTCAAAACCCCAACATCCATATAAACCATCAAGCCCTTAAAAACTTAAGGCCGAAACCCCCCGCCACACCGGCCACAAGGAGGGCCGTAGAACTGGCAACCGCAATACTACAGAGATAGCCCTCCTCGCCCTAAAGGGCGAGGCCTCTCGCTAGTTTTTGCCAGATCGCTCCAACGCGCTCATAGTCGTCACGTCAGACCACGGCGGATTGCTTAACGACATAGGGCTAAGGTTGCCCTTACCGCATCGGCACACTACATTCTGGTTTTCCCATCCCAAATTGTGAGTTCCATTAAGGTGGGTCCTGTATTGATTTTCACCTCTGGAGACCTTCCTGGCTATCTCCAGTAGCTCCCTGGGGCCCGGGCTTAGGTCGCCGTAATCTCCCGGCCTCTCCCTTAGGCTGACTAGGCCTACCTTCTCGGCCACCTTGCTCATCCTCCTCACAGCCCTCACCGCCTCAACCCTGGTTATTTCGCCGACCTTAACCTCAAAGGCCCATATCGGCCTCCTCCCCCTAACTATGACCACGTCTATGTCCTCCTTCGGCGAATAGTACAGGGTTCCCCTGAAGTATCTGGCCAGCATTTCGCCTACGCTGAATTGAACCTCCCTACCCACGGGTAGGTCTGGGATTTCCGCATCCCTCTCGCCCACGGCGTATTTGGACTCTGCGTATAGGGCGAGGGATAGCGGCGGGGAATCCACCTTGTAGTAGCCCTCCCTGGATAATGTGGGTATCTTCTTAACGAGCCCCATTTTGACGAGCTTATTAACCATGGAGGAAACCGTAGCCACCCCTCCCCTCGGCTGTATTACGCCTGCAATCTCCGAGGTCCTCCATACGCCCTCGCCCAGGAGCAGCAGTATCCTGTAGTACGTACCCGTGAGTTCCCTGTCCTCCTCCCTGAAGACCTCCCCCACCAACCCCTTCGATATCAGCGAGAACTCCTTAATCCTACGGGCGAAGTCCTCGTAGCTGTCGATGAACGGTATGACCCACGGATCCCTTAGGAGCACCGAGAGGAGCGGGTCCCCAACCTGGCTCAGCACGTCCTCGTAGGATATTATGCCGACCTCCATCGGTGTGAAGAGCCCCAGGAGGGGGCTATTCCTATCAAACACCCTGTTGACTATGCCGTAGCTTGAACCCACGGCCACCAAAACCCCACTGCCGGCCCAATTGCTAATCATGCTCCAGTACACCTCAGGCAGGGATGGGGTGCTCTACGTATTTGAGGCGGGTTAAAGGGTTGTTTTTATCCACGTTTTGGTGGGCGGGAGTCCGATGCCTTGACCTCTGCCGAGTAGACTTTCTAGCTTGATGAGATGTGGAGGGGCTGTGGGGAAGGGCGGCGGAGGGTGGGTCTGGTTAGCATCGGAGAGAGGCTGGAGGGTTAAGGCAACTTAAGCCTTGACCCTGGAGTTGCTGGAGATAGCGGGCGAATTGACGCGGGGGTTACCTGCCTTATCTTATTGCTGGTGGTTATTTGGGTAGGTCTGTTTCTAGTACTACTCTGCGTTCTTTCCAGCGGGGGTCTAGGGTGGATTTCAGCGAGGTGTATATCCCCAGGTCGGAGGTCTTGGAGGCGATGGCGGAGAAGAGCCCTAGGACGTCTTCGAAGTGCTTCGCCGCGTCGCCTGTGAAGACGGCCTCGACGCTGAAGCTGGCCGAGGAGGGGATCCCTTGTCGAAGACGCCGGCGTATTCCGTGTAGGAGTAGTTGCGCGCTGCGGCGTCTGGCAACAGCTCCTGGAACAGCCTCGCCAGTAGTTCGGGCCGCCTCGCCCTCAGCAGTTCTTTTACGACTAGGGCTAGGGGGTCGGCGATGTCCTGGATGTCGACCAGCTTGATGCCTTCCTTGGCCGCCGCCTCCGCGGCCTCGGGGAGGAAGAGCTTGGCCGCGAGGGCCTTGGCGCCTGTGGCCTTAGCCCTCAGCACGTCGTCGCCGGTGGCCACGGATCTGATCCTCAACTTGGCCTCTCCTCCCTCCGTTGCGAGGAGGAGCGACCCGTCTTCGAGCAGGCGTAACACGGCTTTATTTAAGCCATAATATATCCCTGACGCTTGCCGTCGCCGTGAGGGGAGCTGAAAAAGGGAATCGAGCGGAATTTGCCGAAGGTCTCCGCTACGCGCTTGCCTTCTGTGGCGGGAACTTC
>Ga0326765_100029_pt1 | contig 24348 bp, 32 predicted proteins | sample NORRB_P_FD_207670 | JGI IMG/M metagenome (GOLD analysis project Ga0326765, IMG submission 207670) | Hot spring water microbial communities from Norris Geyser Basin, Yellowstone National Park, WY, United States - NOR.RB_P | ecosystem: Environmental > Aquatic > Thermal springs > Unclassified... | reverse complement strand
TGTGGTTAGGAGACGGAAAGGCAAGGTGGCGAAACATCTTGCAAAGCAAGTACGAGCTACTAGTCGCAACTAAGGAGCCTTGGAGGCTGGGCATCCGCAAGGGCGCATACGAGGCCCTAGTCGCCACTGGCAGAGAGGCGTTTGTAAAGCTTAGGGGGTCGGCGGGCGCATACGGCGAGTTGCTTGATCTGCTGAGGGCCCACAAGTGGATCGTCGTGATGTTGGCCACAGACAACGCCCTTAGAGTGGCTCACAATTTGAAGACTGAGAAGAGGAGTATAGACATCCTTAGGGAGACGTATAGTGGACACAACAACGATGAAATCCCTACGCTTCCACATGTTGAGGCAGATAAACCAGGCGTCGTGACCGTGGCGGGCGTCGCGATGTACCTCAAACTGATAAGAGGAAAGGATGGCTCGCTCTACGGCAAACGACGAATTAAAAATCTTGGACATGCGCTTGCAATCGCTGGGAGGCTTGAGTCTGCCGGACTTAGGCCGAACATTGTGAAAGACGGCTCCAAATACGCAGTATACATCACCACGTCAGACCTCCTAAAGCTGGCAGAGAAAGACGAAGCCATCAGAAGGGCCATAGCGCTCTACCTCGCCGAAAAGGCGAAGAACGGCACGCCGAGGCAGAAGGAAATGGCCGAAAAACTTCTAAAAAGACACCCCCTTTTTCAATCTCCTAACGTCTTCTGCTTCTATATTCTATAAGGTTACCATCGCTGTAAGTCAGCCGATATTGAATTGAAATGCCGAACTTGATTGATATATGGAACCAACGACACCAAACATGAGGGTCTGCTTACTGCTCGGGGACGCCACCCCAGCTTCAAATAAAGCCTACGCCCAAGAAGCCAGAGGTAGCCAGAGAGTGGACCTTCCCTATGTGGAGGTACATATGGAACTGTACTGACAGCACAGACATTTGATTGATCACCAGGGCGTGGGCGTACCCCTCCGACCCCTCCGCCTGCTTGAAGCTCCTTAGGTCTTGGGACACGTATATGCCCGAGGCCGTGGCGACCAGCAACCTGCGGCCGAACGCGAGCAGGTTGTGCTGATCCTCGGCGAAGTCGAGCGGCCTCAGGGAGTCCACCGAGTCGCCGGCCATCAGGTTGCCCACCTCCACGGCGGCCGCCAGGACGTCGCCGAAGCGCGCGAAGTCGGCCACGTGGGGAGGCCCCAGGGGGAAGTGCCACCCCAGCTCCGCGGCGTATCCCCGGAAGTCCAGCTCCCGGCCTCTCTCCACCTCAAGCACGACCGGCCCCTCCAGGGAGGCGTAGGTGCGGTCCTCCCTGTATAGCCTCCAGCACGCCCTCCTGTCCAGCTTCTGCAGCGTGGGAGCCTGTACAAGCCGCTCTCCGCGCAGACCAGGTCCTCGAGGATGTCGTATACGGCCAGCCCCCTGCAGCAGAAGAGGCCGCCGTCCTCCCGATACACCCCGTCCTCGGTGGCCACGAGGATCATAGATCCTCCACCTGGGCCCGCCGCCTCACGAAGGTGCCCCTCTCCAGCTCCCGGAAGGCCTCGGCGATCTCCTCCCAGGCGTTCATGACGATGGGGCCCCGCCACGCCACCGGCTCGCGGAGGGGGACGCCGGAGAGCACGAGCGCCCTCGCTGGTCCGTCTATCCTCAGATCTCCGCCGTCGGTGCTCAAGACGACGAGGCTTCTGTCCTCCACGCGTCTCCCCTGAAGCCTGGCTGGCCCCCCGAAGTTGTAGACCAAGGTCCGCCAGCCCTCCCCCACCTCCATGGCGAAGGACGTCTCCGCGGGCACCTCCACGTCCATATACACGACGCCCAGCGCGGTCAGAGGCCCCTCAACGACGCCCGTCCCCGGCTCCCTGACCCTGCCCGAGATAACCCGCACCCTGGCGCCCGAGTCGGTGACCGCCGCCGGGATGGACGCCCCCTTCAGGTTCTTGTAGAAGGGGTCCGACATCTTCTCCCGCCGAGGCAGGTTGACCCACAGCTGGAAGCCCGAGACCTCGGGATCGCGGCCGAAGGGCCTGGGCATCTCCGAGTGGAATATGCCCGACCCCGCGTTCATCCACTGCAGATCCCCAGGCCCCAGGACGCCCCTGTTGCCCTCGGAATCCTCGTGCTCGACCTCGCCCTTGAGCAGGTAGGTCACGGTCTGGATCCCCCTGTGCGGATGCCAGGGAAACCCCGCCAGATACTCGTGGGGGTAGCGGGAGCCGAAGTGGTCCAGGAGCAGGAACGGGTCGGTCAGCTCGGCCACGGCGGGATCGCCGAACACCCTATAGAGCTTGACACCCGCCCCGTCCCGGGTCCAGACGCCCCTTAAATAAAATTCTATATCCATGTACGCATGTCGATTTGAGGATAAAATACTATGCCTTTAACAGCTCCATTAAATGCCGAAGGTCGGATTAGCGTAGATGGCGAAGCCTAGGTATAGGGTCAGGTCTCGGCCGGCTCTCTCGGCCAGCTCCGCCGTGGAGCGTCTAAATGTGGCGGCCGCCCCGGCCTTCATACGCCACTTGGGAGGGGTACGCGCCCCCATAACCACCACCTCGCCGCGGAGATCCACGACGGCCATCGCTACGCAGATGCCCATGGCCTCCGCCTTCTCGACGCCGAGCCTTATGGCGTCGAGGACCTTCATGCCTCCAGCAGGATCTTGCCGACCCTCTCGGGCGAGCTGAGGCCGGCGAGGGCCTTGGCGGCGTCCGCCAGCGGATAGACGGCGTGTATCACCGCCCTTATTCTCCCCGCCTCGAGGAGCTTCACGACCGTCCTGAAGTCCGCCCTCCTGCCGCCGGTGGAGCCCATCACTGAGATCTGCTGTCCATACAGCCGCCTGAGGTCCAGAGAGACCTCGGCGCCCGTCAGGGCCCCCGCTGTGACGTACCGCCCGCCGCGGCCCAGCAGGGACAGGCTGAGGCCCCAGTTGGCGGCGCCCGTTGGGTCCAGCACGACGTCGAAGGGGGCGAGCCCCCGGGCTTCGTCCGGCGTGACGACCTCCGCGCCCAGCTGCCGCAACGCCGGCGCGGCGGCATCCTTCCTCCTGGTCACGGCGTATACCTCGCCGCCGAAGATCCTGGCGAACTGGACCGCATACGTCCCCACGTTCCCCGTGGCGCCCACAACGGCGACTCTCTCCCCGGGGGCTATGGAGGCGCGCAGAGCCATGTTGTAGGCTGTCAACGCGCCGATGGGGAGCGTGGCGGCGTCCCTCAGATCCGCCCTCACAGGCTCCGCATTCCTGGCGGGCACCACGGCGTATTCGGCCATGCCACCCTGGGTCGCCACGCCTATTATGCCGCCGGCCTCGCAGAGCTGGGTCCACCCGGTGAGGCACTGCCTACAGGCCCCGCAGAAGAGGCGGTTGTAGACTGCCACCGGCGTGCCCGGCGCAGGCCCCGAGACGCCGGGCCCCACCTCCTCCACCACCCCAGCGAACTCGCACCCCGGGATGTGGGGCATGGGCGACGCCTTGTACGAGCCGGAAACCACCGCGTGGTCGATGGGGTTCACCCCCACGTATTTAACCCTGATAAGAACCTCGCCCGGCCCCGGCTGCGGCTTAGGGAGATCCTCCAGCCTGAGGTTCTCAAGCCCAGGGCTGTGGAAGACAACGGCCCTCATCTCTCCTCGACCACGTAGTTCCTGAGCCGCCCGATGCCATCCGCCTCTGCCTCCACGACGTCGCCTCCCTTTAGGAATTTGCCCTTGGGGAATCCCACGCCGGGCGGCGTGCCGGTGAATATGAGGTCGCCGGGCTTCAGGGTTATCCCCTGGGATGCCCAGTGGATCAGCTGCTGGACGTTGAAGACGAGCTCGGAGGTGTTGCCCTCCTGCTCCAGCTGTCCGTTGACCCACAGCCTGAGCCCCAGCCCGTTGGGATCCGGCACCTCGTCCCTGGTCACGACGTAGGGCCCCACAGGCGCCGCCGTGTCCATGGACTTGCCCCATATCCAGTACTGGCCGTAGGGGTTCAGCTGCTGGGGCCAGCCGGGCGGGAACTGCCAGTCCCTAAGCGATATGTCGTTGCCCACGGCGTAGCCGAAGACGTGGTCGAGGGCCTTCTCCGGCTGTATGTACTTGCCGGGGCGCCCCATGACCACCACCAGCTCCACCTCCCAGTCCATCTTCTCCACGACCCTGTGTTTAACCACCTGCCTCTCGTGGCCCACCAGGGCGTTGGGGAACTTGGGGAAGAAGTACGGCCTCTCGGGCGGCTTGACCCCGGCCTCCTTGCCGTGCGCCCTGTAGTTGACGGCCACAGCAAAGATCTTCTCCGGGTTCGGGACGGGGGGCTCCCAGACGATCTCCGAAGGCTTCACGTAGGCTTCCCCAGGCGCGTGCCTCTCGAGATACCTCGCCACCTCCAAGGCGGGCCCCCCCAGCGCGATGAGTCTCCTCATGTCGAAGAGGAAGTCCGGCGCCTCAGCCGCGTCGTACGCCAGGAGGTACGCCCTGGGTAGGTCTATGATTTCGCCGTTTCTGAAGAGGCCAACCTTCCTTACGCCGTTTTTCGTGTAGGTCAGTAGCCGCATGGCACCGCGAGTTTTTTGACGTTATTAAGTTTTGCCCAAAATATTTTTGGGTTCTGTCCGATATTTAAAACTCTGGGGAATTTATCCGGATTCGAAAAACGTGCCTGGGGTGCCCTAACCCATCTTGGGTTGCAACCCGGGTTAACGCCCAAGGGGCAGGTCTTTATCCACAGCTCAAGCCGGCATCGACGGGGGCCGCATGTTGCGATCCGGCACAAAGGCGGAGGCGGCTCCGCCGCATTTCACGAGGGCGGCCCCATCTGACCTCCTCCCAGTCCTAAGGGGCGGGGCTAAAAGCTTAGCGTTCGGCGTGTGGAGAGGTAGCCCGCCGGGTCGGGGATTCGTCTCTGCGGCGCCGCGGTCGCGTCGGCCGACGCGCGCTGTGGGGCGAAGATGAACTGATTTCATATTTGGGGTCGTTTTTATGTTCAGTTCCACTTGGTACTATGTCCGAAGTAATAGTGAGCACGGATTGGGTCGAGAAGCGCCTAAACGACCCGAAGGTGAGGATCGTGGAGGTGGACTACGACCCGGCCACGGCGTATGAGACGTGGCATGTGCCAAACGCCGTGTTGATCGCCTGGAGGGAGCTCAGGCATCCGGTCAAGAGGGATTTCGTGGACCCTGAGGGCTTCGAGAGGCTGATGTCCGAGAGGGGGGTCGCCCCGGAGCACACCGTGGTTCTCTACGGCGACTTCAACAACTGGTTCGCCGTCTATGCCTTCTGGCTGTTCCAGGCCTACGGCCACGAGGACGTCCGGGTCATGGACGGGGGGCGGACGGCCTGGGCCAAGGAGAAGAGGCCCACCAGCAGGGAGAGGCCCAGCTTCCCCAAGACACAGTATAAGGTGAGGAGGGTGGACTGGGGCTCCAGGAGGGCGTACCTGTGGGAGGTCCTCAACAAGGTGATACATGGGGAGGTGGGGAGGAGCACCGTGCTTGTGGACGTTAGGAGCCCCGCCGAGTACACGGGCGAGATAACGGCGCCTCCCGAATACGCCAACGAGCAGACCCAGGTGGGGGGCCACATCCCCGGCGCCGTGAACATCCCCTGGGGCCAGGCGGTGGATCCGGAGACCGGGAGGTTCAAGCCGCCTGAGGAGCTGAGGAGGCTCTACGAGGGGAGGGGGGTGACGCCGGATAGAGAGGTCATCACGTACTGCAGAATCGGCGAGAGGGCCGCCCACACGTGGTTCGTGCTTAAGTACATACTCAAGTACCCCGCCGTCAGGGTGTACGACGGGTCGTGGGCTGAGTGGGGCAACCTAGTGGGCGCGCCGGTTAAGAAGGGAAACGAGCCCTAAACAATATTTTTTATATCCCCATTCTTTTGTCTAACTACATATGGAGAGACACATGCATGAGTCATAGGCTTTTTATGTCCACATAATCGATATACTCTACAAGGGGGTTGTCATAAGTGAAAGTTGGGATGCTTTGTTGAGAATTGCAGGTGTCTTGTAGTGTCGCGATGGCGACATTGGACAAGCTAAATATGCCGAAAAATATTTAGCTAAGAGAGTCTCAATACCTATGTTGCCTCGTTATAACATAGACGTGGAAAGCAGAGAAAACACCCCATATTTGCAAGTTAACCTGCGGATACGTGCACTAAGCGGTCTCATTAACCACTTGGCCAGCCTAGACGCCAGATTGTGACTTTGGTGTGTAACAGCGGCGGATGCGAAAAAGGTTTTAATGTAGAATTTCTCTTCATTTTGTGGAGATATTAGAATTTAGGTTTAGTAGGGACGACAGCTGCCACAAGCTGGGCCTCAGGCACCCCGTGTACCAAATCATGGAGGCCTTGGGGAGGCTTAAGCCCGGCCAGGCGGTGAGGGTCGAGACGGACGACTTCGACTGGGCCCAGACCATAGAGATCGTGGCGCGCGGCGCAGGCTACTCCGTATCTAGGGAGAGGGATGACCCGCCCGTGTTGCTCATATGGAGGTAGGGTGGGCCGGGGTCGTCCTCCACACGCCGAGTCTCGACGAGGTTGAGGAGTTCTACAGGTCGGTGCTGGGGATCCCGACCCGCCGCGTGGGAGGCGGCTTGGAGGCCGGGTGGGGCAGGCCGTTGATGCTCGTGAGGGAGGGCGAGGTGGCGCTTCCCGGCGGCTATATATACCACGTGGCCATCAGGGTGCCCTCCAGGGAGGCTCTCGGCGCGTTTATAAGACGCGTGCTGGCCGACTATCCAGACCGCGTGGAGGGATTCGCCGACCATCTAGTGAGCGAGTCCGTTTATCTCAGGTCTCCCGACGGCATAGGCTTCGAGGTGTACGCGGACCGCCCGCCAGGCGAGTGGATCAGGGAGGGGGCGCTGGTGGCCATGGACACGCTGCCGCTGGACCTAGACGGCTTAACGAGGGACGCGGTCCCGTCGCCCCTCCCGCCCGGCGCCGAGATAGGACATATACACATGAGGGCCCACGTGGATCTCGATGCGGCGGCTGCGTTCTACCGGAAGCTCGGCATGGCCGTCACGTGGAGGATGCCGGACGCGGTGTTCCTGGCGTGGGGAGGCTATCACCACCACGTAGCGTTTAACCGGTGGCCTTTGCCGAGGCCGAAGGGCGCCCTGGCGGCCGTGTATACCCCCGCGGTGTCTAGGCCGGTGAGGGATCCGCTGGGGGTGGAGATCCTCCTGGCTGGGGAAAAACTACCAGGTTAGGACTATTTTGGCGTCTGCGGCGTATTCGTAGAAGCTGGCTATGCCCATTATCTTGACGCCGTCCACGACCTCGTCCTCCTTTATGTTGAAGGTGGCCGCCGCCGAGGAGCAGAGCCACATCTTGCAGCCCATCTCGAGGCACTGCCTGAACCTATCCTGGATCTGCCTATCAAGCTTCTCAAACACCTTTTTCTTAACGGCGTGGGCCCCGTCGAGGGTCCAGAAGATCAACACGTCGAAGCCCATGGAGGCCGCGGCCAGGGCGTAGCCCAGCATGGTGGATATCCTGGGCGTGTCCGCCGGCGGCGCAGTGACGAGGAACGCCACCTTATCGGCCATGGACGCGCAGATCTGCAGTTATTTCAATTTTATTAGCGGCGGGCTGGAAACACGCCGCAACGAAGGCGAGGCCCGCAGTCCCTTTTTTAAATTTTATTAGCTTAGTTGTGTGTTGTTTTTAGTGATGGGGAAGAAGACTTATATATGGAAACCTCTGTGGTCCTATGTCTGAGAAGGTCGAGAAGAGGAATAAGCTGGCGATCATCGCGTGGTCCGGCACAGTCGACAAGCTCTACCCGGTGGCGATTCTGTCCAGCGTAGCGGCCGCCGGGGGCTGGGAGGTGGAGCTGTTCTTCACCTTCTGGGGCCTCAACGCCATTAGGAAGGAGGTGTTGAACGCCCCGCCTAAGATCTCCGCGGACTTCGCCGAGTACGGGCCCGCGGTTGCGCAGGCCGTCAAGCAGATGAACTTCCCGCCTTGGTTCGAGCTGTTGAGGCAGGCGAAGGCTATGGGCAACGTGAAGATCTACGCCTGCTCCACCACCATGGAGCTGTTCGGCATCAAGGAGAAATCCGCCCTGGCGGACTTCGTGGACGACGTGGTGGGAGCCGCCACCTTCCTCGAGCGGGCTAAAGACGCCGCGGTGACGCTGTTCATCTAGGCGTTAATAAGGCTTAAAAACCAACCCTCTTTTCCCTCCATGTCGATAAAGCCAGCTAAAACCCTTGACGCCAGGGGGAAGTTCTGCCCCATCCCTGTGATGGAGACGGCCAAGGCAATTACGCAGATAAACGTGGGCGACGTGCTTGAGGTGCTCGCCACAGATCCGGCGGCGGACCCCGACATAAAGGCCTGGGCCAAGAGGATGGGGCACGAGGTTATCTCCGCGGAAAAAACGCCGGAGGGCCACCTGAGGATCTTGGTGAGAAGGCTCAAGTAGCGCTACAGCTCCACCACGTGCTGCGGGGCCTGGAAACCCACCTTTCTGTGCGTCCCGTCGCAGAAGGGCTTGTTGGACGAGTGGCCGCATCTACACAGCGCCATCTTCACCTGGCCGTCCACCTCCACTAGGTAGGGCCCGTTCTCCCGCGCGACTATCTTCACCATGGCGCCTCTCCGTCTTCCATTAATAAGCGTTGTAGCCCCATGTTTATTTGGTAGTATCCGGGGCCGTACATGGAGGAGACTAGGCTTTCTTGCCTCAAGGCGACCAAATCGCCGTTTGTGCTGGAGGGTCTTCACAGCCCGGTGAAGTGGTGGGGGTGGTGCCGCGAGGCCTTCGAGGCGGCGAGGGCGCTCGATAGGCCGGTTCTGGTTGACGTGGGCGCCGTGTGGTGCCACTGGTGCCACGTCATGGACGAGACCACCTACTCGGACCCCGAGGTGGCCTCGTTCATCAACGAGCACTTCATCCCCATCAAGGTGGATAGGGACGAGAGGCCGGACGTGGATAGGAGGCTCCAGGAGATGGCCCAGCTCATCTCCGGCCAGTCCGGCTGGCCGCTCACAGTCTTCACGACGCCGGGCGGCGAGGTCATATGGGCGGCCACCTACCTCCCCCCGCGCGATGTGGGGAGGGCGCCGGGGATGCTCACGGCCCTCAAGGCGGTGCTCGAGGCGTACAGGGAGAGGCGGAGCGACATAGCTAAATTCGCCGAGGAGCTCAGGTCCGAGGTGGCTGCTTGGCACTCGCCGGCGCCCGGGGAGCCGGAGAGGGGGATCCAGCTGGAGCTCTTGGCGGCGCTTGCCTCAGGGTTCGACGCCGAGTACGGCGGCTTCGGCGGCGCGCCCAAGTTCCCGCCGATCACCCAGCTGGAGCTTCTGTTGACGCGGTATTTCTACGACGGGGTGGGCCTCTACCGGAGGATGGCCGAGGCAACGCTGGACGCCATGGCTCTCGGCGGCGTCTACGACCATCTGCTGGGCGGGTTCTTCCGCTACTCCACGGACAGGATGTGGCTCATACCGCACTACGAGAAGCTCCTCATAGACAACGCAGAGCTTCTGGCCATATACGCCGAGGCCTACGCCATCTTCGGCAAGCCGCTGTACCTGCGGACGGCCAGGGGCATAACGGCGTGGTTCGACGAGTTCATGAGGAGACCCGGCGGCGGGTACTACGCAAGCCAGGACGCAGACGTGGAGGGGGAGGAGGGCGGCTACTACCGGTGGGCCTTAGACGAGCTCAAGGAGGCGGCCGGCGACCTGTGGCCCCTTGCCGTGGAGCACTTCGGCCTCCTGGACGTCGAGTGGCCCGAGGGCAAGGCCACGCTCCGCGTGGCGAAGCCTGCCGAGGGGCCAGAGGCGGAGGAGCTGTATCGGCGGCTCATGGAGGCCAGGCGCCGGCGGAGGCCGCCGCGGGTGGACGCGACAGTGTACTCCGGGTGGAGCTGCGCGGCGGCGCGGGGCGAGCTCCTCTCGGCCAGGCTCGCCGGGGCGGGCAACTGGAGACACGCCGTGGACACCGTGGATTTCGTCATGGCCCACATGTGGGACGGGGCCCGGCTTGCGCATGGGTGGCGGGACGGGGCCGCCGTCGGGAAGGCCGTGGTGGAGGACTACGGATACTGCATCCTGGCGGCGCTGGAGGCCTACGGCAGGACCGGGGCGCTGAAGTACGTGGACTGGGGGCTGGGGCTGGCCGACGCCCTCGTCGCGGGGCATCTGGGCGACGGCGGCTTCAAGGACGTGGAGGAGGCCGACCCGGTCGTGGCGGCGCCGCACTATCCCTTCCTCGACACGCCCAACTTCTCGGGCAACTCGGTGGCCGCCATCTCGCTGGTGCTCCTCTCGTCGGCTACGGGCAGGCGGGACCTCCGGGAGGCGGCGGGCAGAGCCCTCAGCGCCCTCTTCGGCAAGCTGCGGCGGGTCGGCCCGTCGGCCGCGGGGCTGGCCCTCGCGGTCGACCTCTACCTCATGGAGCCTCCGAGGACCGTGGTGGTGGGCGACGCCCCCGGGCTGGCGGAGGCGGCGTTGTCCGCCTACCGGCCGTGGCATCTGGCGGTTCCGGCGTCCGGCGGAGAGTGGCCGTACCCCGAGCAGTCCATAAGGGCCATGTTGAGGGGGCCGAGGCCGGCGGCGTACGTCTGCGCGGGGCTGGCGTGCTCCATGCCGCTGACGGAGCCAGAGAGGCTCAAGAAAAACATCCAGGAGTTCAGGAGGGAGGCCTACAGGCTCTAATACTGCGCCGATTCGAGCAGGGCCCTCTGGAACTCCTCCGGGTTCTCCTCGACGTACCGCGTCAACGCGTCCACCTCGACCGGCTCTGTGAAGAGCATCTTGACGCCGTTCGACGTGAAGTACATGTAGCTGGTCTGGCACGCGCCGCCCGCCAGAACCACGTCTACGTCCGGCAGGACGTTTTCCCTGAGCCATTTATACTTGGCGACGCCGTGCATCTGTTGTTGGTGATGGTGCCCCTCGCCCGCGTCTAGGTCGGGGACGTCCCCCAACGGGTTTCTCCGCTCCTCCACCAGCCGCAACTTGCCGTCCTCGTAGAGGTATATCCTGTATATCGGGGCGTGTGCGAAGTGGCCGGGGAACACGGTGCCCTCCGGCGACGTCGCTATCGCGATCCTCATGGCCATTCCCCGAGCGGTCCATATATACTTACCGCCACGCGCCGTCCCGCCGGCAAGGCCGCCACAGATATATGTGCATTTCCCGTCCAAGCCGTGGGCTACACAGAGAAGGCCGCCGGCTTGTTCCTGTCCACCGGCACGAAGTTCCCCAGAAGGATTATCTGGGCCATGGGGCTTGTGAAGCTGGCGTACGCCAGGGCCAACGGGAGGCTTGGGCTGTTGCCCAGCGACGCGGCAGACGCCGTGGCGGAGGCGGCGCGGGGGGTTGCGGAGGGTCTACACGACGACAAGATTACCGTGGACGTCTTCCAGACGGGGTCGGGCACGGGGCTCAACATGAACATAAACGAGGTGATCGCCGACCTGGCCAGCAGGAGGCTGGGGAGGCCCGTGCATCCGAACGACCACGTAAACCTGGGCCAGTCGTCCAACGACGTGGTGCCCACCGCGATCAGGATCGCCGCTGCGGCGGAGGCCGAGGAGAGGCTTCTCCCGGCCCTGCAGAGGCTCGTCCAGAGCCTGGAGTCTAAGGCCGAGCAGTTTGGAGGGGTTGTGAAGCCCGGCAGGACGCATCTGCGGGACGCCTTGCCGGTCACGTTGGGGCAGGAGCTGTCGGCATACGCAGACGCCTTTAGGCACGACGGCGAGGCCATACGGCAGGCCCTGGAGTACGTCAAGGAGGTCCCGCTGGGCGGCACCGCCGTGGGGACCGGGCTCAACGCGCATCCCGGGCTCCCGCGGCTCGCCCTGGAGGAGATCGACAGGGAGGCGGGCCTCGGCCTCAAGCCGGCCAACGCGTTCAGGGCGATGAGGCTTCTGACGGATCTCCTGCTCCTCAGCGGGGTCCTCAGGACGTCGGCCGTGGACCTCTACAGGCTGGGGCAGGACGTGAGGCTTATGTTCTCCGGCCCCTCCGCCGGCCTCAACGAGATAGATCTGCCGAGCCAGAGGGAGGTCGCCGGCAGCAGCATGATGCCCGGCAAGACGAACCCGATCACCGTCGAAGCCGCGATGCAGGCCGCCGCGCAGGCGGTCGGCCTGGACCACGCCAACCAGACCGCCGCGATGCTCGGCGAGTTTGAGCTGGCCATGGGGATTCCGCTGATGGGAAGCAACGCGGTTGCGCAGATAGGGCTTCTGGCGGAGGCCTTCAGAAAGACGGCCGAGCTGGTCGTCGACGGCATTGTCCCCCACGTGGAGCGCATGCGGAGGCTGGCGGAGAGCAGCGCCGCCTTGATAACCGCGATATCGCCCGTCGTCGGCTACGACAAGGCGTCAGAGGTCGGGAGGAGGGTGGCCGGGGGCCTGTCGATCAGGGAGGCCCTGAGGGAGCTTGGATACAGCGACGAGGAAATCGACAGGTTGCTGGACGTGGACAGGCTCACGAGGCCCGGCTTCCCCGTCGAGGAGACCTAGCCCGCGCTCGGCGGCCCTCCAGGGAAGAGAGCTCCTAGGCCCATCGCCGACGTCGAGACAAGATCTATGCAGCAACAAGCTTTCTGAGCTTGTCCCTCAGCTCTGCCGCCGCCTTCTTGAGGACTTCAAAATCGAACCGGTCGAGATGTCCCTCATAGAAGTTTACATGTAGCTGTTCAACCGCGGCGAAGAGCTTTATCGCCTCTTCGTCTCCCGTCTCCGTGGCGATCCTCCTGACCACAGCCCATATAAGCCTGTGCGAATCATGGCGCAAGCCCCTTGTCTCTGCAAAGGCCTTGATCAGTTGGACGATCGAGTTCCACAGCTTCTCCCCCGCCTGCCTTAGATCTCTCCCCTCAAGGGCGAGCCCCTCTCGCCAGAAATAGTCGGCACCTTCAAGGTACAGCCTAGCTCTTTCCGACGGGTCGGCGCGTTCGGTAATTAGCTCAACCGCGTACGCAACGGGGTCCAAGCCCCGCCTCTCCAGCTCCTTAACGATGAACTCCGGAGGCACATATAGACCTGTCCGTGGTTTTAAACTTCATCCAGCAGTTGTCTCTCTACTTTGTCGAATGATCAACCCGATTCTGTGCGCTTCCGGATCTCGACGTGCTGCCGTTCCCCGCCGAGATGCGCAGAGCTTGTAACTACGCGTCCGGGAGGACAACGCGGAAGGGTCGAGGCGCTGTATCTCTTCCTCGGCAGATGGCCTCGGCGAAGGCCGGTCCCCCCGGAGGGCGGCGCTGTCCCCGCGGCGCCACATCTCAGCCAGAGGGATGCCGGGATTCCCGCCGTGGCTCAGAGGCGTTACAGCGACATGAACTCGGGCTGGCCGTAGTCGGGGGGTTGCCACGCCTTGAAGCCCAGATATGCCAGTACGTCGTCCCTCATGAAGTCTCTGATGGAGACCACCCCCACCAGCCGCCCCTCCCTATCGACCACCAGGAGGTGCCGCACACCTCCCCGCCGCATTTTAACCATGGCCTCGTATACGTCTGCATCCGGCGTCACCGTGATGAGGGGCCTCCTCCGCGCCGTCGCCAGGACGGGGCTATCAAGCGATGCCCCAGCCGCCAGGGCTCTGACCACATCCCTCTCTGAAATGACCGCCAAGGGCCTACCCTCGTCGTCAACTATGGGGAGAAGTCCGATGTTGTGATCCGCCATGACTCTTACGGCCTCTCGGAGGGTCGCATCACGTCGAAGGACCAGAGCCTTGCCCCTAATGAGGGAGCTGATATCCACGCGCTAAGTTTCCCGCCCCTATAAAACCTTATCCAGAAACCACCACTCCGATCCCCACAGTATATTGGCGGAGACGCCGTACACCGCGCGGATCATCGGCGAGCGCCTCCTTCACCGGACCTGCGGCATACACAGCGCCCTCCCTCATAAAGACGGCGAGGTCGGCCTACCTGATTGCGGCGTTCAAGCCGTGAAACACGGCCACAACGGTGACGTCCGACGATAACCAGCGGCTGCGTCTATGTTGCTCCAGCTTTTTGTACGATCCATCGTCGAGCGCAAGGCTGATGCGCTTCATAGCCAAGCCGTCGTGGTTATTTATATATGCCGCATGAGTCCCGTGATCGAGCTTGAAAAGCCTTGGCGCGACCCCCAGAAGTATCTAGAGGGGCGGCTGATGGAGGCGACGTATGAGGCCGACCTCGCCCTTAGGTTCCTGGACGCCGGCTTGTACAGAAACGCGGCGGGCAAGGCGTTCCAAGCCTTCAAGGCGGCGCTGGCCATGAAATACAGAGATGCGCTGGCCCAGAGGTATCCCGGCAGGAAGCGGCTGAGGAGCGGCAGGGCGGTTGAGGCTGTGGACTGGATAGTTGCCGTCATGCCGACGGGCCTCATGCTGGAGGTGGCGCGGGACCTCTCGCAGTTGGCGGGGCGGGAGCTGCTCCACTACGCCAACACCGCCTTGAACCTCCACGAGTTTCAATACAACTGCCTGGACAAGTCCGGAGTCTTGAGCCGATACGCCAGGCCGGAGTCCGTGGCAGAGGACGTGAAGGCCCTTGCGCAGTACGTCGGGGAGGCTGTGGAGAGGCTCCGCGGGACGGCTTAGTCGGCGCCGCCGCGGCGGCGTAGCCGACCCTCCTGGCACGCTCCGCCGCGCATCCCCACCTGCCCTGGAGATGGGGAGGAGTGGCGGTGCTCCCGTGGGGTTCGGCTAGAGGTAAAACGGCCTTCTGGGGCCTCTCCGATCACGCATCTTCTCTCAAATCCCACGCCGCCTGCCCCCTGCAGAGGTTTAGGGTACGCCGAGGGGCATTTGGAGGCCGTCCGCGGAGGCTCCGGCGCGGAGGCGAGGCGTGGAGCCTCACGTTCTGGCGATGATGGAGACCGACGGACCCGCGTTGCGGCGAACTTCCCCTTGATGGACCGGCCGGCAGTGTGGTCTAGGAGTAGCCCGCGTCCGCAGATCCCGTGGCCGGCGGCTCCTGGCGTGGTGAGGGGGCCGGAGGCCCGTCGCGTCGTGCGGAATCAGCGGCGGCATCTCGCCTCGAGGGCCTTGATCGTTAGATAGACCGCGTGGTTATACGGCGTGGGGACGCCGAATTTTTCGCCGTATCTAACCACGGCGCCGTTGATGAAGTCCACCTCGGTGGGTCTGCACCTCGCCAGGTCCTGCGCCATGGAGGAGATATTCTTGGCCGTGGACCTGGCCACGGCCGCGACGGCCCCCGCGGGGTCGTCGACCGGATGGCCCGCCGCCTTCGCCACCTCAGCCGCCTCGAGGGCAAGCCTCTCGGCGAGCGCCCAGGCCCAAGGGTCCTCCGCCACGACGCCGTTGGGGGCTTGCAGGATGGCCGTGACTGGGTTCATCGCGGCGTTTACCACCAGCTTGGCCCAGCGCAACGGCTCCACGTCCTCCACCACCTTTACCCGAGCCCCGCCTCTCTCCAGCGCCTCCGCCACCTCCTCCGCGCCGCGGGGAAGCGCTATCTCGCCGACGCCCCTCAGCTCGGCCCTGCAGCCCTCGCGGTAGACGCCGTAGGTGACCACCGCGCCCAGCGCGTTGGGGAACCTCTCCCTCGCCGTTTCGAGGCCGCCGATGCCGTTTTGGAACAAGACGGGCGTCCCCGCCGCCGCCTCAAGCGCGCTCTGGGTGTCCGGCCCCTTCACTGCGATTAGGGTGTACTTGACGGAGGGGGGAGCCCGGGGGACCGCCTCCACGTCGAGCTCCCTGCACGCCTCGCCGCAGAACACGCGCCGCTCGCATCCGGTCCGAACGACGGCGTATGGCCTCATCCCGGCGGAGTTTAGGAAATAGGCGAGGAGGCTGCCCACCGCGCCCAGGCCTACGATGGCGAACACGTATATAATGAGGCCGTCTTAAATCCGTGTCGCGCAGGAGGACCGTCCTGGACTTCGCCAAGGGCAGGGGGCCCTACGTGTGGATCACCGCGTACGACTACCCCACGGCCCGCCTGGCCGACGAGGCCGGCGTAGACGGCATCTTGGTGGGCGACAGCCTCGGCATGGTGGTGCTGGGCCTCCCCAACACCCTCGGCGTGTCCATGGCCGACATGGTTAGGCACACGGAGGCGGTGGCGAGGGCCAAGCCGAAGGCCTTTGTCGTCGCCGACATGCCCTTTATGTCCTACGAGCCGGGGCCGGAGACGGCGCTTAGGAACGCGTCCCGCCTGATTAGGGCCGGCGCGGACGCGGTGAAGCTGGAGGGAGGCGCCGAGTATGCGCACGTGGTGGAGCGGCTGGTGAAGGCGGGCATCCCGGTGATGGGCCACATAGGCCTCACCCCCCAGCGCGTCTTGACGCTGGGAGGCTTCAGGATGGTCGGCAGGACGGAGGAGCAGAGAAGGAAAATTTTGGAGGACGCCAAGGCCCTTAGAGACGCCGGGGTCTTCGCCATGGTGCTCGAGTTCGTCCCGGCGTCGCTGGCGAAGGAGGCGACGGAGGCCGTGGACGTGCCCACTATATGCATAGGCTCCGGCCCCCACTGCGACGGCCAGATAATCGTCCTCCACGACGTGATCGGCCTCTCCGAGAGGCCGCCCAGCTTCGCCAAACGCTACGCAGACGCCGCCGCCCTCATAAAAGACGCAGTGGCTAAATACGCAGAAGAGGTGCGGAAGGGGCTTTTCCCCTCGAGGGAGCACTACAGAGAGTGACGCGCCATAGAGGGCGGAACCTCCCGTTCTCCTGCCGGAGACCGCCGCGGCCGTGGACGACTCACCTCGGCCTGGGGGCTACCCTGACGACGCCGACGTCGTCGAAGTCGGAGTCGTTGGACAGGATGGCGTCTATCCCGTGGCTCTTCATCGTGGCGAGGTGTATCCTGTCTTCGAACTCCCTAGGCCTCTCCAGATGGAGGGCTTCGGCGAGTATCTCGGCGTCCAGCGGCAGGAGGACGGCTATGTTCCTAAGGGCGTCCACCGCCTCCTCCCTACGTGTCAGGACGTAGAGAAGCCATGCCGAAAGCGCGGACGTGGCGAGGCTCCCCTGGTGCCTCTTCAGCAACTCCCGGGAGCCCTCGCCGAATTGGGGGTGCGCGGTGAAGAAGTAGTAGAGGACGTTGACGTCAACGTAGACCAACCTGCGCGGCGTCCTCCAACGCCCTTTCGATCTCCTCCACCGTGGAATACCTCGCCGGGCCGAACTTGCCGTAGTAGGCATCGACGTCGTCGACGGGCTCCAGCAAAATGCCGCCCTCCACAAGCCTCAACCTAAACCTCCGCGCCTTTACGCGCCTCCTGATCTCGGCAGGTATATAGACCCTCCCCGAGCCGTCCATCTCAACGATCTCCACGTTTTTCAGCCTTTGTCAATATATAAGCTTTTTGGAAAAACGACGCCGCAGGCGCCGTGGAGGCTGGGTTAGCAAATGCCCAGCAGGAGTTAGGTCAAAGCTTGAGCGGCCGGTCCGTAGAGGGCGGCTGCAGTGGAGCAGTTTTTTAAGCATTGACGACACGCGGCCACGTGGTGATTCCACCGACGCATCCCCAGTGCAGATCTCTGCTGGAGAGGGAGAAGGCGGTGGAGGGCGTCAGGGAGGGCTACGTGGCTCTCCAGGGTCTCACCGCCCACGGAGGGGGTGAACGCTTCGACCGCCTCATCGGCGAGGCTGTCCAGCCCTCTGCGGAGAGGGCTGAGAGGCTGACGAGGGCCATGCCTAGGCCCGTGGAGGCCGTCAACGGAATGAGGGGCCGGGACAGGGAAGGCTCCGCGAGGCGTTGCAGCGCTACGACAACGCCGGGTTCCTCGCAGACGCCATTGGACACATAGCGGCGGGGCCTATGCAGCTCGCCAACCCGCTGGCTAGGACATGACCGCCTGGTATCAGGACTTCGTGGCGAGGCTCACCGCATGTCGGCTCTGCCCCCGCCTAGTGGCCTACCGGGAGTCCGTGAGGCCCCTCCCCCGCTTCCGCGGCGAGGCCTACTGGTCCAGGCCGGTGCCACCCTGGGGCGACCTGGGGGCCCGCCTGATGATCGTGGGCCTCGCGCCGGCGGCCCACGGCGGAAACAGGACCGGGAGGATGTTCACCGGCGACAGATCGGCGCAGAACCTCTTCGCCGTGCTCCACGGCCTCGGCCTCTCCAACAAGCCGTACAGCCTGTCGAGGGGCGACGGCGTGGAGCTGAGGTGCGTCTACATAACCTCTGCCGTTAAGTGCGCCCCGCCGAAGAATAAGCCGACGGCGGAGGAGGTGGGCAACTGCTCCCTCTGGCTTGTGGAGGAGGTGCGGATGGTGAGGCCCCGCGCCGTCGTCGCCCTGGGCCGGGTGGCGTGGGACGCCGTGTTGAAGGCCGTCAGGGCGCCCCGCGTCCCCTTCTCCCACGGCGCCTCCATCCAGGCCGGAGAGGTGAAGATATACGCCTCCTACCACCCAAGCCCCCGCAACGTCAACACGGGGCGCGTCTCCACGGCCGAGATCGCGGAGGTGATCAGGCGCGCCGCGGCCGAGGCGGGCTGCCTCGCATGAGGGGTCTCGCCTACGCCCTATTCGCCGTCGCGGCGTGGAGCACCAACTACCTGGTGGGGCGGTTCCCGGTGGCGGGCGGGGCCGACCCCATCGCCGTGTCCATGCCGAGGTTTGCCCTCGCGACGCCCCTCCTCTTCATCCTGGCGAGGTTCCCGCGGTACAAGGGCGCCGCGGCGCGTTTGGCGGCTCCGGGGCTTCTGGGCGTCGCCGGGTTCAACCTACTGCTCTACACGGCGCTGGCCCACGTGACGGCCGCGGCGGCCTCGCTTTTCGCCGTAATTGCGAGCCCCGTCACCCAGACCTTGGAGGCCCCGCTCGCCCGGAGGAGGCCAAGGGGAGGCGCCATATTGGGCTCCCTCGTCGCCGTGGCTGGCGCATACCTGATCCTGGAGCCGTACATCGCCGTGAGGTCGTACCTGGGCCCGCTCCTCGCCGTCTCCGCCACGCTGTCGTGGGCGACATATACGGTGCTCGTGAGGCGCGTGTATCCCCTGTGCAGCCCGGTGGAGGCGTCGGCGTGGATCTCCCTCCTCGGCCTGGCGGCCATGTCGCCGCTGGCCCCCGCGTCTAGACTCGGCACGTTGATGGAGCCCGCCGCGCTCCTACTGGTGGCCTACGTGGCGGCTGTGCCGGGGGCGTTGGCATATGCGGCGTGGAACGCCGCAGTGAAGGAGGTGGGGCCTAGGCGGACCGCCGCGGTGTTGCCCCTGATGCCCGTGTTGACGGCGCTACTTTCCTACCTGCTCCTCGGCGAGGCGCTGGTGCCCGTCCAGCTGGCCGGCACGGCGCTCGCCGTAGCGGGGGTCTACCTCTCGGCTAGGCGCTAGCGCCTCCAGCTGGAGGGCGAAGTCGTATCCGTCCACGAGCGCCCTTATGGAGGCCTTCACGATGTTGCTGGAGACCCCCACGGTGCGCCAGATCCTCTCGCCGTTTCTAAACTCAGCGGTCACCCTCACGACGCTCTCCGTGCTCCTCACCGAGGCGGGGAGCACCACCCTGTAGTCGCTCAGAGCCACCGCCTTGAGCTGCGGGAAGGAGACCGTCAGCGCCCGCCGGAGGGCCACGTCCACCGCATGCACCGGGCCCACCCCCTCGCCGGCCTCCAGCCTCTCCTCCCCGCCCACGAGCACCTTAACCACGGCGTATGCCCTCTCGTCGGGACCCGTCACGACCCTCCACTCCAGAAGCCTGAACCTCTCCTTATACAGGCCGAGGTGCCGCATGAGGATCAACATGGCTGAGGCGGGCGCCAGGTCGAAGGAGTAGCCCTTCCTCTCAAGCCGCTTTATCTCCTCGAGGGCCCGCCTCACGGCGTCGCTCCTCTTGTCGAGAGGCATCCCGAGCTCCTCGGCCGCCTTAAGCGCAAGGCTGGCGCCTCCCGCCATCTCGGACACCACGAAGACCCTCCGGTTGCCCACCAGAGCCGGGTCCACATGCTCGTAGGCCCTCGGCACCTTCATGACGGCGTCCGCGTGGACGCCGCCCTTGTGGGCGAAGGCGAAGTCCCCCACGTAGGGCTGATAGGGATTCGGCTGGAGTCCCAGCGCCTCGTAGACGAGCCTGGAGGCCTCCCTCAGCCTGCCGAACTTGACGGCCGGCGGCTCGTCGCGGAGCACCCTAAACCCCATCTTCAGCTCCAGCGTCGGGAGCACCGCGGCCAGATCCGCGTTGCCGGTCCTCTCCCCGACGCCGTTGATGGTGCCCTGGACGTGCCTCGCGCCGGCCGCCACCGCCATGAGGGTGTTGGCCACGGCGCAACCTATGTCGTTGTGCATGTGGGCCCCTAGAGGCATCGCCGGGAACCTCCGCCTCACCTCGGCCGTGATCCGATATACCTCTTGCGGCGGAGTGCCGCCGTTGGTGTCAGCCAGCACGACCGCCCGCGCCCCGGCTCTCCAAGCCGCCTCTATGGAGGCGAGGGCCGCCTCGGGGTCCTCCAGATAGCCCTGGTAGAAATGCTCGGCGTCGTATATCACCTCCACGCCGTGTCCCCTCAGGTACTCGACGCTCTCGGCGATCATGGCGAGGTTCTCCTCCCATGTAACCCCCAGCACCTCCCTCACGTGGAGCGTCCAGCTCTTGCCGAAGATCACCGCGACGGGCACGTCGGCATCCACCAGCGAGTTGAGGCCCTCGTCCCTCTCCGGCCTTACGCCCCTCCGCCTGGTGCTCCCAAACGCCGCCAGCTTCGCCCTGCCGAGGCTGTACTCCTTCATGGCCTTGAAGAAGTCGAGGTCCTTGGGGTTCGAGTAGGGCCATCCCCCCTCTATGTAGTCCACCCCCACCTCGTCGAGCTTGAGCGCGATCCTTATCTTGTCCTGGAGGGCGAAGGAGACGTTTGCGCCCTGCGCCCCGTCCCTCAACGTGGTGTCGAGAACCTCTACATAATCCCCGACATAGCTATTTAGGATTCGGGGTATATATAAATATTCCCGGCGCGTCTAGGGAGGTGGTGCCGGGAGCCGAGCGCCGCGGCCACGAGCCCGCCCTCGCGCCGCGAGCCCTGCCTCCGCCGCGGCCGCCCAGCCCCCTCCTCACCGCTCAGCCGTGCGAACACGTTGATTCCGTCGAGGCAGGTAATGAGAGGCCGCGCCAATGAGGCCTGCGACGTCTGCCGCTACGTCGATTACGGCGGGCACGCGCAGGGACGTTTTTGGCCCAGTACCCAAGGCGTGATGCGTTGCGACATCTATGCCGTCAGCATCTCGTCGGAATTAGTACGTCGATGAATCCTCTATACCATCTTTCGAAGAGGTCCCGTGTGGCTATATGTATCTCGAACACCCCCTTTACTCCCAGCTCCGCCGTTATTTTATCCACGGCCTCGGCGACGCTGAGCAGGTCCTTCCCCAGCGCATCGGAGACGACCAGCACGTCCACGTCGCTGTCGGGCCTGGCCGCGCCCCGCGCAAAGGAGCCGAAGAGGTACACCTCGGCGGAGGGATCCAGCTCTCTCGCTATCTGCGATATCCTGCATAGGTAGAAGTCCAAGTTCTTCAAGATCTCCTCCCTAGCGGCGCGTTGACGCCTTAATAGCTCTATGAACTCTCTAGACATCTGAAGACCCTCGCCGCCTCTTCCAACACGTCGCGCGCCGCCTCGTAGTCCTCACGCCTAGCTCTAAGGGGAAGGTAGCGGGAGGTTATGTAGGCATGTTCCAACAGCGTAAGCACGGCGGAGCGGCGCCGCAGGAGCTCCCCCAGGCCGCAGACGTCCCCGTAGAGCTCCGCTGCTCTGTCCAGAAGATCCCGAAGGAAGTGGGTCTTGGGGAAGTCGCCCAACCTCCTGTAGATCAGATACTTGACGTACAGCTGTAGCGCCTGCTCGGCGTGGAAGAGAGCTAGCTCGTAGAAGCCCCTCTTAGCCGCCGTCTTCGACATCTCGAGGAACTGGAGACTCCTTAAAAACTCCATGTCCCCCACGGCGCCGGGGTTTAAAGGCTATATCTTGACCTGCCTCCTGATGAACCTGGCGTACCACTCCCTGTATTGGGCCGGCGCCACTATGTGGAGCTCGAAGGGGTTGGGCCGCCCCAGGGCGTCGTCTATCTCCATCCTGAGCCGGGCCCGGGCCTCCTCGACCGCGGCCAGCTCCGTCACGATCAGAACGTCCACGTCGCTGTCGGGCCTGGCCGCGCCCTCCGCGTAGCTTCCGAAGAGGTAGACCTCGGCTGCCGGGTCGCGCCGCAGGGCCGCCTCCCTGATCAGAGAGAGGTAGCGGGGGAGGTCCTCCAGGTACCGCCTCCTCTGCTCGTGTAGCCTCCTCAGGAGGTCTAGGAAAGACATCCCATCTCCCTCATGAGGCGTTCGGCCTCGTCGACGGCTCTGCGCGCGGTCTCCCCGGAGTATCTCACGGGGAGGTACCTGGACCCTATGTAGGCCTCCTCCAGCAGATCGGCGACGAGTGGGTCGTAGCTCTGCCCCAACGCGCCCAGTAGCTCCTTCAGCCTATGCGTCTTGGGGTAGTCGCCGTATTTGAGGTACAGCTCGTACTTTGCACACAGTTGCAGAGCCTGCTCCGCGTGGAACACGGCCAAGTTGTATTCGCCCTCCTCCAAGTCCCTCTTCGCCGCCCTCAAGAAGGACCGCGAGTTCTCAAGCAGAAAGCTCATGGCCGAGAAGCTCCTCGACGTCTTCTACGTACTTCCTCGCCTTCTCTAGCTCCAGCCTCACCTCCTCGCGGTCTACTACGCCTTCGTAAAAGGCCTCGTGGAGCGCCTTGTACCTCGCCATATAGCGATCCCTAAGCCCAAGCCGCCCGACCGCATCAACTTCCTCCTCGAGCTCCCTCAGGGCCTTCCTTCTCTCGAAGTGGCTAAGCGGCTTCCTCCCCTTCAGCGCGTAGATAAGCGCGTCTGTGGCCTGCACAACGGCGCCCCAAGCCTTCTCCGCCGCGTCTCGAACCTCAACCTCAGACTTGGCTTCTTTAAACTCTGTCTCCGCCGCCTTCAAAAACTCCCACGCCTCCTGTAGCTTCGCCTTGACGTACTCCGCCACAGCCAGCATCGATCCCCTCTTTATTAACTTGCTGGAAAGCCCCATGCAGGGACCTCGTTTGTGGTCTCGCGGCCTTGGAAAGCCGCAATACATTCGCGGGGCGATTCGGCCGGTCCAGGAGTTGGGCGGCCTTAGATACGGTGTTGCTGTTCCGCGGCGGCTCTGCTTCCTCGCACGTCGCACAGCCAACATGAGGGCGCCTAACGCGGTGGCCGGGCCCCTGCCCACGGCCCGCCGACCCCCGCCCTCTAAGGCGGAGCGGTTCTGGCCGAGGTGTTGGCCCCGCCGGCGGCAGGGCCGGCAGCTGGAGGAAAGTCTTGGTCCTCCTCGCCGCGGCGCCGATAGGCGCTGCGATCTGCGCATCGCGGCGTTGCAGCCGGCGCGTTGGGCCGGCGGTTAAACCGATGGATACCAACCCGCTCCGGTTTTTTCCAGCCTTTTCTCCATAACGTATCGCCGAACCCTCTTCACGAACTCGTGCCAGAGATCCCCTTTCCCGCATAGGAGATGCCCGTCGTGAGCTACGTCGAGTATTATCATGCTGAAGGTCAGGAGCTGGTCCAGCCTTGCGACCGGTATGTAGACCGCTTGGCCGAACTCCTCGCTCGCCACGGCGTATTCGCCGTCTTCCACAACCACCGCGATATCCCAGTCGCTCATGTCGTGGAAATCGCCGCGGGCTCTGGACCCGAACAACGCCACGTCGCCCCTACGGCATCTGTCCATTACGAACTCGGCCAAGGCATTGGCCGTCTCCAGCCGCCTCCTTCGGGCTACCTCGATCCACCTGTCCATCTCCACAGCGCCTCCATACAGCGTAGGCACTCCTCCGCCTCCCATCGCTCGTAGGGCCCCACCCTTGCGTCTGGGTATCTGGCCTGTACGTAGTGCTCCTCGAGCGACTTGGCGCACCTGGCCACGTCCTCCGGAGGCTCCTCGCCCCGCAGCTGGGCAAACCTCTTGACCATCTCATGGAGGCTATGGGTGAGAGGCCTTGCGCCCACCTCCCTTATCAATAGCGCCTTGAGGAGGAATTCGGCGGATTGTTGCGCCAAGAAACAGGCCAGATCGTATGCGCCGTCTTCAAAACCACGTCTGGCATAGCTTCTGTACCTCTCGGCCTTCTCCATCCAACCCTCCACATGTTTTCAGCGGTCCAAATTAAGATTTGTGCCGATTAAGAGCCGCCGGTTCGATGAGGCTCCGCGGCACCTCGTTGTTGCCGGAGCGGTTGAGGCAGCCCTGGGCCGCCGACCCCTACAGGTCCGTGATGGGGCACGTAGGAAGAGCAGAGGACGGAGTGGAGGCGGCCGGCCGTAGATATTACCTGTCCGGGGCCGTGGCGGACGGAGACGCGGCGGAGGAAACGGAGAGGGCCGGCCTCAACCCCCCAGAGACCTCGACGACAACG
>Ga0326765_100028_pt1 | contig 24905 bp, 25 predicted proteins | sample NORRB_P_FD_207670 | JGI IMG/M metagenome (GOLD analysis project Ga0326765, IMG submission 207670) | Hot spring water microbial communities from Norris Geyser Basin, Yellowstone National Park, WY, United States - NOR.RB_P | ecosystem: Environmental > Aquatic > Thermal springs > Unclassified... | reverse complement strand
ACGATGGTGCCGAGGTAGAGGATGAAGATGTCCTCAGTGCCCAGCCTCTTCCCCTCCCTGACCTTAGCCAGGACGTGCTCAGCAGCGACCCTAAGCGCATCGTAGGTGATGGCAGAGACGTCGACCACTGGTTAAATGCCTCATCGCTTTAAAAACGTTGTGGCGAGCGGTGCACCGACTCCATGCCGGTAGTAACCCGAGGACCGCGGGCGCGCTCTCGCTTGGCGGCTTGCCAAGTTCTGATGGGCGGACTGCAAGGTACGGAGCCCGCGCGGGATATCTCGGCAAAATGGTGGGCCCAGCCGTTGGATGTCCGGCGGATTCACCCCGGCGAGGGCCCGCGACCTCAGAGGCGCGCCGGAGGCTCTGCATCGCGCGTATGCCTTGGCGCTGCGCCGCGGCTCCCCCTCGGCGTCTGCCGTCGGCCAGCGGCGCGATCGGCCCTCATCGAGCCGCCCGCGGCCCAAGCGGCGCGTCGGGCCCGTCTCCGCACGGAGGGATGTATATAAAGTGGGACTGCCATGTGGGACATGATGAGGAAGGTGGACGGCAGGGGCAGGCTGTTCCTCGGCAGGGACTACGCGGGGAAGGCCGTCTACGTCGTGGAGGTCGGGGGCGGCCTGGTCGTGACGCAGGACAGGGATCTGGCCGAGAGGGCGAGGGCCCTCGGCGTCAAGGCGCTCCTGGACGTCTACTACAAGCTTCTCGACCTAGTCGGCGAGCCTGCTGCGGAGGATATCGAGAAGGCGGTGGAGGAGGCCATATGGAGAGATGCGTCGTCGACACCTCGGCCCTGACCTCCAAGCGGCTCGACGCGGCGCTCCAACGCGCAGAGCGGTACGTGACTTCGGTGGTTCTGCTGGAGTACGTGGGCCAGGAGGTCGGCCGAGGAGGCGGCGGAGCCGAGGAGGCGCGGCTACATCAAGCTCCTACAGCTGCTGCCCAGCCTCCTCCGCCAGCTCGACATAAGGGTTGTGGATGGAGCCGCGGCGGAGGACGTGGACGACGCCGTCAGGTGGGCCCTCGAAAGGGGCGTGAATCCCGGCGACGCCCTCATATCGGCCGCTGCCCGGAGGCTGGGCGCCGTGGTGATCACCAGGGACAGGGACTGGGAGAGGCTGCCGGAGGTCAAGAGCGTAATTCTGCCCTAGCCGCCGGCGCGGCGGCATGCCGCGGGCGTTGTCCACGTCGCGCCGATCTAGGCGACAAGGCCGCTCCGGCGCCCGCCCCTCCGGAGGCGGCCTCTCGGCCTTAGACCGGGGGCCTGCCCCTTCGGCGGGGCGTCAGACCACCACGGGCACGTTGGCCCTTCTCAGCAGCTCCCTGAAGTCCTCGAGCTCCATGCCCGCCAGGCGCGCCGCCCTGCGGATATCCCCAGTTTCTATGTAGTATTTGAGGGCCTCCCTAAGCCGAGGAGGCAGGCTCTCGATAAACGCCCAGTCGGCGGACCTCCTCCTGACCTCCCTGGGGTCCTCCTCCACGGCACAACCGGATCCGCGCTATATAAGCTTCGTCCCGCGGGCGCCGCAACGCGGCTCCGCCGCCCCCGACCTCAAGCGGATCGCCGGGATCCTTCCCCCTTCAGTCGCCCGGAGCCGAGGGCGATGGGCCCGCCCCGGCGGGCCGTGAGCCCCGCGTTCGAGGATGCAGATGCGCAGCCGACGCCGATGGGGCCGGCAGGGCCTCCGCCGGATTCCCCAGAGGGACGGGCCAACGTCGGGGACCTAGACCAGGGACCTCACGCGGGCCCAGGTGTCCTGCGGGCAGTTCGTTATTATGGTTGGGTTCCTCCGAAACCTCGCGTCGCCTAGAATCCTTTTACGGAGGAGGTTTCTATCGCCGCCCGTCGTGTGGATAAGATAGTATCTTCTGGTTGTTCTCAACGGCGCATCTCCTCCGGTCAGCATGGGGACCAGCTGGCCTAGTCTGGCGCTTGTCTCCACGAGCTTCTCCAGGTCTTCCTCGTGGGGCGCGCCGGTATGCTCTATTAAGAACACAGCGCCGTTGCCGCAGAGGACGAGCTCGTCCACGTGTTTAAAAGGGATTGAGATCAGCCCGGCCTTCTCGCATCGCTCTATGTCTATCGAGACGCATCGAACATCGCCAATGGGATGAGGCTCCGGCTCGCAGGGGACGGACATATCCGGCTCAGCCCGCCGCCTTTTGGACGGCGTCGAGAAGCCTCGACTCCTCCTCGAACAGCTCTCTGGTGACTTCCAAGAACTCCTCCTCGTGTAGACCGCCCTCGTCGACATGCAACCGCTCAACGACGGAGCCGTCCTCGACCCACTTGACCAGGTACGCAGCCACGTCGTTGGGGCTAAGCGCGGTATCCCCCTCCTTCTCCGCCTTGTTGCGCATAAGGAGATTGTTGAGCTTGTACAGCAGAAAGTCGCTGTGCGTGGAGATCACCACCCGCTTGCCGCCGTTTACCGCCTTGGCTATGAGCTCCGCCAGCTTCACCACAGCCCTAGGGTGTAGATGGGCCTCGGGCTCCTCGACCAGGACGTAAAGCGGCGCGCCGGGCAGCGAAAGCAAAAGCGCCAGCAGAAGCGACTCGCGGACGCCTGAAGGCGCAAGCCCCAGGGGGATCCTAACGCCGTTTAGGAACTCCACGTAGAACCTCCCCGCCTCATCCACATCAACATTCCTAACATAGAACTCCTTGGTGAAATCGGAGATACGCCCTACGACGTCCGAGATCCTGCGTCTGATGAGCGGGCTCATCCTCTTCATCAACTCATAGAAATCGGAATAGACGGACCTCAACTGCTGGCCTGGGTAGATCTGCAGCACGCTCATCAGACCAGCCCTGCTGTCGGGAAGATACGCCCAGAAGATCGACCCAGTTGGGATAAGCGGTATAAGCGGCGACCCTCCGCATCTATCCGCGAGGTACCATCCGAATATCTCGCCGGCTATTCGAGCCATATCGTCCAGCCCATCTACGTTCGTCACCCTCGTCCTCTCCCCCCACTTCAGGGAGATCACGCCCGGCCTCACCGCCGAGATCTCGACGCCCTCCAGCATGGCCGCAAACCTCTGATAAAACGGCGTCAAGTTGACGCGCACCCCTCCTCCGGCGGCTATGCCTATCGCGTAGGATCCGCAGGAGGTTCGGACCTCGATCATCGCCTCAGAGGCCCCAAGCCTCACGAGCTCCCTCGGCTCCCTCAGAAAGACCTCCCTAATCCTCTCCTCCATCAGGCCCCGCCACACCTCCCCCACAGGCTCCAAGGCCTCAAGGACGGCCCTCCTGAACAACTCGGCGTCTATCCGCCCCTCCTTCACCTCCTCGATGAACTTCGAGGTATGGACCGCCCTAATTTCTCCCGGAGCCGCGGAGAACCTGCCGCCCGCCGCGGGCGGCACCGGAGGCGTCGTGAGGAGGACCCACAGCATCTGGAGAATAAGAGATTTACCCGCGCTGTTTCTCCCCACAAAGAGGGTCAGAGGCATGAGCTCCACCTCGGCATATCTAAACGGCCCGAAATCCTTGAAGACCACCCTAGGCGCGTCCACGTATGGAGCTGCGGCCAAATTTAAGTGTCTACCCCCTCTCCTAGACGCGGCGGAGAGGCGGACCCAGGCTGGGAGGGGCCACAAGCGCCTCGGGGCGATATATGCCGGGCAGAGGCTCCGCGGACAACCGCATCGCCCGCCTGGCCCCTCCCCGGCGCCGCTGGACGCGCCCCAGGGCGCTGAGGAGGCCGCGCTGGCCTGTGCCCAGGCGGCTCGACGCCCCGCACCGGCGGGTCATCCGGTCGCGCCGGCGCACCGCCTGGCGAGCTCCACCAGCATCCGCGCGACGCCGAGCCCGTCCTTCAGCACTACGCCGAGTGCGACGTCGGCGGCTATGGGATAGCACCTCTCCACGGCCCTCAGCGCCTCCCGCGGCGTCAGCGCGATGACCTCGACGCCCGGCGGGACGTCCGCGTCCAGCAGGCGGCGGTGGGGCGGCTCCCGGAACTCGGCGACAACCAGGAGGTCCACGTCGCTGTCCTCCGAGAAGTCGCCCCTGGCGTACGACCCGACGAGGAGCACCGTGCCGGGCAGGGCCCCCGCGGCCGCGGAGGCCAGCGCGAAGGCCCTCGCCCTCAGCCCCTCCCTGAATCTGCGCAGGCCCTCCACAGCCCCTCGACGAAGGAGACCACCTCCCCCGCCGCCCTCAGCGCCGACTCGGCGTCGCCCCTGGTGAAGTACTCATACGGCGCCCCCTCGCTCCAAGCGTCCACGTATCTAGTCGGGATGTAGAACTTGTCGAGGAGCTTCCCGAGCTCCACGAGGCCGCCCGGCACCTCCACGAGGTCCTTCGCAGCCTCAAGGAGCTTAGACACGGAGCGGCCCCTCGTCGGCCTCCCCGCGCCGTAGAGAAGGCCCTTCACGGCGAACTCGGCGGCCTGGTGGGCCTTGAAGCACGCCCAGTTGTGGTCGCCGCCCTCGACGTCCCGCGCGGCCGACTCCAGCGTGCGCCGGGCCATGGCGAGCCACCTGGAAAACTCGACGCAGTCCACGGGAAATATTCTATTTTATTTATTGTTCCCCCTCCGCGGGCGGGCCGCGCGGCCCTCCGCCGGGGCAGTCCAGCGGGGTTATCCTCACGGCGCCCAGCCCCATCCCCCGCCCCGTGCCCACGTTGAAGGCCTCGGCCACAGCCAGGGCCCTCCAGAGGTCCGGGAGCCTCCGCTGGCTGAAGGCTCGGTAGAGGGCCCAGCCGACGAAGCCCCTCGCCACGCCGCCCCCCAGGAGCCTGACGGTCCTCACGCACGGCCCCCGGCAGCCGAAGTCCGTCAGCCCCACGTAGGTGTAGGCCCAGCGGAGGAACGGCGTCCCCAGCCTCAGGAAGCCGAACCTCCTCCCGTAGGCCACGGCCGAGAGGAGCAGGTTGAGGGGCCTCGGCGTGAAGTCGTACACCGGCCTGTCCCTAGCGTAGTAGGGATGCGTCTCGAAGCGCGCAGGCGAGACGAACTCGGCCCTGAAGCACGGCCTCTCCTCGAGGCGCCGCGGGGCCTCCCAGAACTCCACCTCCTCCACGGGCACCTCCGCGGCGAAGAGCCTGAGCGCGCCCCGCCCCGACACGGCCTCCACGAAGCGCCTCGCCAGCTCCCTCACCGCGAAGCCCACCCGGAGCTCCACGGGCACGCCGGCCTCCACCACCGCGCCGTCCAGAAGGGGCCTGCCCCCCGCCAGGACCGGCCAGACGGCGAAGGGCTTCGGCCTAGCCCCGTGGAGCTCCCCCGCCCCGAGGAGCTCGAGCACCGCGGACTGGGCCACGGTCCCCGAAAACCCCGAAAACGCCACGGGGCCGCGGGCCCTGCCCCTAACCACCACCACGCTCATGTCTCGCAGCGGAGGAGCGGCCTGAGCACTGTCCTAGCCGCCTCCCGCCTCCCGGCCCCTCTCCCAAACGCCGCGTCGAGGTTGTCGGCGAGCATGATCGCGTAGGCAACCAGCTCGCCCCACACCGCCGCAGGCTTCAGCAGTCTGGCACGTAGCTTGAGAAAGGCCGCGTCGAGAGTCTGGAGGTACTCCCACTTCATACGCCCGAGGGCGAAGGTCAACGCATCGCCCAGCCCCCACGGCCAGTACCTCTCGACGCCCCGCGCCGCCTCCGCCAGCCTCTCCACATCCCTCGGCTCAACCACCGCCGACCTGGCGTCGTCCAACACGTCGTCGATGCTCCTCCTAGCCGAGTGGTGAAGCGCCACGCCGGCCGCAACGGCCGCGACCACGTCCTCCGCCGCGGCGCCGCGGGTTCTAAGCAGCTCGTACATGAGATGCCACGCAAGCCAGGCGGAAAGCACCTCGTGGCCCCTCAGCTGGGCCGGGCAACGGGCCGGGTCGCGCGCAGAGGCGCTCCGGAGCCTCTCTTGATAGGCCGCCGCGGCCTTCCCCACATCGTGGAGATACGCGGCGACGGACAGAAGCGCGTGGGCCTCCCTGGGCTCAACGCCCAGCGCCCTGGCGAGCCTCGTTGCGGAGCTCAGAACCTCCCTCCTCAACACATCCACGTTGAGCTCGCAACCGAAGACGCCTCTTGTCTGCGCCGCGGCGCGGCCCAGAGCCTCTGCGTCGAGCGCCACTATCTGCGCCACCCCGTCTAGGTGCTCCCTAAGCGGCTGGCCGCACCACGCGTACGCGCCCTCACTCATAGTCGACCCTGAACCCCCGCCCCTCGACGTAGGCGCCGTCCCTTGCCAAGAGCCCCAACACGGCGACGCGTTCCCTCTCCCCGCCGACCGTCGCCGCGACCTTCGACTCCAGTCTCAGGACTTGTCTGCAGGAACGCGCCGGGTTCCCCGGGTCCAGCCTGAGCTCAACGCTACATATATACATATCGTCTTTGCCCACGGGCTCGCAGACGTCGCCTCTCGCGCCGCCGCGCACGACAACGCGCGCCCTCCCGCCCTCCCAGTCCAGAACCCCCGCGTAGAGAGGCCCCCAGTCTCTTCGTCTGAGCAGATAGTCGAGGCTCAACAACACAAGGCACTTCTTCACGTCGCCTCTCTCCAGGCATTCCCGGGAGATTATCACGGGAACCGCCGCGGCGTCTCTGACAAAGCCGCAGAAGCGCTCGAGGGCCCTCTCCGCGTCCTCCCTGTGCATAGTCACAAGGGAGTTGAGGGCGGTAAGCTCCACAAGGAGGGACGTGTCTAGAGGCGCGTCGCGGTACGCCACGTCGCCGTACTTCTCCAGCAGGCCGGCGTAGCTCCCCCTGGCCTCCGGGCACGGGTCGCGCCAGTCTACGTCAAGCGCCCCGTCAGGTCCTGCGCGTTCTTTCAGCAATTTCAGCGTCGCCTCAACCTCGACCTCGCCGTAGACGCGCCTTGCGCCCTCCAACGCCTCGCCGTCTGACACAATGTAGGCCTCGGCCTGCTCGACCTCCCTCCTCGCGGCGCGGCCCATGCGCTGTATTAAGCTAGGCAACGGCGCCACGTCGGTCACGAGAAGCTCGGCGTCTAAATCGACGCCTGCCTCCACGACTTGCGTCGCCACAACCACGCCGCCGCGGCTCTGCAACTCCCCCAGCCTCTCGACCGCCGCCGATCTGTCGCCCAGCGAAAGCCTGCCGTGGAGCAGCACGACGTCGCCGAAGTGCTCCCTCAGCTTCAGATAGGCGCCGACCGCCCTCCTGACGGTGTTGAACACAAAGAGCTTGAGCCCGCTACCTCTATGCGTCTCCGCGAGGCCCACGTAGTCAACCTGCCCCACAAGCCTGGCGTGGACGACGCCCCTCGGCTTGTAGTCGTATGCCGCCTCCTCGCCCTCCGCCGGCCTGCAGCCCCCGGCAAGCGCGGTCACCACGCGCGCGTAGGGGGCCACCAGCTTGATTAAGCTGCTGGGTATCGTCGCAGTTACCACTAACACAGGCGCCCCGAGCTCGGCCAGCGACGTCACGGCGGCCCTCAGCGCCGTGAGCTCCTTGACAGCCCTCCCCCTCTCTCCGCCACCTGGCTCCGCCAACAGATGGGCCTCGTCGAGGACGACGACCGACCTCATCACCGCGGCCCTGGCGGCCTCGTACGGCGCCCTCCTGGCGGTCAGCGGCGTGGCCTTGTACAAGTTGAGCACGAGGCTGTCGAAGGTGGTGTAGACAAGCGTGGAGTAGATAAACAGCGGGTCTCTGAAATCGGCGTCTATGCTCCATGCCTGATACCCCACCCACCTCTCGCCGAACTTCTCCCCGAACTCCCTCTCCAGATCCCTCAGCGGGCGCCTCCGCGCCTGCTCCGGCCCGAGCCCCACAAGCGCCGCGAGGGCCCTCCTGTAGAGGTCCTCCACAATCGACGCCATGGGCAACGCGTGGACAACCTTAGAGACTCCTGCAAGCCTCTCCCAGACGCCGCCGTCCCTATACGCGGCGTAAATTGCGTAGCCGAGCGCCACGCTTGCGAAGGACTTGCCGTAGCCCGTCGGCGCCCTGAGCACCACCTGGCGCGGCTCCCCCCTCGAGACGGCCCCGTCCAGCAACTCCACTGCCTTCTCCACGGCGTCTCGCCCCTCCAGCCGCAGGTCCTGGAGGGCCCCCCTAAACAGCTCCGAGATCACCATACCAGCCCGCTGATCAGCCCCTCGACTCCGTCAGCCACGTCGCGCGACAGCCTCAGCAACATGCTCAAGGCCTCGTAGGCGCGTTCGAGGTCCCCCGTGTCGGCGTAGAGGTAGACCTTAACCGCCGCGGTGCCTGCCTGTGCCACGTCGCCGCACTCCCTAGGCCACCCACGCCTCTCGCAACTACACCACCGTCTGGCGAGTCCGTGCAATACGTCTGCACGTCGCCTCAGCTCGCGCAAGAACTTAAAGGGACGCCCTCCGCCGAAGGTCCTCGTGTCAATTATGAGCTCCCTCGAGCTGTCGCGCTTCACGTCCTTGCCGCCGGTATACATGACATCGGCAAGCCTGAAGATGGCGGGCCTGCCTGCAAGCGACGCCACGAGAAGTCTCATAAAGGGCTCCGGCAAATCGCACGTCTCAAGCGCCCCGAGCTTGTTAATGAGGCCGCCGACAGCGTCCCCCATGTCGATATAGTACTCAACCGGGGTGAGCGGGATCAGGAACCGCAAGACGCCGCGCCTCTGAGACCCTGCGACATACGTCGCCGCGGCCCCCAACGCGAGCGCCCCCACGACTAGACAGCTGGGGCGAACAGAGCGCTTGAAGCCGGCCTCGACCTTCGCCCTTGCGCCTGAACCCCTGACGTTCAGTTGCACGGCTGGCCACGACCTCACGCCTTCCATAAATTCCACCGACTCCAGCAACGGCGGCGGGTTCTTGACGAGAGGAGCGCCGCCCCACTCGATCACCACGCCGTCTCTTTCAACGACCTCTCTGACCGCCGAGAGGTGGCGTATCACGCCTTCGGGATCTCCCGCCGCCTTCGCGGCGAGGTCCTGTACTCTGTCCACGCCGCAGTTCCCAGCCACGAAGTGTCCGCCCAAGAAGTTAAACATGCGCGGCAACGCCTCGTTCGCCCTCCTCTCGAACGCTTGTAGCTTCCTGCCGAATTTCTCTACGTCAACCACTCTGAAGCTGTACGCAACCTCGGCACTTTCGGCATCTACGTCAACATCGCCGCCTGTAAGCTTAAAAAGCGATGCGGCAAAGTCAACCGCAAGCATATTAAGCCGCGGCAACTTGACCGGAGCGTTCATCGCCTACCGCGCCTAAAACCTCGGAGTCTTCCCCAAAACCTCAGCCGTGACATTCGACGCGAAACCGCGCGACCAACCAATCTCGGCATCTCCGATCCCAGCCTCTGTAGAGACTCCAATGCGCTTTTCACGGCCTCCTCGCAACCCCCTTCGGCCACGACCTCCGCCGCGACCTCGCCGCCAATGACGCCGGGAAGACCCAACTGCAATTTTCCGTTCAATTTTACGACACACCTCATGCGCGCCCGCAGTCCTCTAGCAATTTACCGGAAACATCTTCAAATATTCCTTTGCGCTCTTCTACCAACTCCTCATCGACTAGGGCAAAGCGGAATTTTTCCCCTTGGTCAACGAGCTGAGACGCCTTAGTGCCGTAGGTCATCAGTAGGACGTGGGTCACGCCTCTGCACGTCCCGGCCTCCAGCCTGTGCGTCGCGGCGTATATGGACGCGTCGTAATCCCGCGACAACAGACTCCGCATCTTTGCCATGTCAAGCCCCTCAAAGGCGTCGTCGATGTACACGATGGGGACGGCCGAAACGTCCTGCTCCTCCCTAGCCAGCTTCGAGAGTCTGGACACAGCCTCATACGTAGCCTCGAACAGCGCGTAGGACATCTCGCCGTGGCTTACAACCGTATTGAAGTACAGCTCTCCGTCAACTCTCTCGCTTTCGAGTTCAAGCTCGCGGCGCTCCGACACCTCCAGCGCATGCACGTAACACGGCGCGTAGGTGCGGTCCGCGTCCTCGTACATCGCCGGCGGCACCAACGCGGCCGTTGCGAGACACAGCTCCTGCGAGACGTCCTTAGGCTCCGCCGCCACGAGCTTGAGCAAGCCCGCGCGGTGGAGCTCGCGCAACGCATATGCAACGCGCCACTTGACCCTATCCGGCACCGAGATTACGTGCAGCAACGCATAAACCAAGCGCCTGCGGAGCTCATCGCGGCGGACTACGTCTTCCGGCGCCGCCACCTTGCTCTCCACGCCGCCGCTGATCTCCACCTCGATACATGTCTCGCGCCTCAGCTCCGGGACCTCGACGTCGCTCAGGCAAACCGTGAAGTCCGCGTCGATGGGCCTGATGCCGTAGGCCCTCACGGCGCTTACCAACGCGTTGCGGAACCGTTCGTCGCGCAACAGACCGCTCAACGCATGTGCAACGCCGAGCCACAGGGCCTCGGCCAGGAGGGTCTTGCCGCTGCCCGTGAGCCCCGCCACTATGTTGACGCCGAGCAACGGCTTAAGCCCGTGATGCCGCTCGCCCCTGAGCCTGACGATGGTCGTATGCGCCAGGGACTCCCCGCCGGACCTGACCCTAGAGACGCGGATCAACATACGCAAAACTTCCGCACCTCACGATCTTAATAGTTTCAACACCCCCCAGCAACGTTATGCACGGCGGAAATTCGACGCGGAGGGTAGACCAAGCGCTCTCGGGAACCGCGTACGCCACCATCCCGCCCTCGTCGATGGCGACCCTCTCGTCGCTCCACGCCCGTGGGTCGCGCCAGTCGATAAACTTCTCCACTCTCCACGGCGGGGGCAACTCGCCGCCGCCCCACGGGAAGTAGGGACACGGCATGTCGAGGATCTTGACGTCGCGGACCTCGCCGCAGTCCTCCCACCGCACCGCCGCGGCGTCGGCGACGGCGACGACGCCCTCAGCGGGCCCCAGCCTAGTGACGGCGTGCGCCGCGGCGACAAGCGCGGCGGCGTCCAGCGCAATGCGCGCGTCCCCCTCCCGTATCTCGCACCCCTCCCTGACCAAAGCCGCGAACTCGGCCTCGGCCCCGGGCGCGTAGGCCTTGCCCAGGTCCCTAACTGCAAAACGCTGGGAGGGGTCGCGGAGGTTGTCCAGCCGTATGTAAGGCCCCTGGAACAACCTGGTCTTGTCGACGGCCGCGGAGACGCCGCCTCTGATCAGCCGGAAGTAGACCCGCTCCACGCACCGACCCAGGCCCAGCGCAAGCGGCACGTGGTACCGCCCCTCCGCGCGCCTGTACTCAGGCACCCAGACGCCCCGCGCCCTCAGCAGCTCCGCGAGGCCCCGCGCCAGAGCCCCCACGAAGGCCGTGGGCGGGGGGACCGTCATGGTGGGCTGCCTGGCGCTCAGGATGAGAGGCCTGGCCCAGAACCCCCAGTGGAACGAAAACCTAACGCTGAGGAGGATCATCGGCGCCCTCCGCGCCCCCTCTTCCGTCCCCCCTCGCCTGCGCCCTCCTGCGGCTCGGCCCCCTGCCGCCCCTCCTCCGCCGCGGCCCCCTCCCCCTGGGGAGAACCGCCGGCGTACTCCTCGCCGAGCTCCACGAGCCTCTTGACGAAGTCGGGGGCGGCCTCGGCCACCTCCACGCCCTCCACGCCGCAGAGCTGACACTGCTTGGACCCCCTCAGGATCAGCACCTTATACCCCACGTCTACGCCCGCCTTTTTATACACCTCGGCCTTAGTCCCCGCGAGCCTTATGGTCTCGTCGAGGTAGTCCCCGTGGACGGCGGGGACGGCGGAGATGGGCAGAGGGCTCGAGAAGACCGCGGCGGCGCTCTCCAGAGACCACAGCGGCTTGTAGCTGCTCCAGTGGCCGCCGGTCCTCACGTCGCCGTTGAGGACGGCGGCGAGGGCGAGGAGGGCGGCGCGGACCCTCTTATCCCTCTCCCCCAGCGCCTTGTACTGCCCCGCGCCTTCGTCGTACCATCTGCCTATACGCCACAGCTCCACGTTGACGGACATGGCGTATATGGCGGAGCTGGACTCCACGTTGTACACGGACTGCGGCTGGGTCTCGCCCCGCTGCGGCGCCTTCTGCTGGGCCCCGGGCGCATGCCGCGCGTGGAACTGCACGTCGAAGCCGTACACGACCCTCCCGCCTTCGACCGCAGGCACCATGTAGCCCACCTCCAGCACCGACGTCCTCTTGACGGGGACCCCGGTCGGGACCAGGAAGCCGCCCACGTCCTCGACGACGCAGGACTCCAGGATCAGCCTCTCCGCCTCGTAGATGCTCCTCTCGGCTACGGCCTGGAAGGCGTCGACGCTGGCGGCGCCCTTCACGTCGCGGAAGAACTCGTCGAGCTTCACGCCGTGCTTGACGAACTCGCCCCGCCTACACCAGCCGCACACGGGCAGGCCCATCCCCTCCGCTATTTCGGCCAGCGCGGCCTGGACCGCGTGGCGGAGCGCCTCGCCGGACACCACCGGCACGGTCCTCACCTCATACCGCCCGTCCAGCCTGTACACCACGGAGGCCTTCCTGTGCCGCACCACGTTCCCAACCGCCTCCACCATGTTCATCGCCTCCACGTTGGCCACGACGCGGGCCGAGAGGGAGAGGAAGCCCCTGGTCATGGCCCCCTTCCGCCCCTAGCCAAGGCGAGCGCCGCCAGCACGCTCGGCTTCAGCCCGCCGCTCTTCAACTCGCCGTAGAGCGCCTCCAGCTCCTCCGCGGTGGGCAACCTGGGGCATCTGACCCGCAGGAAGTACTTGCCGTCCCGCCGCTCGACGCACCCCCTCCCGCAGAGGTATTCGTACTTGCCCGCGTCGTCTGCGTCTATCTCCTCATCGACGCAGTAGGCGCCGCGCCTCGATCTATACACAAGGCTCATCGCCTCCCTCAGGATCTCCACGGCCGAGTCGGCGTCGGGAGCCGAGGCGAACTTGTCCACCTCAGACAGCCTCCCGCACCGCCTGAGGAACCTCAGCAGAGAGAGAACCCCCTCGAACCTTCGGCTCAGCTCCTCCCCACGCGGCTCCCCCTCGCGGATCTCCATGGATCGAGGAGGCCGAGAGCTAATAAATGTTCGTATCTATATTTGAAGAGCGGTCGGATAATTATTTTTATATTTGGAAAGAGGCGATGCGCGCGCCGCCCGTCCTTTACGAAAAGATATATATCTGCCGCCGGGGAGGGACATGCGGGTCCTGGTGGCCTCCCTCGGCTTCTCCTACCGCCACGTGATGGCCTCGGCGAACAGGTGCAGGCCCGACAGAATAGTCCTCATCACGGTGGGCCGCGAGGACGAGCGGGTTGAGAACGCCGTGAGGGAGGTCGAGCTGTACGGCAGGATGGTCAACGCCTCCGTCGAGTCCAGGAGGCTGGACCCCGAGGACTTCTGGAGTTGCGTGGGCGACGCCGCGGAGCTCTTCGCCGGAGACCACGAGTACTATCTGGACGTAGGCGGAGGCGTGAGGGCCCTGGTGGTCTGCCTGCTGGCCGCGGCGGTGCTGGCCGTGGCCCATCTGGGCGCGAACCTGGTCGCCGTGTACACCGTGGCGGAGCACTCCGAGAGGATAGTCGAGGCCGACCTCCGGCCGCTCCTCTACGCCGAAAGGCTGATGGACAGCAGGGCGAAGACCAGGCGGAATCTGCTGAGAGTCCTCGCCGCAGGCTCCGCCCAGATCGACGGCGCGGACAAGAGGATCCTGGAGGAGTTCGAGCAGCACGGGCTGGCGAAGAACGGCGAGCCCACCCCGGCCGCCCGCGCCCTCCTGAAGCTGCTCCGCCTCCGCGAAACGACGTGACGGGCGGACTGACGCGCCGCCCCAGTCCGTAAAGCGCGCGGCGAAGAACGGCGCGCCTTTTCCGCCTTCTCATCCGCCGGGCCTCTGCGCGGCTGCGAAGAACGGCGTCTCGGCTCTACCCAACGCCGTCATCCTTGAATGTAAAGCGCGTTCCCAAGGCGGCCGCCGAGGCTCAAGGAAAGACCCGAAAAACTTAAAAACCCAGAAAACCGCCCAACATGAGCGGTAGAATCTCAAGAAGGGTTGAAACTTGAGCAGGACGTGCCCCTCGTCCACGGCCAGGAACATCCTCGGCCTGCACGGGGTAGAATCTCAAGAAGGGTTGAAACGACACGAAGACGATGCGGCATTTCCCGCCCGCGCCCTCCTCGTAGAATCTCAAGAAGGGTTGAAACCCTTGTAGTCCATGTGATCGAGACCGCACAGCTATTTATTCTGTAGAATCTCAAGAAGGGTTGAAACGCTTGTCGAGGTCGAAGAGCCACTTCCTCCTGTCGATCAAGGGTAGAATCTCAAGAAGGGTTGAAACGTGCATGACATATCCGTGGCTCACCAGCTCTATTTGCAGTAGAATCTCAAGAAGGGTTGAAACACTATGATGTTTGGTAGATAGTATGGCCCAGCGCCAGTGAATGGTAGAATCTCAAGAAGGGTTGAAACCGGGTGTAAGGAGCCGTCCCGTCCCATGTCCAGCTGAACAGTAGAATCTCAAGAAGGGTTGAAACTCTTGTTGGGCAAACACGCGACCAAGGCGGCCTGCCGCCTCCTGTAGAATCTCAAGAAGGGTTGAAACGTTCGGAGCTCCGGACGCCTACGACGTCACAGGATCTCCAGTAGAATCTCAAGAAGGGTTGAAACAAAAGGCCTCATCATCGCAACGAAGGCATCTGCATACCTCCTGTTGTAGAATCTCAAGAAGGGTTGAAACTATAAAAGTAGTCTTTCCGCTACCGGAAGAGCCCCATATTGGGGTAGAATCTCAAGAAGGGTTGAAACGTTTCGTATCTGTTCCTCCTGACCTTGACCCTAAAGGGCGACGTAGAATCTCAAGAAGGGTTGAAACACCGCCTCGGCCGGCCTCCCCCCAATCGAGGTGACGGGGAGGCGTAGAATCTCAAGAAGGGTTGAAACCGCTGGTCGGCAGTCTGCAGATCCTCCCCAGCTCCCTGAGTAGAATCTCAAGAAGGGTTGAAACATTCCTCATTGAACGGGGCTTCGCCGTCCCCGTGGAGATCGTAGAATCTCAAGAAGGGTTGAAACACCACCGGCATATCGACCCTTCAGAGCGTGCTGTCGTCGGTGTAGAATCTCAAGAAGGGTTGAAACTATTGGTCATGCGCCACATAATGCGTGGTAGACTCAACGGAGTAGAATCTCAAGAAGGGTTGAAACCCGGCGCCGGTGGCCATTTGAATCACAACAGCGCCGATCTGTAGAATCTCAAGAAGGGTTGAAACGCGGCGTTCTCCGCGGTCAACGCCCCGTTCGCCCTGTGGCCACCGTAGAATCTCAAGAAGGGTTGAAACGAGCGCTATCTAAAGACGAACTATCGCTATGGCGACTTGCTTGTGTTGGGTAGAATCTCAAGAAGGGTTGAAACGTCCACGTCACCGGATACGCCTCGGTCGGCGAGACTTGTATGTGTAGAATCTCAAGAAGGGTTGAAACCGGCCGCCGCTAGTTCCGCCGTGGGGGCCAAAATGAGATCTCCCAGTAGAATCTCAAGAAGGGTTGAAACCTGGCGCATATGCTGTCTACGTCAACGGGAGCATGTACATGGTAGAATCTCAAGAAGGGTTGAAACAAGCCCGAGGCTTTATAACCGGCTCAATCTCGATCTTCTCGGTAGAATCTCAAGAAGGGTTGAAACATCAGTAGATCCAGGGCATCTATAGCATCCTTCAGTTCATCGTAGAATCTCAGGAAGGGTTGAAACTACGGGCAGTATATAGTGATATAAATTGTGCTTCCCCAATCGCGCAGGGCAGAAGAAGGACAGTCTGCCGAAACTAAGCCTGAGGCCCCCGATATATGAGATAGATGATTGGGATCTTGCGGCGGAACAACGGCGCGGAGGCTTGAGGGCCGGGCCTAGCTTGGCGCAGAGGCGTCCGAGGAAGATAGGAGGGATGGAGGCGCCATCCATAGACCGCCCGCCGTGCGTGGATTTCGACGGGGTCGAGCACGGAGGAGGCGGGCGCCGGCCGATACGCAGCAGCTACACAGGCGCCTCCTCGCCCATCCTCCTCAGCTCCCTTCTGAGGGCTCTGTGGGCGGCCGGCCAGGCCCACGCGAGGGCGGAGGCGGCGTCAAGCACAAGCGACTCGGCCTCCCAGGCGCGCACCCTCCACCTGGGCGAGTCCCTGCACCTCCTCGCCACGTACAGGGACGCGGCCAATGCCCTAGCTATGACGGCCGCTGCCCTCCTCACGTCGATAGGCCTCGGCATAAGGCGCTTGAGCCTCACCGCCACGGAGAGGGGATCCCCCAGGTTTCCCAGGAAGTAGGTGTCGCGGGGGCGCCAGCCCAGCTTCAGGTAGAGCCTGCGCCCCAGGAGCCACAGGTAGCCAGACAGGTGGCCGAGGGAGACCTTGCCTAGATAGATGTACATATCGGCCTGTACTGGCAGTAGAGGCACTTCGGCGACCTTCTGGGCGGAGGGGGCGGCCCCTCGACGACGTCGGCGGCCTTGTGGAGCAGCGCCTCGGCGGCTCTCAGCTCGGCCTGCGTCACGGCGAGCCTGACGATCCTTTCGCCGTAGGCCAGCACCGCCTGCGACACGGACATGCGGGCGGCCTTCACGAGGTAGGCCTCCGCGTAGGCCTGCCATTTGTGCTCCCGCCGGGGGGCGCCCGTCTTTATCTCGACCGGGACGGCCGACCTGCCCCGCGCCAGCATGTCGACCACCCCGTGGGCCCAGCCGGCGTCTATGTGGACCGGCCTCGGCTCTCCTCCGAGCGCCGCCGCGAGCCTCCTGCGCAGCGCCCCCTCCTCCGCCCTCCCCCTGGCCATGGAGGGGGTTGCGGGCACGCCGTGCCTCTTGGAGAGCCAGAGGTAGCGGGGGCACCACTCCAGCTCGAGCACGTCCCAAGGCGTCGGCCTATACGACGACCGCGGGCCCATGCCTCGGCGGCTTGAGCGGCGCGTACGGCGGGGTCCCCACCTCCAGCGCCCTGCCCAACAGCTCGTCGGTGACGGGTATGAGGGCCACGTGGCCGCTCCTGACCCTCCTGGCGAGCACGGCGGCTAGGTCGGCGGCTCTGCCCCTCTGGAGGCGGCCCACGTAGAGGCTCCTCTGCACCCTGGCGAATCCCCACGCCTGGAGGACCGACGCCGCCCAGCCCCTCTCCCCGTCGTCCGATATGTCGTACACGGCCACCCAGATCATAGCCTGTGCGGTGAGTAGGCGGCCCTCCCCTCCAGGTGCGCCACCGCGGCCGCCGCCTGCCTGGCCACGGCCCGCTCCAGCCCCAGCTCGCCCCACCTCTGCACGATCGCCGCCCTGGCCTCCCGCTTGAGCGCGCCGCCCTCGAGCCAGTCCCCGGCCGGCCTCAGCCTGAGCACGAGGAGGTCCACGTGGGGGCGGAACTCCTCCATGAGGTCCAGCACCAGGGACGGCCTCCCCGACCTGTCGGCGTGGAGGTAGCCGGCGTAGGGATCCAGCCCGTGGACCACCGCCTGCCTCCACACGGCGTATTTCAGCACGCCGTAGCCGTAGTTGAGCGCCAGGTTGAAGGGATCGGCGGCGTCGGGGTCCCTCCCCGGAAGGCCGAAGGCGACCGACAGCGCGCCCCAATACGCCGAGGCCGCCGCGCCCTCGAGGCCCAGGACGCACTGCGGATCCCCGCACCTCCGCACCTCGCCCGCCAGCCGGGCCGCCTCGTCCGCGGCCTCGGCCAGCTCGGCGTACTTCTCGCGCCTCCACTGCCCGGCCCGCCTGAGGGCCCTGGCCTGGTTCGCCATCTTCCCGCCGACGGCGAGCTTCGCCAGCTCGAACCCCCTCCCGTTGAGGTACGCCTCGTACTGGGCCCTCCTGTGGGAGACCGCCCCGTTGGCCTCTGGCGGGAACAGCCTCGCCGCCGGCTCGCCCCTCCCGTCAAAGAACACGACGTCTATCAGGCTGCGGGAGAGGGCCCTCACGAGCCTCGACGAGATCGCAACCCCGCCGGTCAGCACCCAGACCCTGTCCACCATGTGGAGCGGCACCCTCCTCTCCTCGCCCCCCTTCCTTATGACCAGGGCCCCCTTGCTGTAGCCGAGGAACACGCCGTAGTCCTTAACTATGACCTCCATGGCAGTGGGCGTAGAGGGGGCACCTCCCGTCGCAGTTCGGGGAGACGCCGGGGTCCGCGCCGGAGTGCACGAGCTCCATGAGGCGGTTCCTCTCCTCCAGGAACTCCCTCCTGAGGCCCTCGCCCACCGGCACGGGCACGGCCCTCAGCCTGACGCCGCCGTTGAAGGATACGTACACCAGAAGGCCCGCGTCGACGGGCACCTCCTCGTCGGCCTCTATGGCCAGCGCGTAGCCCGCCAGCGCGAGGGCGTGGCGGTCGGAGCGCTCGCCCACCTTGACCTCCAGCACCGCGCCGTGCACCACGGCGTCGGCCCTCACGAGGGTCAGCCCCAGAGGCCTCCCGTCCACCACGTACTCGGCCAGGAGGGGGACCGCCCTCGCCGCCACGCTGAGCGGATCCGCGCCCGAGCGCGACGCGACCTCGTCGACCCTCGCCGCGACCTGGACAGCCAGAAACCTGGCCAGCCCCCGGGGGTCCGGCTCCGCGCCGACGGCCTCGGCGGCCTCCCCGGCCGGAGCCTCCCCGTCGAAGCGCCGGATGAGCTCCCACCCGCTCGCCGCGCCCTCCTCCACGAGCCTCCTCAGCCCTATCAGCGACCGCCTGAACACCTCGTGGATGTACGCGCCGAACTTCATGGAGCCGTTGGGCTCCGCCCTGACCCGCAGGACCCGCCTGAGGTAGAGATCCCGCCTGGACTCGCAGTAGCCGCCGACGATCTCCGACACCGACAGCCTCACCCCAAGCGGCGGAGGGGCGACGGGCGGCTCGCCCCACCTCCACCCCCTGAGCTCCTCCCCGACGTCGGCCCGCATCCCCCTGACGAGCTTGAGCTCCCTGAACACGCCAACACCAGCGGGGAGGAATTTAAACCTATGTATAATTATTTGTAAACAGACAGAAAACGGAATTATATAAATGTAAAGAGACGGGCGGCGCGCCGTGCCCCCTATACAAAGGCAAATTCGCGCAGGCCGCGCCCTGGCGAAAGCCGCCGAAGCGCCGCGCCCTTCACCACAAACGGTTTTCGATCCCCCTGAGGTTCCATTATGCTTTCTACCCCCGCCCTATCGCGTTATATAGAGTTATGTATGTTTCAACCCTTCTTGAGATTCTACAGTTCATGGAGACCGACGACGACCTGTGCCAGATATTCGATGTTTCAACCCTTCTTGAGATTCTACCCCAGCCCAAGCCGACGGAAGCTCCCCATGTCCCCAAGCCGAGTTTCAACCCTTCTTGAGATTCTACGGCGGACTGGTACTTCCGGCTGGTCAGTGAGAATGTGGATGCGTTTCAACCCTTCTTGAGATTCTACCTCGACATGCCGACCGACCCCGAGCGGTTCCTCGGCTGGTTGGAGACGTTTCAACCCTTCTTGAGATTCTACCCGCGTCCGTGCTGGCGAGGAACCTAGTCCCGTCTGCCGCCATGTTTCAACCCTTCTTGAGATTCTACGCGGCTCGTGAGGCTGCGGCGCGCCGATCCTCCCGACGGCTGAGTTTCAACCCTTCTTGAGATTCTACGGGACTGGATCGTCGCAGGTCGGGCCATATACCTGATCGTGTTTCAACCCTTCTTGAGATTCTACGCATTTCTAGGTCAGGGCATCGTGCCCCCTTCGCTACAGCAGTTTCAACCCTTCTTGAGATTCTACCATCGACAACTGGGGCATGCTCCGGGTCATGTCCCACTTCATGTTTCAACCCTTCTTGAGATTCTACCGCTCATGTTGGGCGGTTTTCTGGGTTTTTAAGTTTTTCGGGTCTTTCCTTGAGCCTCGGCGGCCGCCTTCAGACCCCGCTTTACATTCAAGGATGACGGCGTTGGGTAGAGCCGGAGCGCCGTTCTTCGCCGTAGCGCAGAGATCCAGCGAACGAGAAGGCGGAAAAAGGCGCGCCGTTCTTCGCCGCGTCTGGGCCGGGCCTCAGGCTGGAGCGTGGTCCGGGCTTGGCCGCTTGGAAAATCGGGGTTCCCGCGCTCGTGGACGCCGGCTTTTAGGCGTCATCGTGGGCGTCGGTGGAATGGAGGGCCGTCTACCTCTCCCGGACGGATGGCGCCGGCCTGCGCGCCACGGCGACGTCGCCGTCCACCTCCGCGGGGCGTACCCGTCGAAGCCGCTGGGGGAGGGCCCTCGCTAGAGCGCGTCCCTGGGCACTGGGCCGGCTGGGCGGCGCCCCTATTTCGTCGCGAATCTCAGCGGTTGCGGCGTCGGTTCTGGGCGCATCCGGGCATACCTCGCGATAGGTGGGCGGGTAGGGGGCCTGCGCGTATGAACGGCATGTCTACGCGAACCGGCTCCGGAAGTCGTAGAGGAGCGTGTTGTGGAGGTCCAGCGTGAGGTGTCGTGGGGATACGGCGCGGCCGCGGCGAGGACCGCGCAGAGCGCTTCGCCTAGCCTCAGCAACGGCTTCACCCTGTCCCGGTTTTCGGCGATGTGGGCGAGGCCGTAGGGCGTAGGTGCATCTCAGAGAGGGACTGAAGCTCGCCGGCCATGTGGAGTGGGGCCGCCGGAACTGCGGAGGACGCCGTTCTTCGGGACGGTTCCTGGAGGTTTGTGCTATCTAGGTCCCATGTGTTGTTTTTATTAGGGATCTGTTGTTGTTTTATGGAGGTCAGGTTCGCGGGCGCACATAAGTTTCTGGACGCATCGCTTCACTTCGCGGATCTGAGGGGGCGGAACATGCTGTTGAACGCGGCGCGGTGGCTCGTGGCGTTTACCGCGGCTGAGGCGAGGGTTGTGTACGTCAACGTGGATGCGGAGGGGGTGGATAGGGATCTGTTGAGGGAGGTGGCGTATCTCGTTTACCCAGCGCGGGTGGAGGTCGGCGACACGGCGGTGGCGGGGCTGGGCTGTGCGGAGGGCGGCGGGGTCTGTAGCCTGTGCGGCAGAGGTGGGGTTGTGACGTGGGGGGATGATTGGTTCGCCCACGTGACGCAGGGAGAGGCGCTGGACGCGCCGTGTCTGGCGGCCAGGCTCTTCGGCCGGGCGGCCAACAAGCCCGCCTTCCTCTTCGCGCTGCTGAGGAGGAAGAGCCTGCCCAAGGAGCCCAGCTTGGTGTTGCCCATGGGGGTGCTTACGCTGTATTTCTGGCGCCACGGCGGAGGGGGCGGCTGTCCCGACGACTCGGCGGCTCTCTGTCTCCATGACAGGTGCGTGGCCGTGCTGGGGGTGAGGGGAAACTGCGTCGAGGCCGGGCCGTATCTCGAGGGGATGAGGCGGGCGGAGAGGTTTGAGGAGGCGGTTGCGGTGAGGGAGGAGTTCCTCAGGCGCATCGCGGGGGAGGTCGTGCCTGGGCTGGAGCCGGTGTACCAGCCGCGGGGCGGCTCGGTGGGGGAGGGCTTCGTGCCGCATCTCTCTGGGGTCAACGCAGGCGGGAGGGAGGTGGACACCGAGGTGTTGGCGTCGCTGGCGGGCACAAACACGGTGTTTCTCGTGAGGGTTGATGGGGATAGGTTCGGCGAAAGGACTAAGCAGTTGCACGAGGAGGTGGTCGCTCAGTTCAAGTCGGCGGTGGCGGGGGTCTTCGAGGCCGGGCCGTCGTCGGGGGCTGGGCGGGCGAGGTACCACGCCGCCGTGATCTACGCGGGCGGTGACGAGAACATGTTCGTGGCTTCCGCAAGGGGGGTGGATGCCGTGTTGAAGACGCTTATGAGGGCCAGGGAGTTCTTCAGGCAGGCGCTAGGCGGCACAATATCGGCGGGCGTGGTGGGCCTTAGGTACAAGCTCCCGATGTACCACGCCGTATATCACGCGAACAGAGCCGCCGAGGCCGCCAAGGAGGCCGGGCGCGACGCCGTTGCGTTGATATACCTCAAATCCATCCTGGCGGAGGAGATGGGCATCGTCAAGTTCGACGTGCTCGAGGAGGCTCTGCGGCTCGCCAGGAGATATGCCGACGAGAGGCCGCCGCTGGAGGCCGGCTGCTTGCAACAAGCGCTCCCGCACCTCCTGGGGCATGTGCCGGCCGCGACGGGCCTCGACAGGACTGTGGCATTTATCTTAAATACCGCCCCGCTTCTAGAGTTATGATTTCCTACGTCCTGACCGCCGAGGCGCCTGTCGCGTCCACCCGCGCGCTCAAATTCGGCGAATACGCCCCCGCGACGGTGGCCTACAAGTACGCCGATGAGTGGATCCCCGCCACCACGCTCTACGGCCACTATTGCCACCGCGCACCGGGCTTCTGCAGAGACGAGGACAGGCTCTTCTTCTACCCGGCGCTCCCGGCGGCAGTCGTCGGCGGGGGTCTCTACGGGCGGGCCGACTGCGAGAAGGAGGCCTGCGTATACGTGGACTTCTGCACCTCCACCGCGTTTAGGGGGCCAAAGACGGGAGGCGGGCGCGTAGAAGTCGTAGTCGGGGCTGATCGACGGCCCCTGCTTGAGGGGCCAAAGACGGGAGGCGGGAGCCGGCTGAGGATGGCGGGGATATACATAGACAGGCGGGCCAAGACCGCCAGACACGGCTTGATCTACGTCTACGAGCTCCACCCGCAGGGCGCCAGATTCGTGACCGCGGCGAACCGCAGGCTGGAGCCCGGACGTCTGGGCTACAAGAAGACGTACGGCTGGGGCCTCGTGAAGCCCAGCCCCCTCTGCCACGTCTCCGAGAGGAGGGCCAGGCGGTTCCTCCTCCTCTCCCCCATGCCCGTATCCCTCCTAGACGGCCAAAGGGGCGGCTCGGAGCGGCTGCGCCAAAGGGGCGGCAGGCGAAGGCTTGGCCGCTGGTTCTACTACCTTTCCCTCACCAACCGGTTCTACCTCGTGGGCAGAAGCTTCGACGAGGTGTACCTGATGCCCATGTCCGAGGTGGAGCTGGAGGAGGAGCTAAGACCTACCCAGCTGTGGGAGAGGCTTAGGGAGGGCCTAGACGACCTGAAGGTCTACACGGCGACCGGCCGCGAGGTGGGGGGCGAGACTGCGGAGCTCGTGAAGCGCAAGGCCGCGGCCACCATGGCTGCGCCCGTGGCAGCGCTATGGTGACGTACAGAATCACCACCCTGTCCCCGCTCCACATCGGCGGCGGGAGCCCAAGCGGCCTCCTCGACCAGCCCACCTTCAAGCTGGACGGCAGGCCCGCCATACCGGGCTCCACGATCAAGGGGAAGGTGAGGTCCCTCTTCGAGGCCGAGGTGAGGCGGGAGGTGGAGAAGAGGATGCGCGCCCAAAGCCCGCAGGAGGTGGCGCGTAAGCTGAAGGGGGTGCTGGAGGAGGCCCTGGCGGAGGTCGACGGAATAATAGGCGGCGATCTGCTGGAGCACTTCCGCAACATCGCGCCGGATCCCGAGGCCGAGCCCTACGCCTATTACCCCCTCATATGCGACGCGGCGTCTCAGCTCCACTGCAACCCGCCCCACTCCGCCTACGACTTCGGGGACGACAGGTCCGAGACCATTAGGCTCATCGCCTCCTACGTGCTCCTCAGGAGGAGCGGGCAGAGGCAGTACTGCATAGCCTGCACCTACTTCGGCGGCAACGGCCATCCCTCCCCCCTCATCTTCGCCCCGGCCACAGCCATCGGCGAGGTGAAGACAGCCGTCGCCACCAGAGTCTCGATAGACAGGTTCACGGGCGCCGCCAAGCGGGAGAGGCTCTTCACCCTGGAGTACGTCCCCCCATACACAGAGTTCGTAGGCCAGGTGCACAAGGCGGAGGAGCTCAGCGACTACGTAAACGAGGCGCAGATAAACGAATTCGTCGACCGCGTCCTGCCGGCACTCCTCAGGCGGATAAGAACCATAGGGAAGCATAAATCCGTGGGCTTCGGCCAGGTCGAAGTGAAGCCGGAGGGCGCCGGCCAGTCCGACGAAGACGTGAGAGAGTTCGTGCGGGCGGAGGTAGAGAGACGCCTCGAGGAGGCGTGCAGCGCGGACCTTTCGGAGCTCGCCGAGGCCCTCAGACGCGTGAAGGAGGTGGAGGAGAAGGCCGATGAGATCGTAGGGGTGGTAGCCAAGTTTAGGAGGAGGGTGCTGGCGATGATGCCATGACGCCGAGGAAGATAGCGGAGAGGTACCTGGAGGTGCGGCCTCTGCTGGAGACGCTGGAGGCCCTCGGGGCGCTCTGCGAGGACGATCTACGGAGGTTCATAGACGTAGAGACCCCGCCCAACTGCGACCTCAAGACATATATAAAAATCCTGAAGTACGGCATATGAGCGGCGAGGGGCAAGTCAGGCTCTTCCTCTATCCGCACACCAGACAAATCGTTGCAAAATACGCCGTAGAGATACGCGCCGAGTCCGAGCTCCTCGTCGGCGGAGGCTCCCTGGAGCAGGCCACGTCCCCCTTCGACATACCCGTCGCCAAGATGCCCTGGGGCGACTCCTTCGTACCGTACATACCCGGCTCCACGCTGAAGGGCCTGCTGCGCGCGACGGCTGAGGAGATGATGCGCGCCCTCTTCAGCGACGCGTCTAAGAGCGTCGCCGAGGTCTTCGAGGGAATTGAGGCGGAGGAGGTGGGGGTAGAGCTCGTGGAGAAGGCCGTCATCAAGCTACTGCAGCAGTTCGTCTCCCCAGAGCTGGTGAGGGCTGAAGACGTCGTGAAGGCAGGGGGAGACAACCTCCGGAAGAAGGTGGAGGAGGCATATAAGGAGAAAGTCGACGTCTCCAGGATACTCGCCGAGCTAAAGGTCACCCCCTACGCCTGCCCCACAGTAGTCGAGGGCCTCGCCTGCGAGCTCCCCCTACCCCCCTACAAAGTGCCATACCTAAGGGCCCTGGCCAAGGCCTCCGGCCTCGGCCCCCTCCCCTACCCCTGCCCCGTCTGCCTCACCTTCGGCGCGCCCGGCTACGCCTCGAACGTCCTCGTGACGTCCGCATATCCACAGGGCCAGCTGGGCAAAGACTACTTCATCCTGGAGAGGACCCACGTGGCCATAGACCGCTACACCGGAGCCGCTGCGCAGCAGAAGCTCTTCACCGTGGAGTACGTCACGGCGGGC
>Ga0326765_100027_pt1 | contig 25350 bp, 13 predicted proteins | sample NORRB_P_FD_207670 | JGI IMG/M metagenome (GOLD analysis project Ga0326765, IMG submission 207670) | Hot spring water microbial communities from Norris Geyser Basin, Yellowstone National Park, WY, United States - NOR.RB_P | ecosystem: Environmental > Aquatic > Thermal springs > Unclassified... | reverse complement strand
TATAAAATAGATTATTATAATTTATTTATATCTTTATCTATAGTCGTACGACTTAACACTTTTCATTTTATCTGACAGCAATCACATTAAGGTAAAATAATATACAATCAAGTGGAGAAATAGGCTAATACCTAAAGCTACTCTTAAAATTTAAATATTTCCTTTAAATAACCCACTACTGTGTCTGGGCTTTATGAACGTGTCGTAGAGGCGGCTTACTCCCGCGTGAGGGAGCTCGTGAGCCGCCCCGGCGTCTTCCTCCTGACTCCGCCGGGCTCCTCCCGCGGGTACATGCTGGAGAGGCTCTTGAGGGAGGACGAGGCGGAGGGCGCGGCGATCAGGGCCTACGCCTACCCGAGGCTCGCGGGGGAGCTGCGGGCCAGGGGCCTGGCCGTGGAGGACCTGCCCAGCGCCGAGGAGCTCGGGAAAGGCGCCGAAGAGCGCGTCGTCGTGGCTGTGGAGAGCTCCATCCAGGCCGTGGAGCTGAAGGAGAGGCTGGGGAAGAGGGCCGAGCTGATCTACCTGCCGAAGCTCTTCAAAGAGGCGGCCAAAGACGTCGACAAGAAGCTCCTGGAGGTGGCCAAGGTGGAGCATAGGGGGCTCGGCGCGGGCATCTCGCCGAAGCTCCTCAGGCCGGGGGAGGCCGAGGAGCTCAGGAGGGGCCGGGACGCCCTCCTCGCCCTGAGCCCAGGCGCCGTGGGGTTTAGAGATGTGGCGAAGGAGGCTCTGGTAAGCCTCCGCTTTAAGATGGCATCGGCCCTTCTGGCGGAGCTCCTCGCCCCGGCCTTTGCGGTTTCTGCGGTCCTCCAGGCGGCGGACCCCCGCGCCGCTGCGCCTCTCGTAGCGTTTCTTGCGAAGGCGGCGGGGGTGGGTAGGGAGGAGCTGGCGGGCTTCGCCGCCCGCCTCCTGGAGCTCCTCGCCGGGAGGAGGAAGCCGCGGGATAAGGTCGTTGCGGGCTTCGCCGGGCTCGTGAGGAGGGCCCTCGACGCCGAGCCCTACGTCGACGACGACCGCTACGAGGCGTTGGTGGACCAGGTGGCGCTGGAGTGGGGCATGGACGTCGCGGCCTTCAAGGCCCTTGTCGGAAGCCTAGCCGCCCTAGCCAGAGGCGAACTGGTCACCAAGGAGGAGCTCAGCCGGGAGCTCGCCCAACACGTGAAGGGGGGAGAGCTGGAGAAGATCGAAGAGGCCATAAGACAATTGGTGGAGGGCAAACTAGCCGAGATAGAGAAGAGGCTGGAGGAGGTCAGGAGGGGGCTCGATGACGTGGAGGAGGGCCTAAAGAGGAAGGGGCTCCCCATCCGCATCCTCTCGGTAGAGGAGGTGGAGGCTGGCCAGCTCTACGACAACTTCCGGGCGAAGGGCGGCACGCCGGCGGTTTCTGTGGCAGAGGGGGTGTTTCGGCTGGTTGAGACCAGCCGGTTTAAGGAAGTGGTTCAGGAGGTGCTGAGGAGGCTCGCCACATACGGCGTGGTGGTGTTGCGGGGGCCGAAGGGGGTTGGGAAATCCACCTTGGCGGCCTATGCGGCTTGGCTGGCCCTCCGAGGCGGAGTTGCCGGCTACGCGGCGAGGATCCAGAAGATGGAGAGAGGTCAGCGGGTGGCGTTGACAGATGTATTAGACGCAGTTGAGGAGGGGCGGCTGGTCGCCGTCTTTGACCCGTCTCCTCTTGAGTTCTACATAGAGCCAGGCGCATATGCCGGGGCGACGCAGGAGGCGGCCGCCGCGGCGCCTGCCACGCTTGAGGAGTTGCTGAAATTTGCTGAGGAGAACAGGGGACGGGGCCTGGTGCTGGCGGTTATCCCCGACGACCTCTACGAAGAATTAGACGGCGAGGTGAAGAGGAGGGCTGAGAGATACGTCCTCCCCATCGACCTTAGAGATGCGGAGTTCCTGACGGAGGTCATATACGAATACTCCGGCTGCAGAGAAACGCCGAGGGAAAAGTTAAGAATACTGGCGGGGGATGTGGCACAATTCGACGGCGGATACACGCTAGCCGCCAGATACGCCGGCCTGTGGCTTAGGAGCAATGGGTGTAGCGTTGGAGATATAGAGAGGGCCGTGGAGGGGGCGAGACCTTATCCGAAGCTCTTCTTCGCCCACTACATCTGGCACGTGTTGCTTCGGGACAGCGGCGATCTGGCCATGCAGGCCGCGGTGCCGCTCCTCCTCCACGCCCACTTCGGCCCGGTGCCGGTGGGCGTGACATACGTCACGAAGGCGGTGGATGAGGGGGGCAGGTGGCGTCTTTCGACGCCGGAGGGGCTAGAGGGCGACGACCTGCAGTCGCTGAAAAAAGACGCGCTGGAGCCCATAGCCAATTGGCTCGCCCAGCGACACGAGGACCTCGTGGAGGAGGCGCTGAAAGACCTCGTCGGCCTAAACGGCGAGGAGGCGAGGGAGCAGTACAGAGAGGACTTGGGCGACCTAATCGAGAGACTGGACTGGGCCCGCGGCGAGGTGCTTAAAGAAGGCGACAAAGTCCTCGCCGAGCTCGGCATCCAAGAGAAGAGACGGGGATTGGGGACAGCTCTGCTGCTCTTAGTCGCCAGGAGGCTCGCCGCTGTTTTCAAGAGCGGCGAGAGTAGGCGTTGCTGGCGCAGGGTGGCCTTCATCGCTGGCCACGCGCTGGCTGGATATCCCAAGTTGCCTAAGAGGAAGCAGTTCCCAAAGGGCGTTGCAAAGACCCTGGGCGACTCCCTGAAGTCCTGCGCCGTGGATGACTACTTGACGATAGATGGCAAGATACCGCCGCTTTCAATATACATGATTAGGTTTCCGTATTACGTTGAGGTGCTGTACGCCAGAGATCTTTCGCGGATTCGGAAGATAAGGGAAAAGATAAGCGTCCTCTCCCCCCTTGCAGACGCGGTGGCCGTAAACACCGCGAAGAAAACGGCGGAGGAGTTGCTGGCAAGGTGGAGAAGGGAGGGATCGCGCTTGGCCGGGGCCTTTTATGTCTTGGGTCTGGCGGCATTGGCCGCAGAGGCTAAGGTAGATGGGAAGACGGCTAAGTTGTTGCTCTATGTGGCGCCTTTCGCGATACAAGGGGCGGCTCATTCAGCGGCGGTGTTGTCGGTTTTGGCGGCGTTGCGTCCTCTGGGCGAGAAGGCGCCGCATAGATACGTCGTTGCGCTGACCGCCGCCTCGGAGCCGGGGCCGCTAGGTCAAAAAACCGTGCAATACATCTACGACGCCTTGCGGCAATTCAGGGACCGCCTCCTTAAGACGAAGCGCTTCTGGCCTCTGGTGGAGGCTATTGTCGCCTACTCAAACCTATTGAGAAATCACTCGGCACACATCAAGGATCGCTGGAAGGAGACTGTGGCTGATATGTGCCGGCTGTACGGCGAGGTTAGAAGGCGTAGCGCCGCAACGACGCCGGACAGCGGCCTCTCGGCGCAACGCTTGCTCGACGCTGTGGCTAGGGCTTATGTGCTGGCTGTGGCTCTCGAAAGCTACGACTTGGCGCTACATGTGAAGGACCGTTGCGGCTTAAGCGACTTCGAAAGAGAGGTCGAAGCTGTGAGGAGTGTGTTGGACAAAGCGGCGGCCCGTCCAGAGGAGTTGAAAATAATTATGGAAAACGAAGACTTCGCCGATTGGGTGAGGGTACGCAACATCACACGCGACGCCGGGTTTATGGTCAGGAATTTTAGAAGTTGGTTCATGTATGTGCTGACTCGCTACAAGCTAAGTCATGCCCTTGATGATAAAGGCGAGTTAGACGAGAAAAAGCTGGAAGAGACGGCAGAAGAGTTCAAAAAAGTGGCTGAGATGCGCAGAGAGCTGGAGGACTGGGGAAACTACCTCATCGCCTGCGGTTTGGCTCTTAAGGCCCGCGTACTCGTCGCAAAGAATTTGGAGGAGCTTCTCGAGAGAGCTAAAGGCTTCTGGGAGCTGTGGAGTGAGGCGGAGGAACACCTTGAACCGACCGCCATTAATTTAGCGACAGCGGCTTTCATACTAGGCGAGTGTCTAGTCTACCTGGTTGCCTCTGGTAACAAGGAGATGGCAGAGGAGTTGTTGAAAAAGTCGCGGTGGTTGCTGGACTACGACCGGGAGGTCTCCGTGGTTACTCGGCTTATGCTTAGGGTTCTCGGCGTGGGGGAGGGGGCGAGGCAGGAAGAAGTTGTGGACGTGTTTAAGCCGCGGCTTTCACCGGAGTTTCGGCCGGCTTTATTGATGCTGGCTGGCCCTCTGCAGAAAGACGAAGCTCTTGAAGAATGCGACAAATTGTCCAACGCCCTACCACCCAAGCCCGAAGCCTGCGTTAACGCCGTGGCGGCCGCCGCAGGCGATCGAGAAGCCGCCGAGATGTTGAGATCAGTTTTAAGATCAGATATAGAGGAACTAGTGTCTGAGGCGCGTCTCTTGCTGGGTAAGGCGGATGGGAGGACTCTAGTGGAAGTCCTGGCACCTATACACTCTCTGGCACAGTTTGCCTTCACGTTGCTGGCGGCTGTAGAGGGGAGGATCGACGCGGTTAAGCTACACGGCCTGAGGGGCTCTGCGAGGTTTAAGAAACCCCTACCTCGGCGGCTATTCCGCGCCGTCTACGAGAACTGCGACGACTTAAACAGCGAGGGGTGCAGGACGGCCCTGCTGAAGCTGTACTACTACCACCTCTAGCGGCGCCTCCCGCGGCCGGGCATGGCCGCGGGCCTCAAACCGCTTCATCTCGTCGCCGGCGGCGGGTATAGCCACCTCTCGAGCCCGGGCGCCCTCGCGACCGCCTTCGCGGCCTCCTCCACGATTCTCCTATGCATCGCCTGGGGCCTCTCGCGGCACGCCTCGGCCAGCTTGTACGCTATTGACAGCAGGCCGCCGGCCGTGGGCTCCACTGCGTATTCGCCGAACGGGGTCTCAAGCAGGAGCCTCCCCCTCACTGCCCTAGCCTCGACGGGGCATCCGTCCAGCTCGCGGAGGAGCCTCCTGCCCCTCCCCGACAGCCTGTAGACGTCGCCCCTCCTCTCAGCCAGCCCCCACTCCAGCGCCAGGCCCAGGGCGGCATGCGCGTAGGGGCCCCACGTGCGCTCGAACAGCGCGAGGTGCGCCGACCCGCCCCTCGCCTCAAGCGCCCTCAACGCCCTGACCACGTCGCCGAGGCGCACGAACACGGACTCAGCCCCTCCCGGCCTAATATCTCCACGGGTGATCGAGGCCGCAGCGGAGAGTCCACGCTGAAACTATAGCCGTGGGGGAAGTTTTTGGGAGGTGTCTCCCTCCACTTTTCCGGCATAACTAGCGCGTTTTTTAGTGGGTGCGTACCTTGTGCCGTGGAGGTGAGGGTCGTGGGCGACGTCTGCGGCTTCCTGCATTGGGATGTGGAGGACTTCGAGAGGCTGTACGGACCGCTTGTGCCCCTCCTCAAGCGGAGGCTCGGCGTGAGGGACGCCGAGGACGTCCTCTCGGCCTTCTTCCAAAACCCCCACGCGGTGAGGCCCGCCCTCGCGGAGCCCCGGCCCGTCAGATTCGCGGGGCCCCACGCCGAGGAGCTCAACCGCTACGTGGAGTCCGGCCTTGTCCCCATGGGGGCGAGGCTCAGGCCTCCCCTCCTCGACGTCCCCGAGGAGGTGGGGGCCCGCGTCTTCGTCTCCCCCTGCTTCCTCCTGTCCCTGTTCGGCACCTACGGCAGAGGGCCCTGGGAGGCCTGGCGCAAGAACGCCCCGGATCTGCCCATCCCCCGCTCGGTCGGCCACCCCCACGCCTACCTCAGAAGGGTGTTCCCGCAGGCGGTCCTCGACCTGCTCGGCGCGAGGGGCCTCCTCTGGCTCGCCAACACGCGGAACCCGAGGCGCGGCCGCAGGAGGAACCTCACGCTGGCTGAGTTCGCCTACTGGATCGCGACCAGGAGGATGGCGCACATAGACGCCGAGATGGGGAGGCTGGAGGCCGCCGAGCTACAGAAGGGGGGATGAGCCTCTCTACATATATACAATACGGCGGCCCGGAGCCGCCCTCCGTAGCGGAGGCCCCGCCGCGCCTCCCCGCTACGAGGGGCGGGGGGACTCCGCCGTTTTGTGCGCACGTAAAGCGGGCCGCCCGCCGGCCCGTAGCCGCAGCGCCCGGGCCCCTGGCCGGCCATGGCGTGGGTGGAGCCGGATAGGGTGGCCCAGATCCTCGGCGGGGGCTGGAGGATGGCGCGCGGCCTCCCTCCCGCCGACGCCGTGTGGGTTGTGAGGAGGGCCGCGCTGGAGGACGGCGGCGCCGTGTGCGGCGGGGAGCCCAAGCCCGTGGTCTACCTAGCCGCCAAGGCCGAGGGGCAGTGGTTCGCCTTGGGCAAGGTGGCGCCGGCGGAGCGGTGCGTCTCCGTGACCTTCTACCGGGAGTTCCCGTCCGCCAGGAGGGCCGTGGAGGCCCTCGTGGACTACGGCAAGAGGATCTTCGACTTCTTCACGCCCCAGTTCGACGTCTCGGTGGTGGAGGCCGTGGGCCTCTGCGGGAGGCCCGACTTCGCCGACTACTGCGAAAGGAGGAGGGCCGAGAGGCCCTTGAGGAGGGCGACCGCCGGGCCCGCCGCTCCGCCGCCGCAGGAGGGGCCGGCCTCCGGGTCGGCGCCTCGGCGGGTGGGGCTCGACGCCGCCCTGCGCTGTCTCTTCGGGATGCTCGGCCTCGAGGCGGGCGGCTGCGGCCCGGCCGCGGAGGTCGACTTCGAGGCCGTGCGGTGCTGGGCGGCCGGGCTCCTCGGCGGCGGGAGGCTCGAGGAGTGGGAGAGGTGCGTCCTGGGGGGCCGTGCCGGCGCGCGGGCCTGAGGCCGGGTGCCTGGGCGCCTCCTACGGCGAGCGGCCGGAGCTCTGCGAGGCGTCTCTGTGCGGGGACGCGGCCTACTTCAGGGCCCACGTGGAGCTCTGCTTCTCGGCGATGCTCTACTCCTCGCTCTCGAGGGGCCGGGGAGGGCTCGTGAGGATCAGGCCCGCCCTGGTCCGGGAGGTCGGGCGCTTCAGGGAGGACGGGTCGGTCATGCGCCGGGTGAGCAACGTGCTGAGGGAGCTGAGGGCGATGCTGGGCGGCGAGTACGCCTCGCGGGAGGACGCCGCGAGGGCCGCCAGGAGGCTTTTCTACAAGTACCTGGAGAGGGGGTGACGCGCCCGGCGGGCCCTCCGCCCCGGCCAGGACGCGGCCCCCACGCGATCCGCAGGACCGCGCCCGAGGGCCAGCATGAGGGCCGTGGTGGGCTCTGCGACGACAGGGGCCGTGGAGGCCGGGCAAGGTTTTTCCTCTCGGCCGAGCGAGACACGTGTGTTGGATGTCGAGAGGGGGATCTGGATACCGGCCGGCGGAGAGGTAGACGGCCTCGACGAGTCCGGCGGACGGGCCGCGCGGTCCCAGGCCGCGCATCAGCCGGCCTCTCAAGCCGCGCTCCAGGCCGCGGACGTGCCTCCATCATCTATGCTTCAGCCTCGGCGGGCGGCGCACGATGCGGGGCGGAGGAGGCGCTCCATGCGGCTCTCGGCGACGACCGACGACGCGGCGCTGAGGCCTGCCTCCTGTATGGACCGGGTGTTGCTGGAGGCGCTCCGGCGCGTTGGAGGGCCGCGCCTCGAGGCGGCGCCGACCCCATCAAGAATATGATGAGGATAGGGTTCTGCTTCGTCAAGGGCGGGACCGGCAAGACCACGCTCGCCTCCTCCGCGGTCCTGTACCTAAACGCCGTAGCGGCGACCGCCGGCCTCATCGACGCCTCGCCCGTGCCCATGGCCTCCCTCCTCCTGGCCGCGGGGGTCCAGCCAGGCGTCCATGCGGGGAGGGAGGACATACCCGTGGCCGTGACGCGTACGCCGGAGGCGCTGGACGCGGCGTTGAGGGCGCTGGAGAAGATGAAGGTGTCCATAGCCGTGATAGACCTCCCGCCCATGGCCAAGACGCCCCGGCTGGACGTGGCGGTTATCGTCTCAGACCCGCCCGGCCTCGAGTTCGTCGGCGACTTCAAGGCCGATGCCGCCCACAGCATCCTCGCCGTGAACATGGCCGAGGGGGTCGACCTGGGCAGATACAAGGGGCTGGCCAACTCGGCCGCCGTCCTGCCGTACAGCCCGGCGGTGGCCAGGGCCTATCAGAGGCTGACGCCCGCCATACTGCCGCATAACCCCAAGGCGCGGTCGTTAGGCAGGTGGAAGAAGGCGTTCCTCCGGCTCATGGGCGAGGTGGCGAGGCAAGTCAGGAGATGAGGCTTCTGGAGATCCGCCACAGGGTAAGGGAAGGAGTCGCGGAGGCCCGCCGCAGGTTGAGGGAGCGGCGCAGGGCGAGGGAGGCGGCGCGCAGGTTCCGCGACATAGTCAGGGCCGAAAAGCTGTACGGGGAGTGGGAGCTGGAGTACGTGGAGCTCGGCGTTGAGGATGTGCTCCGGATGTATAAGGTGAGGCCTCTGTTCAAGGACCTCTGGCACATCGCCGAGCACTGCACGGACGTCCGCGGCTGCTACCGCATGCTGGCGCACCTAAAGCTTGAGGGCAGGGAGGACGACCTCAAGCTCGTCAAGGATGCCGTGAGGATGGACGCCGACGTGGAGGTGCTGGTCACGCTGCTGTATCAGGGCAAGAGGGAGGAGGTCGCCAGGCTGATGAGGAGATGAGGAGGCCCCACGCCTACATCTACATCGCCCTCGCCGCCTTCGCCGTATCTCTCTACCGGCACCCCGCCACGGCCCTCGTCGCGGTCGCCGCGGCGTACCTCTGGGGCAGGTGGCTTTTGCTCTGGATATACGGCCACAGGTGGCCGCTTGAGCCCTACCGCGAGAGGGCTCAGATAGGGCAGTACACGGCGGCGTACGACCCCCGCCGCAGGCTGTACCACGTCCTGTGGAAGGCCGAGCCGACCCGTTCCGAGTTCGGCATATCGGCGGCCCAGACAATCCACGAGATGTACGCCTCCCTCGCCCTCCAGAGCCACGAGTTCATCTCGGTCATCCAGCTCGGCGACGAGAGGTTCATACGCTACTCCACGAGGATCCCGGACGAAAGCCGCATATCGCATGTGGAGTCGGTGCTCCGCACGTATTTCGTCCTCCACAGGGACCTCTGGGTTTCGGGCAGGATCAGGCCGCGGCGCTGGCTCTACTACGTGGCCGCGGCGCCCCTCGCCCTCGCGCCCCTCGACCCTGCGTTCCTCGCCGTGGCACTCATACTGCTGTACCACGCCCACCATATCCGTAAATGGTACAGAGAGGCGGAGCTCTTCTTCTCGTTTGAGGCGGTAAGCACAAAGCGCGACATAGGGACGTCGAGGCAGACCCTGGAGCTCTACGCGTCGGCGGAGGCGTCGGCAATCGCCAAGATGGAGAAGTGGGCGGTGGCCTTCGCGCCGAGGCCGGAGAGGAGCGTGGAGAAGGAGTTCGGCAAGGCCTACGAGTCGCCGGTGGAGAAGAGGAGCGTGGTGGTCAAGCTCCACAAGTCCAGCCAGCTACTGGAGCGCATGCTGAAGCACGACGAGAGGCCCATCTACATGCAGGTCTTCGGCAGTCAAGACCTCGCCACCCAGCTGGAGATCCGCAGAGACCCCCTGGCGAACGTGCTGTTCTGGACGCCCAACCCGGCCTACATGACCAAGGCCCTATCGCACGACCTGTCGCGCGTCCCCATGTTCTACGGCGGGAAGCTGATGTCGTCGGGGAGGAAGCTCCTGGTGGGCGTCGACAGATTCGGCAGGCCCGTGGAGATCGACATAGACTCCATGCCTGTGGCCCACGCGGTCGTCCTGGGCCCTTCGGGCATGGGCAAGTCGTGGACGGTCGGCACCCTGGCCGCGCGGCTGGCCAAGCATAAGGACATAAGGCTGGTCGTGATCGACCCCCACGGGGACTACGTCGCGCTGGCCAAGCTGATAGGGGCTGAGGTCTTCAAGGTGCCTCGGCTCGTGCCGCCCCTCGGCTCCCTGAGGGACAACAGGTACTTCCGCACGCTCCTCGCGGAGTTCGGCCTGATGCCTCCCGGCGCGGCCGGATCCGCCTCCGTGGACCCCAGGGCCGCGGCCGAGGCCGTGGCGCAGGCCGCCGGGGTCAAGGCCGTGAAGGAGGCGGCGCCCCCCGAGAACGTGGTGTGGGACCTGCGCCCGCTGAGGCACGACGCGGCGGCCCAGGCCTTCTTCGTCTCGCTGATACTCCTCTGGTATCTGGCGCAGCAGGGCGGGAGGCCCTTCGCCGAGAGGGTGGAGACCGTGATAGTCGTGGACGAGGCGGCCCTCCTCATGCACTCGGCCAGGGTCGCCGAGGGCGGCGTGGTCACCAACGCCGTCCTTTCGCTCATACGGCAGTTCTCCATGGGCGGGAGGAAGTACGGGTTCGCCCTGTGGATCGTCGCCCAGCTGGCCGACCACATCCCCGACGACATAATCAAGTCCGCCGGCTTCGTCCTCCAGCTGGGAGGGACCCTCCGCGCCCTTGAGCGCAGCGCCAAGGTGCTCCAGCTGGACAGGGACGACATACAGTATCTGATCAGCGCGACGACGCCCCGCGAGACTGTGGGCGGCGCCGCGGCGGCGGGGAGCAAGCCATACGCCATGGGCGTGCTGGAGCTGTCGCCGCGCCAGATAAAGTACCACGTCAAGATACCCCTGGAGCCCGCCCTGAAGGAGGCATGAGCGAGAGGCCCGACTGGCGCGACTGCCTGTACCGCCCGTCGACGTTCTGCGATGCCGAGCGCGGCGAGGGGCGTGCCGCGCTGATCTTTCGGCATGAAGGTTCTGGAGGGCTACGCGGGCTTAGGGCTTATCCAAACCCGGCCAGATGGTGTGGACGTGGCGGTCTACGGAGTCGGGAGGCGTCCAAGGGCTTCCGCCTTGCCGGAGGCGCGGAGGAGCCGGGCGTGCCCCACCTCTCCAGGGAGGGGCGGGCTCGTTAGGTATGGCCAGATCTGAGCGCTTCGACCTGTTTACGCCGGACGGGTCCCTCTTGGGCGAGCTCAGGCTCTACACAGAGGTTACGGAGCTGGGGAGGCGGCACTGGGCGAAGATCGACATCTACGGCGGGCCCCTCATAGGCATATACGACGCCCTCACCCTATTCCTCGACGTGCTGGCGGGGAGGAGGCCGCTGGAGGAGCTCGACAGCTCCCTCTACTGGTGCGTGCCGCTCTGCCGCGCCGAGTTTGTGGAGGTGGCGAGGGCCCCGTGGGGCGCCGTCGTGAAGATAGAGGCGGAGATGGAGGGCGAGCTCGGCGTCATGCGCCGGCTCTACGAGGCGGTGCTCCCCCGCAGGTCCGTCAGCCGCATGGAGAGGCTCGTCTACGGCCAGGCCGTAGGCCGCGCCTAGCGCTATATATCCTACATAGCGCCGTCCCGGCCGCCGCCTCGATCCCTCAGACTCGAGGCCGAGGAGGCGCCTCGAGGGCTGGAGCACGGGCTTGCCGGGGCCGTTAGGAGGCGGTGGGAGAGGTATGGGACGCGGGCGAGGGGGAGGGGCTCCACGGGGCTCCAGAGCCGAGGAGACGTCCCCCGAGAGGCGGCATCCCGAGGGCTCCAGAGGGATAGACGGGCTTGGCCCACGTCGGATGCCTCCAGCCGCCGGCGGCTGGGGGCGTCCGCCGGATCGGGGCATTTAGGGTTTTTCCGGCCGGCCGAGTATTCGACGGCATGCCGCCCACGAACAAGCCGGTGGCCAAGGGCAAGGGGGGCGGGGAGTCCAAGGCGAAGAAGGCCGCGGTTGCGGCGGCCCTTGCGCTGGCTCTGGCCGCGGCGCTCGCGCACGCGCAGACCACGACCGCCGCCAACGCCACTGGCAACGCCGCCGCCGTCGTCGGCCAGGTCGAGAGCTGGACCGTGGGCGGGCTGGGGCTTGTGGTGGACATATTCGGCATAATGTTCTGGGCCGCCGTGGGGATAGCCATATTCCACATCGCCGTGGCCTACATAGCGCCCACGCGCTTCCAGAGGCTGGGGGCCATGTGGGACGCCGTGGAGAGGACCAAGGACATAGCGATAGGGCTGGCCGTGCTGTTCTTCATCTTCTACGGCATAATGGCGGCGGCCGCATCCATAAGCGGGAGCTTCAACGCGGGGACGGCGTGGACCCTCTTCGCGAAGGTGGTGTCGAAGCCCCTCGTGGATCTGTTCAACGCCGTAATGAAGGCCATCTAGCCGGATGCCCCAGCCCCCCGTTTTTCTAGATCCCCTAACCCTCTCAGGCGTAGCCGTCCTCTCGGCGCAGGCGCTCTACTACGCGGGGCATTGGCTCCTAGGGGGGCGGGAGGGCAAGGCCAGGGCGGCCGAGGGCTTCGAGAAGGTGGTCATCGCGGGCGTCCTCTTCGGGCTCGCCATGGCGGTCCCCCATCTCCTCCTGCTGGGCGTGGACGCATATCTGAGCCTGACCGGCATCGGCGGGTCGCAGGCGGGGGCCCTCCTCAGCGCCGTGGGCGACGCCCAGCGGTTCGGAGACGCGATGCAGGCGGCCCTCGACAACGCGTCGGCCCTATACGCCAGATATTTCCACGACGCGGAGAGCTCCCTCACGACCTTCTTCTGGGCCGTCTTCGGCACGGGCCTCACGCCGTGGACGCAGAGCTGGAGCATGGCCATAGCCAACGTCATGTCCGTGGCCGCGACGGTGCTGGGCAACGTACTGGTGACGGCGCCCATCTACGCCGCAGCCGCCGCCCTGGCCAAGACGTGGACCGCCTTCCTGCCGGTGGGGGCCGTCCTCGTGACGTACGAGAGGACCAGGAACCTCGGCGCTTGGCTCATGGCCATAGGCGCCGTCGTGCCGGTGGTCCTGGCGCTGGGGGCCGAGGTCGCCTACAGGACGGCGCCGCCCGTCCAGATGACCTGGCAGAACCTGATCGGCGACGTGGGGCCCGTCTGGGACGCCGTCAAGGCCATGGTGGTCCTCGGCCTGATAGGCCTGACGGCGGCGGCGCTCGCGTACGCCTTCTCCCGCATATTCGACGAGGTGGGGGCGCACTTCGCGGTGGAATGATCGAGATAGCGCCGGACCCGGTGGTGCTCGCCTCGGCCGTCCTCGCCGCTGCCCTGATGCTCATCAGGGGGGACCCCAGGTGGACCCACCCCGTGATGGCGGCCGTCGCGGCCATGATCCTGGTGCCCGCGGCGGTCTCGGCCGTGGCCGCGTGGTTCGGCGCCCCGATGCCCGCCGGCGTCTTCGAGCCCAGGCGGGGGGAGTACCTCTGGTACGTCGCCCCCGCCCCCTCCCTCCAGGAGGCCCTCGACAGGAACTACGCGGCGATCCACGCCGCCATGACGGCCGTGGAGGCCTTCCAACGGGCCATGGCCGCCGCGGTGTACGCCGCGGCGTTCAAGGACGTGATCGTGTCCGTGCTCCTGACGGTCGTCCCCGGCGGCCAGGGGGCGGCGATCGCCGAGTGGGCCGCGGGCCTCTCCAGGTTCGACCCCGTCATGGGCCTCCTCCTCACTATGTACAACGCGGCCACGTCCATGGGCATGGTGTACCACCTCTTCGACGCGATGGCGGATCTCGCGAGGCGCCTCGCCGTGCCCCTCCTCTCGCTGTCCGCGCTGGCCCTGACCACGGGCCGCACCAGGGCGTTGGGAGGCCTCATGGCCGCCTTCGCGCTCCTCGCCGTACTGCTGTCGTATACTGGGTACTACCTGTCGCCCCTAGCCGTGGACGCGGCGCAGTGGGGCAACGCCACCGCGGCCTGGGGCGAGCGGATCGCCCAGAGCGCGGCGGGCTCCTCCCCTCCGCCCCTGCTGGCTGTGGAGGGTGCCCCCGACGTCCTCTACCTGGCCAGGTACAACAACACATTCGTCCAGCCGAGCCCGGCCTATCTGGCCCAGGGGATGCGGTGGGTGGCGAACGCATCGGCGACGCCGCCGGAGGACGTGGTGGAGGGGATACTGGGCCTGGGCAGGTCGGCGAGGGCCGTCTTCAACGGGTCGGACTGGGTCGCCGCGACGACCGGCTCCGTCGCGCCCGTGGCGTACGGCAACAAGACGTGGAGGGCCTACGCCGTCCTGGACTGGCTCGACTTCCCGGCGCCGACGCCGCAGAGCGGCTCCTGCGTGGAGAGGGAGGGCCTTCCCGACATATACCGGCTGGCGGCTGAGGAGGCCTCCAGAGGCGGCAACCCGCCTCCGCCCGACGTGGGCGAGTGGCTGAACCAGACCGCGGAGCGCGCGTGCAGATTCGCGGCGTCCCTGGGCTACAGGAGCTACTTCGTCGACGTGAGGCCGCCCCCCTTCTGGCGCCTCCTGGCCGTGGACATCAGGTACACGGCCCTGGGCGAGCACGGCCCCGTGGGCGGAGGCGTCGCCAAGGCCCTGGACGGGGTGTGGGGCTGGCTGTCCGGGCCGGACAACGAGACGTGCATCAACGCCCTGGGGAATAGGTCCGGCTGCGCCGTCCTGGACACGACGATAAGGGCGGGCCTCTACAACTTCTCCCTCCTGACGGGCCGGAAGAGCGCCGTGGATCCCGTCGCGGGCGGCGTCGCCGACTACTTCAACTTCTCGCTGCCCAAGGCCTCCCTGTATCTAAACAAAACCATATATCTATATACATGGACGGAGGTCTGTACATGGACCCAGGGGAACAAGACATACACCTCAAGCAGGCAGTGGTGGGACGCCTACAGCGCGCAGAAGGTGGACGAGCAGATCCTCTACAACGTATCGACGACGATATACGGAAGGCCCTGGGTCGTGAGGGAGCCCGAGAACTACACGGCGCAGATCCCCGTCGTGGGGAGGAGCTGGGACATCTCGGTGTGGAGCGAGCACGGGCCGTGGGACGGGCCGACGCCGCCGGGGAACGCCACGTGCACTACGGAGGACAGGCACGTCTACAAGACCATCTACGTCTACGACGTAAGGCCGAGGACCCGCATTCTTTATGGGTTCTGGTGGCTCCAGGGCGGCGTCGTTGCGGTGAAGCCCAGCGGCGGCGCCCTCCCCGGCGTCCTCTGGGACAACTCGACGTCGGCGGCCTACGTGGAGGGGGCCGAGTCGCAGTTCTACTGCTCCGCGTTCACCGCGCCCGCCTCAACGCCGGACTGGCGGGCCGTGCCGGCGGCCGAGGGGAACCTCACGGCGCTCCTTAGGGACGACTACTTCAGCCAGGTGGTCCTCAGGAACTTCACCAGGGCCGTCCTCAGGTGGGCCAACTACAGCGGATTCGCGGCCTTCGCCTCGACGCAGGGGGACCCGGTCCTCAGGGCCGTTGCGGCGAGCGGCCGGGCCCTTCTGGAGTCGCTGGACAGGGCCCCGGCCGTGGTGCCCATGTACTACACGGCGCCGGGCTCCTACCGGGCGGAGAACTTCCTCGTCGCATGCGTCGCGTACGACTGGCGCGGCTCCGCCGCGGTCAACGGCTCCCTTGCCCTCACCCCGGCCGCGGAGTGGTGGGTCGCTAGATACGCCCTGGGGGACTCCAGAGTGGCTGGGCAGTACCGCGGCCTCGCCGAATACTTCAAGGCCATGTTCAACAGCCCGCCTCCGCCCCCTCCGGCCGCCCTGGCGCCGTATGCGGGCGGCTGGGACGTGCCCTGGGACAACCGCGCCCTCCCCTACGCGCCCTACTACGGCCCCGGCATGGCCATGCCGCCCATGGACAGGGCCGTCGGCGTCGCGCTTTGGGACGTCTCCAGAATGCTGTCCCCCATATCCGCGGCGGCCGGCTTGATAACCCGCGTGTTCCAGACCCTGTTCCTATCGATCTTCGCGGTGGTCGCCGCCTTCGAGCTCCTCGCGTCCCTCTTCGAGTTCCCGTCGCCGAGCTACTTCCTCTGGCGCTTCGCGACCGGCGCGGTGCAGGAGTGGACCTACTGGCTGCCGGTGAGGCTCACGGTGGGCGTCAAGGTGCCCGCGGGGGTCTGGAGGGCCGTGAGGAGGCCCTTCATGAGGGCCTCCGTGAGGATCGCCGCAAGGGCGCACGCCCTCGCCGCCTCGAGAATACCGGCGCTGAGGCGGATCAGAAGCCCGGACCTGAGGGAGTACTACAGGGAGTACGTGAAGCGCAGGAGGGACATCGCCGTGAAGGATCCCGCCGAGCAGATACGGGAGGAGATAAACGTCAAGTGGAGGAGGGAGGCCCTGGAGCGGATAAGGCGGGCCGTGGAGGAGAGGGCGGACGTGGAGTGGATGCGGAACCTGGAGCGCAGGAGGGAGGAGGAGAGGAGGAGGGCGCTGGAGATGGCTAGACGCGTCAAGGAGGCTCTGAGGGCGGACAACATCGTCCAGGCCGTGAGGGAGCTCTCGCCGAGGATAGACGCCGAGATACAGGAGAAGGTGGAGATAACGCGCCACTCCCTCTCATACTACCTCTTCTGGTGGAGGCTGGACAGGCTGCCGTTCGCGTGGCGGTCCCTCCTGCGCCTCGACCCCCATGTGATCGCCAGGCTCGAGGCGGAGGGCAGGATCAGGCCGGAGGAGGCCGAGGCTCTGCTCAACCTGAGGGCGGCGGCGCAGTCCTACGTCCGCGAGTTCAAGAGGCACCTGGCCGAGTACGCTACCTCCCGCTACTACGTAGAGGCCGGAGAGGAGCTCGAAAAGGCGAGGCAGATGATGCTCGAAGCCGCCGAGAAGGGCCACGAAGACTTCCGCCGGTTTATCGACGAGTTCGGGAGGCGTTACGAGGCCCTTAGGAGGTACTTCTCAGGCGATCTCACCGCTGAGGGGAGGGCTGAAATCGCCGAGGAGGCCAAAAAGGCCGTCGAGCGCCTGGAGGAGGCGCTTAGGCACTTCGCCGTTATAGACAAGGCGCCTAGGGCTAGGCTGGTCTCGGCCCTCAACGAGTCCCTCCAGAGGCTCTCTGAGGGGAGGCCTCCCCAGATCCCCAGGGACGCCTCCGCCGAGGACGTGGTCAAGGGCCTCGCCCTCATGGACCTCGGCCTCGCGCTCAAGGCTTTGAGGAGCGCCGAGAGGTACCTTGAGGCGCACTACGCCGTGGCGCCCACGAGGTACGACCCGAGGCAGATAGCGGCGGAGATAGTCAAGTGGAGGATAGAGGAGAGGATTCCGACCTTGAGGATAGCAGGCCTCGCCAGAGGCGTCGTCCTCGGCGCGAGGAGCATCGAGGAGGGCGAGATGGCGCTCAGGTCCTGGGCCGGGAGGACTGCCGCGAGGCGCGTGGAGGAGGCGCCGTGGGAGGCGGTGGCGCACAGGGCGTCGCTCCTCAGGGAGCAGCGGGCCAACGCCGCGGAGGCGGTCAGGATCGGGCCTGACGTCGTCCTTCTGCCGGACTACGCCAGATATCTGGCCGGGTTTAGGGTCGGGGAGGAGGCGCTTGAGGCGCTTAGGAAGGCCGTCGAGTACCGCCGCGTCCTGCACATGCTGGAGAGGGCCGAGGAGCTCCGCATGCCTCCGACGGCCGTCGAGAGGCTCGCGGCGGAGGCCGAGAGGCTGAGGCAAGAGGTCCTACGGGAGACCTCGGCCGTATTCAGAAGGTTCGGGGAGGATTTCTTCTTCGTCAGGGACCTCCTGGAGGGCCGCCGCGTCGTCAGGCGGGAGGCGCTTGGGGCGCGCTCGGCTGCTGGGGCCTTCGGGGAGTCTCCTCTATACGATGAAGTAAAGCATCTAATCGACGAGGAGAGGGCCAGGGCCCTCGTCAGGGCGCCTCTGTACTCGTACGTCGTGGACCGCCTCGGCCACGACCTGCTCCGGCCCACGTACGCCAGGTGGTATTCGCTGTTCGTAGAGTACGGCCCGTACCTAAGCACGGCCTTCGAGCACGCCAGGACCAGCGCGGCCAAGGCCGGGGCGCCGGTGAGCATCGCGGGCGGCTTCAGCTACGCCAGCAAGATGATGCGCTGGCTCGGGGACTTCAGCCGTGAGGCGGTGGCGAGGGGCCTGAAGGCCTTCTATAGGGGTGAGGGGAGGCCGTTTAGGGAGCTGGCCGAGATGACCATAAGGGGCGCCAAGGTCCAGCTCTACGAGAAGGCGGCCGAGCTGGCGAGGGCCCGCGCCGAGCAGCTGCTCTCGCAGGCCGGCGGGGAGGCGGCCGAGGGGCTTAGGGCGGAGGCTGAGGGGCTGAGGCTGCTGGCCTCCGTGTTGAGGGCCAAGGCGGCCTACGAGGAGGTCCGCCTTGTCCAGACGTATTTAAGGGGCGCCGAGAGGAGGGCCGAGGCGCTTATGCGGGAGGCCGCGATGGCCGCGGATCCCGGGACGCGGGAGGAACTGTCTAGAAGGGCCAGGGAGGAGCTCGAGGCGGCTAGGGAGAGGGCCGAGCGGCATCTGGCGGACGCGAGGGCGCGCTATAGGGCGCACATCGCCGAGATCCGCGGCTTCGTTAAGGAGCGCGGCGATATCCGCGAGGTGGCCGCGAGGTACTTCGGCCTGACGGCGAGGGCATTCGCCGGGGATCCCCAGGAGGTGGCCGAGAGGATGGTCAAGGCGGTGGACGTGAGGCGGGTCGTAAGCTGGGCGGACGAGCTCAAGCTCCCGAAGGAGCTGGGCGAGGTGGCGGTGAGGGTAATAGACGCGGAGCGCGTCTATAACAAGTTCGAGAGGGTCCTCGCAGACAAGGGAAGGCCCATGGAGCCCGGCTACCGCCTGGAGGGGGCTGGCCAGTTCTTCGAGGGGGCCGTCCCTCAGGCCCCCCGTAGATCCCGCGTGGAGGAGGCGGTGCCGAGGGCGGTCAGAGACGTCTTCGCGGCCTACTACGCCAAGCTGAGGGATGCCGCCGAGAGGGCGTCAGTCTATCTTGCGCTGATGAGGGGGGACGGCAGGTTCGCCAAGAAGGAAGTCGAGAGGGCCAGGCAGGCCCTCTTAAGGGCCCTCAGGGCGGGCAGCAGGGAGGAGGCCCTCAGGGCCCTTGAGGATCTGAAGAGGGCCCTCAAGGCGCTTGGATTCGACGTCGAGGGCGATGCTCCCCAAGCCATAGTGAAGGCCGTGGAGGAGAGGGCCAGGCCGGCCTACGAGGAGTACGCCGCGGCGAGGAGGGAGTACGCGGCCGCCGTGGATGCACTGGCCAAGTTCTCGCCCGAGGCGGCCCTCGCCCTGGGCGAAATGGCGAGGGAGGCCGGCCCCGACCCAATATCCAGGTGGATGGCCCTTACGGCGTACGAGGCCAGGGAGAGGGCTTTGAGGGAGTACGCCCGGCATTGGGCCAGGCCGCTTGAGGAGCGCTGGAACTCCTTACCCCAGCCAGTCAGGGAGATCATCGCCAAGAGGGAGGAGGCGGCCGGGGAGGTCCTGCGCAGGGCCCTGAGGGGCATCGGCATTATCGTGAAGAGGGGCGCCGCCGCAGATCTGGCGGCCCTTGAGGACGCCCTCGCCAAGGTATTCACGGCAAATGGAGAATGGGGCGACCTCGGGGAGCGCGTCGAGCGGGTGATCGAGGCGGCCAGGAGGGTTCAGAGGGGCGAGGCCCCCACGGACGAGCTGGCAAGGGCGGTGGACGCGCTCCTCGCGGCGTACGGGACCAGGGCGGCGGAGCGCTTCGTCGAGAGCGACAGGCTCGAGGACGCCGTAGACGAGCTCCGCGAGGCCATGAGGCGCTACGCGCGCAACTCCGGCCTCAGGATGGGCAGGGAGGCCGCCGAGAGGGCCCTCCTCCTAGGGCTCTCCGCCGTTCCCCAAGAGCACATGGAGGCGTATACACGGGGCGGCTGGCGCGGGAGGATCGAGCCCTACGTGGCCTACTGGACGGAGGACGCCGAGCTCGCCAGAAGGGCGGGCGAGGCGGGGTGGGAGGTCCGCCAAATCAAGCGGCCCGCCTCCTTCGAGGAGGGCGTCCCCAAGGAGTGGAGGACGGCCTACGTCGTCGCCCCCCGCGGCGTGGATCTGGCCGCCGTGGAGAGGGCTATAACCGAGCTGGTGGACGGGGCGCCCGAGGGCCTCGCCTACATAAGGCCCGCCGAGTGGCCTGCGCCGGAGCCGTTCATCTGGTTCGTCCTCAGGGACAGGATGCCCGCCAGGGACGGCGAGCAGATTATGGCATACTCCATAGACCGCTTATCCGTGGAGGAGCCCCTGTCGAGGTTCGGCGAGGCCCTTAGGGCAAGGGACTACGGCGGGGCGAGGAGGGCCGTGGGCGAGCTCTACGACGCCCGCCTCAACAGGACTGTGTGGCAGGTCGTTTACGAGTTCGACCGGCCTAGGGCTAGGGACGCCCTTGAGTACCTTGGAAGGAGGTACGGCGAGCCGTACGAGAGGCTCTGGGAGAGGCACGACGAGCTGTATCTGACGTGGCTGGCCTTCAGGCTCGCGGACGAGTTCGAGTCGTATCTGAGGAGCGGGGCCGGGAGGGAGCTCAAGGCCAAGGAGGAGGTGGCGGACGTCATCTCTACGCCGTGGCTCCTCCGCGAGCTTACGCCGGCCTTCATGTACCGGCTGGTGGGGGACGAGGAGGGCTGGCCCGAGTTCAGGGCCGCGTGGATAACAGCAGTGAACATGTGGTTCGAGGGGCTGGCCGAGCCGTATACGCCTAAGAAGCCCTCAGCCGCGAGGAGGGCTCTGGAGCTCTTCAACGCCTTCGTGGGCGCCGGCCTCAAGTACGAGGAGCTCTTCCCGCCTCCCCAGAAGGCCGAGTCGGTCAAGCCCGAGGCGGCTAGGGCCGAGGCGGTGAAGTCGGCTAAACCCGAGCCGGCCGAGGCGGCTGGGCGCGCGGAACCCGAGGCGGTGAGGCAGCCCGTACAAACCGTAGAGGGGCGCGGCTTGAGGCGGGAGGTTAGGCCTCAGCCTGCCGAGGCCGTCGAGCCGGCTGTACGCGGTTTAGGGCGTGATGCCGGAAGTGAGGCTGTTAAGGCGGCCGAGGAGCGCGGCTTGGGGTGGGCGGAGCCCGGGAGGCCGAGGGCGCCTATAGCCGACGTGATCCCGGATGGGGCGGCCGACGAGGCGTCCTACCTCGTGGGGAGGTTCGGCGCCGTCCTCGACAGGGAGGCGGCCTTCAGCGCCCACGACTTCGCCGCGGCGAGGGTGAGGGAGAGGCTGGAGAGGGCGGCCGCAAGGGAGCCCGAGTTCGCCCACATCCTGGGCGAGGCGGCCGGCGACGTACTCAGCCACTTCGGCCTCCTGATGGCGTCCCCCGACGCCGCGAGGCACGTACGCGATGCGCTTCTCTACTTCTTTGAGGGGTATCAGACCAAGGACGGCGAGAGGCTGTACCTGCGCATCGAGCCCGCGGTTCGGGAGGCGGTGAGGAGGGCCGAGGAGGCGGGCATCCCCGACGCGGAGTACCGCGTGAAGCAGTTCGTCCTGGAGATCCTAGACGTACTGGCGAGGGCCGGCGAGAGGTACAGGAGGCAGGCTCTGGAGGGCATCTCGACCGTCGAGAGGGCGCTTAGGGCCACCGCCTTCGCCGGCCTTTCGGCCGCGGCCGCCTACTCGGCCTACCAAGGACTGTACTCTGAGGCGGTAATATCCTCAGTCGCCTCGGCCATAGCGCTGGCGGACGCCGGGCAGTTCAGGGAGGCCGTCGAGTATGCGCAAAGGGCGGCGAGGGCCCTCTACGAGTCGGCCAAGGAGCTTTTCGAGAGGGCCAAGGTGGCGGCGGAGAGGCTGGCGGAGCTCTTCGTCGAGGCGGTCGCGCGCGTCCTGGCTTGGGTAGACGAGCACAAGGCCTACCTCTTCCTGACGGCGGCGGTTGCGGCAGGGCTTATCGCGCTGTCAGCCGCCATGGACTTGTGGGGCCTTATCGAGCTGGGCAGGCTGGCCTACGCTGTGGCTGGAGCGCCGCTCTTCGCCGGGCTTGCGGAGACGGGAGAGAGGGCGGCGGAGAGGTTCGAGGCTCTGGCCGAGAGGTACATGAAGTGGAGGATCGACGAGGGGACTATCGACGAGGTCCTCAAGGCCCCTCAAAGGGGAGAGAGGCCGTATGTTGCGCTTCTGAGGCTGGCCGGATCGGCGAATCCGCCCAGGCCCCTCGCGGAGCTGAGGCGCGCCCTCGCTAGAACGAGAGACGAGGCGGAGAGGGACGCCGCCGTCGTCGCGGCGCTGGCGCTCTACAAGGCGCTGATAAGAAACGCCGAGGCGTATAAGGATTGGGCCGAGCTGTACCGCTGGGCGAGGGGCCTGGCCGGGAGGCAGGAGTTCACCGTAAAGGCCGAGGAGGTGAGGAGGCTCCGCGGGGCGCACAAGAGGCTTGAGGAGGCGGCCGAGCTGGCGAGGAGGGAGCTGAACGGCGTGCTGGCGTCCTACTCGCAGAGGCGCGACGTATACGAGAGGCTCAGGCCCCTCCTGGAGGTGGACCTGAAGAGGGCGGAGGGGCTGGCCGAGGCGAGGGGCGACGAGCTCTCCAAGTTCGGAGGCGCCAACATGGGGACCAAGGCATACGCCGCCCTTCTCTCCATAGCCAGGGGCGGGATATACGGACACGCGGCGGTGCTGCTCGCGGGCGAGGGCGCTCTGGCGGATATAGTGTTGTCGACGCCCGCGACCGCCTACAACAAGGCCAGTGACATCGCCAGCAACCGCGGCGAGGCAGTTGACCCCTCCCGCTCGCCTAAGGGGGCCGCGGGCCGTTGGGAGGACAGGGCCGCCTCGGCGCTTCTGCGCTATCTCTTGGGCAGAGCCGACGATGAGGACCTCAAGTTCAGGCGCGTCAGGGAGGGATTCGATGTGTTCAGAACCTACGGCGGCGTGGAGGCGCACGTAGATACGCTGAAGGTCGGAGAGACGGCGGCCAGCTCTAAGGCCGCCGAGGAGGAGTCGAGGCGCTTCGTGGAGGAGGCTAAGGGGATGGCGCCCGACCTCTCGGGGACCAGGAAGATACGGCATACTCCGCCGTGGCTTGCCACGGACGTGTCGTTCCTCGGAAGGTGGATAGAGGCCGCCACGGCCCATCCTTGGCAGGCGGCCTGGTACATCGCCCTCTTCGGCGAGCCGGAGTCGATCAGGGGCAAAGCCAGCGTCACCGAGGAGGGCGTCAAGCTCAACGTCAATATGCGCTGGCCCAGGGAGGTCCTCGACCGCATCATCGCCGGGGAGGGAGGGGAGCTGGAGCCCCTCCTCGGCCGCCCGGTCAAGGGCTGGCGGGATCTAGTTGACGCCATAGGCTGGAGCCAGGTCCTGGAGAGGGTCGGGGAGCTGGCCGGCTCGATCAAGCCCTGGATCGGCCGCAGGGATGCGAAGGACGCCGAGAGGGAGGGGCTGGCGAGGAGGATGCTCGGCGAGCTGGCGCTGTTCGCCCACTTCGCCGAGGCCAGGAGGGGGTTAGACGACGGTAGCTGGAGGGAGGAGAGGGTCAAGAGGCTGTCGAGGGCGGTGGAGGCCCTAAGCGGCGGGAGGATAAAGGGCGGATACGCCGAGAGGCTGGCCAATCTGATTATCTATTACGCCGAGGGGAATAAGAAACGTGCAGAGGAGCGCATCGACAACCTAGCTGGGGAGCTGGCCGGCATCTCTAGGGATGAGGTCTGGCGTATAGTGGATTTCGCCCTTAGCGATATGTACTGCTTGGCGAGGGACTGCGCGAGGGATGAGGTTGCTAGGAAGTTCGTGGAGCCAGCCCTCGAGCTGATCATGCTGGACAAGGCGGCGAGGGGCGGGTTCGATAGGAGGGAGGCGTTGCTGTGGTTCGGCGAGATGTACGCCACGGCGATAGCGGGGGACGGCGCGGTGGAGTCGAGGAAGGTCGAGCTGGCCGTCGGGGGCGAGCTGGGAGGCGGCGCCGCGCTCCTGCGGCTGGCGGCCCTTCGCCAGCTCAACGAGCTCCTGTCCAAGGACTTGAAGTTCGGCGTACATACGTACGTGAAGGAGGGCAGATATTACTACATAGCCGCCTACGGCGGAGACGCGGCGAGGCTGATGCGCCTCCTCGCGGTGGCGGCGCCCTCGGCCGGCGGAGGGTACTTAAGCCCGAAGTTCGAGGGTTTCGTGGAGGAGGCCCAAGTGGACGTGCGGCTCGACGAGGGGAGCATAAGGCGAACCAAGCGCAGACGCGTCGCCGCCGATCTGACCATATCGGAGGGCGGCGCCGACGTCAAGTACAACGTCTATCTGCGCGAGAACGCGATCATGCTCCAATTCGTCTCGACCGACCGGAGCCGCGTCGAGCTCGCGGCGCGCCTCCTCAAGCTCGCGGGCGTAGACGCGGAGGTGAAGAGGGCGGGCGATAGAGACGAGTGGTACGTCGAAGCCACCACCGACAGGCTTGCGGCGGGCCGCAAGGAGCTTAGGAACGTCCTCGCCGAGATCGTCAGGAAGGCCGCCGAGAGCGGCTGGGTGAACAGGGAGACGGCCGACCGCTGGCTCGACAAGCTGAGGGGCGGCATCACGCTGAGGGAGGGCTGGCCGAAGTACTACGTGGGGCTGGCGCGTAGCGGCGCACTTGAGGTCAGATACGAGACCACCAACTCCGGCAACATAGAGCGGGAGGCGCGGCGGCTTGAGAAGATGGGCCTTGAGGAGGGGCGCCACTTCACGGTGAAGATGCCGGAGGGCGGAGGGGAGGGCTACGTCTCGATCCTAAAAGAGGGCTTGGCGTACGCCGCGTTCCTCTCGGTATACGGCGAGGGAGAACAGCAGAAGCTGGCGGCGAAGTTCGTAGAGTACATACTAGAGAGGGCCGAAAAGGAGGGCAAGGAGGTCTTCAAAAAGGCTCAAAAGATCATAGAGGAGGGCAAGGAGAGAGGCTCTCTAAAGCTGGAGGACTTTGAGAAGAAGGTTGAGGTGAACGGCAGGCCATATGTCGTGAAGGTGATAGGCGGAGAAGCCGTTGAGGAGGATAGAGGCGGCAGGAAGTTGCTAAGGATTAAGATAAAGGCGGAGGTGGGCCGCGTGGAGGGCGAGCACATTGTAGACCCCGTGGTGCGTGAGTACACGATTACCTTCGGCAGGCGCGGATCCGACAACGCGGCCGAGGGCCGCACCACAGCGAGGGCCGACGCGCCGGGGGGCAGGGAGGCGGACGCCGAGAGGCTGATCGCCCTCGTGAAGACCCTGACGGGGAAGGAGCCGAGGATACGCCGGAGGAGCGACGGCACCATAGAGATTATATGCAACAGAGAACACCTCGACAGCCTCGCCCGCTTCGCCGAACTTGCAGACGCCATAAGGAGATGGCTCGAGGAGACGGGGCGGTAGGCCATCCCGAGGACGCCCGAGCCTCGGCCGTGGGGCCCGTGGGCCTTGCAGATACAGGCCGAGCTCGCGAAGTCGAGCCGCCGCTGAGGCGAGCCCGCCGCTCGGGGCCGGCATCCACTATATACAACACAAAGCCGCGTTGCGTACACACAGCCCACACCGCGAGGGGCCTCCAGCAGGCGCCTCATGTGCTCTTAATTGCGCTTATATGTATTGGTTTCTCATACCGCCTAACCAGCGAAAATCTGATCACAGAAACCACGTCGCCCAGCTCTATTCCCGGGTATAATTCCCTCAGCTCCGACAGAGCCTCGTCGAGGTCTCTGAAGCCCTCCTCCCTCAAGACGTCCTCGCCGAGATCCCTCAGCCGTATGTACTCCACCTTGGTTATTACAGCCTCGCCGTACAACATGCCGC
>Ga0326765_100024_pt1 | contig 29791 bp, 47 predicted proteins | sample NORRB_P_FD_207670 | JGI IMG/M metagenome (GOLD analysis project Ga0326765, IMG submission 207670) | Hot spring water microbial communities from Norris Geyser Basin, Yellowstone National Park, WY, United States - NOR.RB_P | ecosystem: Environmental > Aquatic > Thermal springs > Unclassified... | reverse complement strand
GAGTGGCGGCAGGCCGCGTCTACGCGAAAGGCGGAAGCAGAAGAATCGTAGGGGTCATCGAAGAGGGAGAGCTACCGGTCACATGGGAGGGGCACGAAATAGTTTACGTCAATGATGAAAATAAGTTCATACTGCAGAAGATAATATATGACGAGGTGAACGAAAAAATAGAGCAAATAACTATAGCGACATATGATGCCAATGATGAATGTGCAAAAGCGTCGTTCGACGCGCTCTTCAACGAGCCCCGTTTCAGCGACTTCAAGGCGCTCTGGACATATCTGTTTGCCAGAGCGCAGGAGGAAGCCAAGCAGTAACCCCCAAAACCAAAAGTCCCCCTTTTCCCCTCCTTCTTTCCTTCTTTTTCCGCATCTCTAATAGAGTATTGAAAGGGACGCGACAAATAAGACACGTTCCGTGTCCTATCCCGTCCCAGCTTCTGATTGCTGCGTCCGCATTTCTATTGGCCCCCCTCGCCGCGTCTCTCTGCGCCGTTTTTTCCGCCTGTAATATCGACAGCTGCCGAAAAGAATCTATATAAGCCCGTCTCTCTCTCACACACATGACCAAAACCGAGACAAAGAAGGAGCCGCTGGAGATACACGAAGAGCTTTTGATGCGCTATACCAGGATGGTCGCGATAGCACTGGGCCTCGACGATACGCTGAAGAAGTACGTCCTTGATTTAATGTCTAAGTGCGGTGCGACCTTGGACTGTCAGGACCTCGACCTTTATGAGCTAATCGAAAGGATCTACTACACGCTAATCGACTCCGACGCCTGGGACTACGGCGTATATCCTGGTCCTATGACATACAACTATGCAGCCGCCGTCGTTGTGTGGACATATATCTACTCATACCGTGGCATACGTATAACACACGACTGTCCGCTATTCGACAACGACGTTGCTGCTGCCGTTATGCACTTCCTGGCTACGTACGATGCAAGTAAGTTAGGCGCCGCACTTAAGAGAATCAAACAGAACTCTCTCCGCTATTGCCTGCCACCCTAGATTTTTTTTAAAAAATATTTGTTTTTTAAAAAAGTTATTTAGTATCTTTGAAAGGCACGTATTGTTGTGGCGCCATGTTGCTCAGCTCCATATGTCAACAATTCATTGTAACGCCTAACGAAACGTTCCACGAACTCGTGCCTGTCCTCCGTTGTGCAATATGACTCTGCTCCGTCTACAGTATAACAAAATATTGCCAGCCCATCGCTACAGCATATACTTCTGTATGAAGGACCTACCTCTTGTATACACATGCCACCTGGCGGCATGTAGCCTTGTAACCTGTCGTGGCGGTTTCCGTACTCGTCCCGTTGCTTCACGCACCAGCTCATAGGCATGGTTTCACTCATAGGCATGGCTTCAAGTCGCACATGAGCGTCAAGCATATGTTCATGTCGCATATGATGGCGTCGCGGTAGCCGCATGCGCGGTTGCATATCTCATGCAGACACTTCGCAACTGCCTCAAACGTCTCAAAGTCCTTGATTTTTGACAGCAGAACGTCTATCTGTGAAGGCTCGGTCGGTATAATCATCACGCTACGCCAGTGATTGTTGCCCTCGGATTCCACACCACGTATGAGGTGAATCGCCGGAATGTTGCTACTACCTAAGTACGACTTACGTATGGTGGTCTCTGCGTAGAATCTTGTACCCCACGTTTTCTTCGAAATTTCCTTAGACGTAATTGATAGCACCTCATTGAACGTTCCCGCCGCATCGACATTCCTCCGTCTCTCGAGTACTATGGAGGCCGATCCCGTTGCCGGGCTGGCCCCCGCCGCCCCGCCCCCCGTGGGGGCGCCTTGGCCTAGGTCGGCCATGCGTGTGTGAGAGAGAGACCTTATAACAGTTCACTTCTACAAATAGAGATATTACATACGACAATTGTTGAAAAGAGCGGAAATATAGAGCTGAGGCTAAAGGATCTCCACCTTCATCAGCTCCATGAGCTTGTCTATATCGATATCCGAGTCCCAACTTTCAACTTCTATGTCGATTGAGTAGATACCTGCTTCGTCAGCGTACACGACGAAGGTGCCGCGTCCCACGACCACGTGGCGAGGCTCCCCACCATCGCGGATGTCGATGGACAGCACGTCGGCCCGCCGGTCGTAGTATGCGCGCACCTTAGACATGGTCGAGATGCTCCTTGGCAACCTTTATGTGTTCATGCACAAGCCCGATCAGCCCCTGGTCCGAGAACACGTCCTTATTCCGCAGCTCTGCGTCGGCTGCAGCAAGCTCGAACTTCGCCATCAGTATCCTGTCCTTAATTTCAGCCATCCTGATCTTATAGTGTCTATCTGTAAAATTCCATGCGACGTACATATCGAACAGGACAATTAAGACAAATGCCAAGAACTTGCTGATTAAACTGGCGCTTGAAACCGCAATCACATAAAAGGCGTAGCTGTTCGCCCAGATCGCCACGCCGAAGTAGACAATGTAGAAGACAATCTGCGTGGCTATCCTGCGCATGGTTAAAAGAAACGACTGATATTTAACGCTTTCGCGTCTCGGAAGACGGCGAAATCCTTTTAAATAACGGAGATCTCTCTATCTGCGCCCGGGCCGGTCCTGCCAAGCCTTCCAAGCCTCCGCCGGTCCGGGCGCGCCCCGTCATGTATTTAAATAACGGAAATCTACGTGCCATGTACCAAGTCCTAAGCGTGAATCGGGGGCCAAGCGACGGCTGTATCAACGTCGAGGTGGACCGCGAGCAAGAGGTCCCGCTCGCCCTGCCAGTCGCCGTCGCAGAGATGAGGGAGGTGCAGCAGTTCGTGCAGCAGATGCTGAGCGCCGTCATGCCGAGGCAGCGCAAAATCAAGGCGACGCTCTGCTTGAGCGACGAGGAGTATGAGCAACTGGGCAAGCCGACCGTCGGCGACGAGGTGGAGCTCGAGATACGCGGGAAGACCGCCGTGCTGAAGTTCGACTGAGAAAAGCTTATAAACAGGCGAATTTTCATTGCTTAATGTGCCCCGCCCGGTGGAGCGGGGCCTGCGGTCTGCCCCCCGCGAGGGGGGCTCATCTTCACCCCGCCTATATTATCTTCATACCCCCTTAAAAAGATTCAAACCTTAAATAGGGTCCGCATCTATTGGCTCATGATAGAGTTGGTACACATCCTCAGAACGCTGAACAGCAAGGGTGTGCGCCAAGTAGCGCGGAAAGATCTAGAAAAGTTTCTGCTAGACCTGTGGGATTCCGAAGGCATATCGATTTATAGCACATTCGATAGGTTACATGAGGACCTGCAGATGCTCGCTGAATTCTTTGGCGTCAGATACGATGGTAAGATGGTGGCCGTGAGCGAGGACTTCATGCAGAAGACCGAGCGTGTGGCGGAAATGACCTTGTGGTGGATCGGTGGCAATGCCTATCTCAAACACGTCTTCGAAACTATTAAACGCCACGCCGAGGAGTTTGCCAATCGGCTCCGTCCTCCGGAGAAAGCTATGGTGGTTGTATCGTAGCAACCAACACTTTAGGCCTATATTGTCTTCATGCCCCCTTAAAAAGATGCGTTGCCCAAACTTAAAAACCATTAGCGACACGGCTCCCACAGCTCGGGGCTGGGACACAGTATATATACGTCGGGCGGGCCTATGTGGCAGAATTTGGCGCTGTCCAACATACGAACAAGTTTTTTGTAGTCGCAGAGGCTCTTTATGGACTTAATTATGTCTGCGAGCTGCCACAAATATTCGGGGACCAGCCTCGCTATTCTGACCATCTCACGGCGGCCCTCGGCGCCGCGCATGGCGACGCGTATGAAGAACGCGCCTGGCAACACCGCGAAGGTGGCCGCGTATACCGCGCCGTCCACCTCAGCCCTATACCTAATCGCCAGGACCTTATCGTAGTAGGACCGGGCCAGCACCAGGCCTGGCCCGGACTCAATTACTTCAACCTTCTTCAAGGGCATGGTTATAACATACAACTACCCCAGAAAAAACAGTGGATCACAGGCATAGCATCATACAGCGTATATCATCGCCGCACATGTCCAGGCATGCCTTCTTTCCATTATTTTTGCTCTGCTTCATTCTATCCTTACGTCGTACCTTATGAAATTTGATAAATAGAGTACTTTGCTGTCGTTTATGATGACAACAGCGGATTTACCTGTCAGCGAGGTCACCATTTTTATCTTCCTCACCGGTGTACGCCCCAGCCAGACCTTCTTATTCTCGGCGAGCGCCTTCTCTATCATTGCGACCTTTTCCTTGGCTATTTCCGTTAGGTCCTGCATGTGTGTGTGAAAAATGGAGGTATTTAACAGTTGCTCCAATCATACAGAGGGATAACATTTATATTACAGAAGTATTCTAGAGGGACATGGAACCCCAAACAAACCCGACCCCAACGCCGACGCCCGGTCTAGTCCCGCCCCCGCCGCCGAAACGGGTAAAGAGGTATCCGTACATGCTGACGTTGCATATATCGGAGCGCCAAAAAATAATGCTTGACTGCATGTCTGGCATGATGCAGGTGCCGGTGTCAGAATTAATAAGAAGACTTATCGATGAGCTGATAGAGAAGTATGGAGACAAATGCGAGGAGGCGGTGAAGGAGCTTGCGGACGAGGAGTTCCCGACGATAAGGGGGAGATGACCGCCGCGAACTTCAGGACCGAGGGATGCCGCTTCTACGCCGTGATCGAGGTATGAAGGGACTGTTCCAAGCGATTTTGGAGGCGACAGTAAGAAAGTGCGAAGATGAGTTAGGCGACGGCGAGCTCTGCAAGAAGGCCGTAGAGTTCGCGGCGGACGTCGCGGCGAAGAAGCGCATAGAGTACGACGTGGAGACGCCCGTGGGGACGGTCAAGTCGGTAACGGCGTGGCTCTACGACCACGAGAATCTGAGCTTCGCCGCCGACGTGAGACGGAGGGAGGTCGTGCTCGAGTTCACCGGTAGCGGCGTGCCAACCATTATCGTGACCATATCCGCGAGCGGCGTCAGGAGCCTGGCGGCGAACACGGAGTACGTGGCCTTGGGCAATCCCCACGACCCCGACATCCTGCGGGTGGTCAAGGCCATAGCGACGGGGAGGGCATGAGCGGGGACAGGCAGCTGGCCCCAGACGAGGCCCTGGACGTTGCTGTAAGGCGGGAGGGGAGCGACGTGGTGCTCGAGTTCATAGACGCCGAATGCGACTGCAGTGCGTGCGGCGAGAGGGAGGAGTGCTACGCCTCGGGCATCATCAGGCTGACGCGCTCGGAGGCCCGCAGGCTCGCAGAGATGATCCTTTCGAAGATCGAGGAGAAGGAGGAGAAGACGGAAGACAAGGTCCACGTAATGAGGACGTGGGAGGGCGGAATCCTCTAATTGAAAGAACCGTTTTTCAGCAGGCCAGCCCTCTCCAGCCACCTAGTCAAGAACAGTGTCTCTCTCCCTTTTCCTACGTTCCACTTCCCTCCTTGCAACGACTTCAGCTCGGCGTCCGCCGCCCGCCTGTAGGCTATCGTGTCGAAGGAGCTGAACGGCTGGCGCGACGCAAGCACCAGGCGGAGGGTCCTCAGCGCAGGGCCGAGGAGGTGGACTGGCCTGTCCTCGACGCGCGACGCGAGGAAGTTGATTATCCTCGCCGCACACAGCTCGGGCGCCCTACTACAACTTACACCGCACTGCTGTCTAGCGGGAAGCGCAATTATGTCGGCCTCCGGAGGCGGGTCGTAGGTCTCCCAAAACCTATGGGCGACGTACATCTTCAGCCAGCCGTGCCTGCGCGTCATGCGTAGGAACTGGTAGAACAGCTCGCGCGTCCTTGCGGGGTCGCAGAAGGCGTCGGGGAACACGACCCTCACCTCCGTCGCGCCCGTCCGCGCCGCCGTCCGCCATGCGAACCTGTAGTAGTCGTGTATGGACACGCCGATCTGCGCCGCCCTCTTTCCGACGTCCACCATCAGTAGCTCAGTACGCTTGGATGTTGGATACGACAAAGTGGCAAGAAGCCCGAATTCGAGGGCGGGGGAGGAGATGGGGTCCGGGACGAAGACGATCATGGTTTCACATGCGCGTAATTGCGGCGACTTGGGTGGCGCGCCCAAGGAAGATACGCCACGCCATGGCTTTTTCCTCCTTTGTCGTGCACATCTTGCCTATCAGCGGCCTGCACCAGATGTTCCCCACTATTGTGTCTGTCGAATCGATATAGGGGGACACGTCTTTCCACGCCTTCATTGTTATGCCGAACATGTGTATCTTGATACGGCGCCCCTCCCCTTCAACCTGCTTGACACGTCTCCATATTATCTGCGCCACGTCCCTCAGAAACTTCAAATCGTTGGTGGTACAGGTGGGAGCTATGGCCACGTAGCCGTACCGTTCCAGAAGTCCAGAGTCCCTAATGTATTCAAACGACCTGACGACGGAAACGACGTCGTCCTTCTTGCCCTGTATCGGTATGATCCACTTGACGTCGGGATGGCGCTCCACGGCGTATTCGATGTTTCTAAAGGTGCGCTCAACATTGTCGTCGATTGGGTTGTTGTCGTAGTCGGCGGGGTAGTCCGGTATCACGGCGTAGCTCTCCTTGACGTACCTGGCGAGCGAGCGCCATATGTTCGCGACCCTCGCTATCCAATATTGATGACCGCCTGGATATTCCTTCAACTTGCGTCTGTGAAATACGCTGTAGACGCCCGAGTCCAAGATAACGGACTTTATGAACCGCGAGTCCTTGACCACATACCTAAGCGTTGTCTCATCGTACGCGTTGATCAGCAGGTAGGGGTATGCAGTCTCCGGGCTGAACATGTACGACGGATAGGGCGGACGTGTATAGACCAACATGGTCATTACTATCTACATGGCTTTTATCGATTTCGCCGCAGGCAATATTTAATAACTCTAGGTATCATAATGCCATGCCGCGGGGGAAGACGACCAAGGTCGCGCTCCGTAAGGAGATGATAAAGACGCTTCTGGACAGGCACGGCTGCCTGACGATAGGCGACATCATGGCGATGACCGGCATGTCTCACACGCATGCGTTCTACGTACTTCAGCACATGGGCCTGCCGCGCACGGTTGCGGGCAACGTCCTCATAGTGTGCGCCGCGGAGGAGCACATGCGGAGGTACATGGACGCCGTGGTGGACTCTCTGACGTGCGCGGCATGCCGCATGGGGCTGCGGTACATATGGCCTGGCAGGCTGGCCATATACAGAGAGACGTGGGGCACGTTCCAGGAGGAGCTGGAGAGGCGGCTGGCCGCGGCTGGCTACGTGGTGCCGAGGGTGATTAAGCGCCCAAGCGCCGCGGCGCTCACGTTCATGAAGGCGCTCCTGAACTATGCAACGGAGGCGGGCCGCGCCGAGGTCATAGTGAGGAAGAAGAGGCACGACGTGATCAAGATCGCATGCCCTCCCGACTGCACTCCCAGTAGGCCTTGGCGGCGTCTCCGTCGGCATAGCATATAGTCCTTTTCCCCGTCCGACTGCACCTCAGATGGCCGGCCCCCACAAGCGCAAGCGCTATGTCGCTTATCCCCGCCCGCCTGGCGGTGGCGATTATCTTCTCCACGTCCCTAACGCCCTTGACCTCCACTATGTAGTAGAGGGACGCGAGGATCTTTTTAACGGGGGTACATACCACGACATGATCGCGACGGATAGAAATAGGCTTAAGGAGAAGATCGAGAAGCTGAAGAAGCTCATAGAGGCGGTGGCGTCTGTGTACGGGGAATGACCTGCGGCCTCAAGGACAGGACGGCAGACGAGATATGCCAGAGGATCAAGAGCGCATATGAGGCGTGCGGCTTCCCCCACGACATAGGGGACTACTCCCGGATGAGGGAGGTCGCCTCGGCCCTGGCGAAGTCCGGCTTCGACCCCGAGGAGCTCGACCCGGAGGAGCTGAACTGCGCCTCCCCAGACGCCTTCTTCGAGGGACTGGAGCAGGTGAGGCGGAGGTACGCCCAGCCGGAGGCCGACGTCAGCTCGCTTGTGTCGCTCCTGGACTCCGCCCTAGACGGCTGGCGCCGCGGGGCGGACAGGAGCCGGGAGGCGGCCCAGGCGATAGAGGAGTACATCAAGCAGCTGGCGGAGCTCGGCGAGAGGAGGCTGGCGTATCAGTACTACGAGACGGCGAGGGAGCTGAGAGTGCCCATAAGGCTGAGGCTGGGGAAGTCGCCAGAGAGGAGGGCGGCGAGGAGGAGGGCGGCGAGGGAGGCCCGCGCCCTCCTGGAGGTGGCGGAGGAGGCGGTGGAGAGGGGCAGGCCCGAGGTGGCGGAGGAGCTGGCGAGGGAGGTCGAGATCGCGGCGCAGGAGCTCGCGAGGACGGACGCCGTGGCCGTGGAGCTCGCGAGGAAAGTGGTATGGAGGTGGTTCAGCGAGATCGACCTGTCCGACATCAAGGGCCTCACCGTGGAGCAGACCACCGACGGCCTCTCCATCAGGCTGACGCTGAGGATAGCGGAGGGAGAGGAGGGGAGGGAGGAGGAGAGGAAGCTCGCGGAGAGGCTCGCGGCGTTCTTCGCAGTCTACGGCGTGGAGAGGAGGGAGTCGGCCACGCGCAAGCGGGTGTTTATACACTATATACTCCCCATAGACAGGAGCGAGTCGTGGGCCAGGCTGGTCGAGACGATGAAGGTGCTCTACAAGGTGGCGCTGGACGAGGTCAAGCGGGCGAGGCCCGGGGCAAGCCCCGACGAGGTCCTGGCAGACGCTCTGAAGGCCGTGGACAACTGGCTGGCGGTGAGGGACGTACACATATCGCTCGCCACGTCGCCGTCGCAGGAGACGCTGAAGAGGCTCCTTACGCTGTTCCCCCTGGTGGAGCCAGCCCAGCCGACCAAGCCGCCGATAGAGAGGGCGCCGCCGACGAGGCGGAGGGTCCCGCCAGCGGAGATGCCCCGCGGAGACCTGGAGGAGTTCTACAGGAAGTCGCTCGTGGAGGCGGTGAGGGAGCTCGCGTGGCAGCAGGCCGAGGAGGCCATGAGGACGGGCCTTCTCGTCGAGAGGGAGCCCGAGGGGAAGGAGGTGTGCTGGGCCATCCTCGACGACCGGGCGTGCTTCAGATGGGCGCGTTGCGCCGAGGAGTGCTCGGCCAGGCTCATCGCCATACTCTACCGCGCGGGCCTAATAACCCAAGGGGAGCGCGACGTCTTGATGGCGAAGGGAGTCAAGGAGAGGTGCGGGGCGATAAAGGCCCATATGTACTACTTCGAACAGACAATGGGGGTGAAAAAACCGCCTCCGTTTTGTGGTTAGCTCCGCGATCAGGTCCTCGCAAGCGCGTACGCGGCCCGCGCGGCGACCACCTCGATCTTCTTCTCCTTCGCGATGGCGCGGAGCTCCTCCACCGTGTGTAGCGTCCTCCTCATGTCCCTCTGCGAAGGTATGCCAGCGGTCGCGCCGGCGATCTGGCCAGCCGCCTCCTTCACTATCTCGGCGGCAGGCGGCAGGAAGCCCTCCTTCTTCTTGCCCTTGGCCATGCTGGCTATCTCGCCGAACGCTATACGCACCGCCAGCTGTTGCGGCTTAGGCGTCACCGCGGTGTACGGGACGTTCCTCAAGACGAACGGCTTTTTAGACCACTCGGGCGTCCGCGCTATCTGCATGCCGGTGAGCGCCAATCTCCACCTGGGCTCTATCGCGCTACTCCCAAGCGTCCCCGCGATTACTGTAGTCGGCCTTACCAACGTCATTGATGATACCCGCGGATCTACTTAAAAGCTTTTCCGGATCGGGGGGAGGGGGAGCTGGGGAACACGGCGCCGTACCTCTCTATAAGCGCTTGCAGGACGGCGTCCGTCATCTTGTTCTGTTGCTTGAACCTCCTTCCCGCCATTATCTGCTTAATGCACCAGGCGAGTGGGTGTATGCCGTACATCCTCACGAAGTACTTGAACGCCTCTCCCCTCAGCCTGGCGGCCCAGCAGTTCTTGACCTCCCGCCTCACGTATTCGGCGACCTCCTGCGAGTAGGCGTCTATCGGCCTGACCTGCACGCCGAAGCGCCCGTCCTTGAACCGCCTTAGATGTATGGCGTATGGCCTGACCCGCCCGTCCGGCAGTCTGACCCACACCACGTCGTGCTCCGTCCTCCTCCTGGTGAGCCGCCTGTCGGAAGGGGAATAGACGACCTCCACGCAAAAGGTTATTAACCGGGGTTAAAAAGTCTCCATGCACATAAGTGTGCCCTACGGGGGGCAGTTCCGCGTGTTCCGCGTGGTGCACGCGGAGCCGATGCCGCCGTTCGCGGTCAACGTAGTGGGGGCCAACGGCTACATCAGCCAGGTCGCCGCGCAGTCGTACGCCGACACCCCCTCGGACGTGAGGGAGCTCAAGACCCACGACAACGAGATATTCGTCCTCGACTACATACAGCCGCAGCCGGTGCTGTTCGGCATCGGGATAGGGGGCGCCGAGAACAGGCTGGGGAAGGGGTTCATCTCGCTCCCCGACCTGTACTACCCGCCGTCCGGCGAGGTCCCGATCTCCGCCAACCTGTCCGCCAACACCGCCACCACGCTCGTGGCGCCGCCAGCGTTCTACGCCCAGCTCCCCCAGTACCGCGTCCGCGCCCTCTACGTCGCAAACTCGGGCACGAGCGCCGCCACGATCACGCTCAACCAGGTGGTGGGGAGCTCCACGACGCAGATATTCTCCGCCGTGGTGCCCGCTGGGGGCAACGCCTACTTCGAGCGCATCTACACGCCGGTCTACGGCGCGCTCCAGGCTGTAGCCTCGGCCGCCGTCTCGGTCACCGTCATAATCGAGTGGCTGCCCATAGACGAGTCGGCCCGCCGCCCCACGGTCAACGTGGGGCTGGGGCAGAGCATATACATGCGCGTGGTGAACCCGTTGCCGACCGCCCTCACGTCGCTACAGATAATATTCTCCGGCGTGAGGTACAGGGTCATAGAGGAGGGGATAGACAAGACGGCCAGGGGAGAGATAGTCACCATATTCCCGTTCTCATAACCCAAACCATAAAGCTTTTTATACTGGGCGACAGGTTTATCCATGCACCCCGAACTTGGCAGATACGGGCGCGACGTTCTGCTGGGGGAGATAGCGGGCACGTTGGCATCGATGGCGTTCAACGCCACCACGTCGCCTGTGGTCGCCGCACTGGGCAAGGCGCTGGTTGGGCTGGGCGCGGGCTATTTCGGCCTAAGGAAGCCTGGCGAGACCGGCGTCGCCGTGTGGCAGGCGGGAGTCCGCATGCTGACGTCCGCCGTGGAGCAGCTGAGCTACCCCAGCGAGGCTAAGGGGTTATCGTATGACATCCAGAACAGGAGGATCTGGTACCCCAGGATATACGCCTGGATGCCGCCTAAACAGCAACAGGCCCCCGCCCAGGCTCCAGCCCAGGCGCCCGCGCAGAGGGTAGTCAAGCCACAGCAGCAACCCCAAGCACAGCAACCCCAAGCACAACAGCCCGGGATAATTGAGCTATGAGCGTCGCAACAATATCTAAGCTGAGCAACGTCCAGGTCGCTGGGGGGGCCATATCGGTGCCGTACCACACCAACGTAGGCTTCCCGTTCCCCAACGACCTCCAGACGCTCGTAGACCTCACAGTCCAGCGCCTTGTCCAGCAAGCCGCTCCCCTGCTCTCGCCGACAGCTGACGTATCGCTGGATCCGCTGTTCCCGTTGGCCGACATAGGCGCCGCCAACAGCCCCACCAAGTACACAGACGCAGTCGTTGCGAACAACTACAAGGACGACTGGACGATAACGCAGCAGTTCACGGCGCCCGCCACAAGCGGCTCCGTCACGGCGTTCGCCTTCAGGACCAAGGCGGACGGCATGGCGCTCGGCATAGGCGCCGTGTTGCTGGACAGCACGGCGGTGAAGGCGATAAGGCACATCAACTTCTACAGGCAGATGAGCCAGACCAAGCTGGTCTACACCGCGGACGTGGGGGCTGGCGCGATGAGCCTGCAGAACTACCCCTACTACTACGTGCCGCTGGGCACCACCATCATAGTGAAGCCCGGCGAGGAGCTGGCAGTCGTGGCCGTCTACTCCGAGTCGTATCTGACGTCAACCACTGCGTCCGCGAGCTCGTCCGCCCCCGTCACAGTCACGTTCAAGATGCAGATGCTACCCTCTGTCAAGCTGGTCGCCAAGGTCAACTCGACCTATTCGCTGACCTAAAAAATACCTTTTTCCTTGAGCCAAGCCCTGGTTTTATCGAAGCACCCGAAGGACTTGAGCGCGGTTTCGAGGTCTCGGCGGTCCACGTACTGGCTCGCGGTGGCCAGGACAAGCGGCTGGAGGAAGGCGGGGGTATTCCTGTAGATGTCCACCGCCAGCTCTATACAGCGCCACATCTCCTTGGCCCTGCCCTCTCCGCCTGCGAGCTCCACGAGCCCCCGCCACACCAGCTCTGGCTCGCAGTCCCGCTCCGAGACGCCAGGCGGGATGATGCTGCGGGCCTTGCCGTAGAGCTCCATCAGCCTATCGGCGCAGTCCCCGAGCGGCGAGCCGATCATGTCTCCCCTACCGCCTCGGCGGCGCCCTGCATCTTCCTCGCTATGGCGGACAGGAGCTCGTTGAGCGCGGGGCCCAGCCTCTCCAGCGCCGTCTTGCCCAGCTCCGCCAGGTGCTCCGACCTCCTGACGCCCTCCTCCATGCCCTTCCTGTACGCCTCCTCCTCTATCCTCCTCAGGTGCTCCTCAGCTATCGCGGGCTTCACGTCGAAGCCCAGCTTCTTCAGCTGCTCCGCGATCTCGGTTATGCGCGACAGGGCGTCGGCCAGCCCGCCCGACACGCCGTCCTTCCCCTCCTCCCGCTTGAACCCAAGGAGCTCCGCCAGTCTCTTGACCGACTCCAGCTGTTTAGTTATGTTCTCAAGCGGATCGCTGCTCGCCATCTGCTGCACCGCCTGCACCACCTCCTTGTCCTTCTTGCCGTCCCTCTCGGTCAGCAGCTTGATCAACAGTTGTTGCATTTCGGCGTTCCTCTTCCTCTCCTCCGCGAGCAGTTGCACGAACAGCTGAGGCGTCGGGTCGTTGATCGAGCGGAATATCACCATCCACTTGAGCAGCTGCTTCATCTCGGCGTCCATGTCAGACGCCGAGGTCGCGACTAGGGGAGCGACCGCCTTCCTGACCTCCGACGGCAGTTGCGACAGCTGTCCCAGCAGCTGGATCAGCGCCTGCGCCCTCTCAAGTGTCTCGTTCCTGCTGAGGGCCTTGGCGACCACCTCCTTCGGGATGCCGAACGTCTTCGAGAACATCTCGACGACTTCCTCTCCCTCGCCCTCGCCGCCACCAGCGGCGGCGGGAGCCGCGGCTGGGGCCTGGGCCTCGGGAGGAGGAGAGACCGCTTCTTGTTCTGCCATGTATAGAAAAAATCCTTCAGTTTAAATCTTATTTTCCACCTACAGGACGCGGAACGGCTGGATGTACTCCACCTGGAACCTCACGCCGTATTTGCTGAGCACCCTCACCACCTCGTCCCTCAGCTGCGGCTCGGTCTGCGGGACGCCCACCACGAGCACGCCCCCGCTGATGTAGCTGTATCCCCCGGCCTGGTAGACCCTCTGCAGGACCGCCCTCACCTCCGGGTTTTCCATGGAAAAGTATGTGGCTTAAATTTTCTTCAGCGCCAGGACGGCGCCCGCAAAGGCAAGCGCCCCGGCCGCCCCGACGAGAAGCCACAGCTCCCACCCGGCGCCCCCTCCCCCACCGCCGCCCGACGGCGACACCTGGACGGACACAGCGGCGCCCCAGAAGCACCCCGTACAGCCGTGGACCTCAAGCTTGTTCAGACCGTTGATGGCGGTACACGGCAGCGTCAGCTCATCAGTCCCCGCGTCTCCGCACGGCACAGACCGCGACCACACGACGCCAGCGGGGGACGTCCACGTCATCACCACACCGCATGGCCATCCGTTCTGCCACGTCCTGTACTCGACAACCGCCTGGGCCTCCCCCACACACCCGATGAGCGAGTAATCTGCGGCGGGCGGGGACAGGGGGTTGCCCTCCGCGCTTACGCTGAGGCTCATCTCCGCCTGCGCCAGAGGACGTACGCGGCCGCCGCAACCGCCCCAGCCCCCACGGCCAGGGCCACGGCTGGCAACGCGGATCCGCCTCCCCCGCCGCCGCCGGGAGGCGGAGGATACGTGGGGGTGGGGGCCGGGTAGGAGGGCACCTCTGCGTATACGTCGATCTTGGCCGTGACGGCGTACGAGGAGAAGAGGCCCGTCTCGGCCTTCAGCTCGTGTGTGGCGTCCAGGTCGTCGCACGTCAGCTGTACGTTGATCTGGCCGGAGCCGGAGCCGTCGAAGTACTGCCAGAGCGTCTGGCCGCTGACGCTGTAGGTCAGCACTATGGGGTCTATCCCTCCCCCCGATATTTCGTAGCTGCCCACGGCATAGGCGCCCGTGCAGCCCGACGGCCTGGGCACGTACTTGCTTGTTGCGACCGATCCGCCCCAGGCCACGTTGGCGTTCACGAGGCTCAGCGACCCGACCTCGACCTCCTGCGACATGTCCCCACCGCGGCAAAAGAATATATTCTTTCCGCCTAGGGGAGACGTGCGCAAGTATGAGTATACGTGGATGTGGTCTGAGAAGGAGGACAAAGTCAAGGCCTACGAGTTCTTCATCGACGCTGTGAAGTCGGCATCAAAACACGTCTCCCACAGCGCCTTCTCATGGGTCGGCGTCTGCGAGGGGCCGAAGCTCTGCGCTGGCGTCCTGCCAGGAGTGGACCCCCTCTATGCCCTCGGCCTGCTCGACCTCACGCCCTACGACGTCACGCTCCAGCCGGACTCGCCTAGGATGAGGCCGATGATACTGACGTCCGGCGGCACGACGTGCGGCTTCCGGACGGCGAAGTACCGCCCCGTGGTGTGCGGCGCCGATATAGGTTCGCTGGACGCGTCGGGACAGCCAATAGTGTACGGGTGCTCCATCGGGTTCCTGGCGGAGAGGAACGGGCAGGTCGGCATCATCAGCAACGACCACTGCACCAAGTACACGGCATGCGGCGGGCGTGGATACTACGTCACCCAGCCGGGACCGGCATGCGGCGGGACGCCCGACGACGCGATCGGGGGGCCCCCGGTCGCCAACAGCTACAGCGGCGAGTGGCCGGTGGACGCGGCCTTCGTGCCGCTCTCCGTGGACTACCAGGTGGCCGTCCTGGACGAGGGCGGGCAGCTGCGACAGCCGCTGGGGAGCGCCAGGGATCCCCTGCCTGGGGAGCCCGCGGTCAAGTTCGGCCGCGGGGTCTACACGTTCTCCACACGCTGGGGCTCGGTCAAGGCGATAGGCGCGACCGTGGGCGTGGACACGGGATGCGGCGTCGTGGCCTTCACAGACCAGATCATCATGTCCTACATGCTGTCGCCAGGCGACAGCGGCTCGGGCCTATACAGCGAGAGGATGGAGCCCCTCGGCCTGGACTTCGCAGGCAGCTACACGGACAGCGCCGCGTCCAGGGCCGTCCTTGTACAGCAGGAGCTGGGCGTCAGCATAATCACGGCCGGGCCCGCCGCCACAACCGTCATACAGCCGCCGCAGCCGACGCTCCCGCAGTGGCTCGCCCTCCTGGTGCCCCTGACCGCCTCGGTCGGCCTCATGGCGGTGTCCCAGCCGCCGAAAAGCTTAAGAATAAATACGCGGTAGTGCCCATGGAACCGAATCAATTACCACAGCTACCGACGGAGAAGGTCTTCGTGAACTACCAACTGCCTGTGGTGGACGACGTACGCAAGGCCATATGGAGCGCGATGGCCCAGCTGATGGGCAGGTGCGGCGACGTGGACGAGACGTACCAATGCGCCGTGGTCCCCACCAACCCCGTGACCCACTTCGGCTCCGGCGGGAAGCTGGTGGACTACGTCTCGGCCAACAGCTACCAGAACGACGATTGGCTGGCCAACATATCGCCGGGCTCCACGACGCTGATGGCGGTGAGGATCAAGCCGAAGGCGGCCGTCCTCGCCATCGCGGGGTTCGCCATAGAGACCGACCCCTCGTTCCGGACGGGCCTGCCGATAGCCAGGATAAACATATACCGCGACATAGCGATGCAGAAGATAGTGGCGACAGCCACGAGCTACCTATCGCTGACCCACATGGACTACCCGCTGGCGTACTTCCTGCTCCCCAGCCCCGTGATAGTCAGGGGCCAGAGCGAGCTGGCGATACAGGTCGTGTCGGACGCCAGGCTGTCCTCAACTACGTCATACGTCGTGATGATGCTGCCGCCGGTGGTGCTGGTGTCGAGGAAGATGACGCAGTACCAGTCGTAATGATAGTTTTCCTCACACTGCTCGCGGTCAGCGGCGTTTTGGGCCTCCTGGAGTACGCCAGGCGGAGGGCGCTCAGGACCCAGGAGCTCCAGATAGGCACGACGGACCTGGGCCACGCCGCGCTCGCCGTCCTCGCCGCGAACGCCCTCACGAGCGGCCCGCCCGGCATAGCCGCATCCTCCATGCTGTCCGCGCTCTACGTCCTCTACCAGTGGGCGGACTACATCCAGCACCACGACACGCTGTCCAAGGACATAGCGACGTATCTCGCCGTGTACGCCGCCACGGTGGCGACGAAGCTGGGCCTCTCGCTGGCCGGTCTCTCGTAACTGATAAATAACAGTTCTATTTTTCTTCCATGCCCAATCCTAAATACATGCGGAGAAATAGGGGCGTGGTCTACGATGTAATCACGATCACGATCCCCGTCCCAATACACAGGCGGCTGAAGGAGTACGTGAAAGCAACTGGCAGGAGGAAGTCCGAGGTGATAGCGGAGGCGTTGCGGCAATACCTGTCACTAGGAACGGCGGAGACATGATGATATGCGCTTCGTCGCCCAGACGCCAGTACGCAACGCATGCGTACAGACGTTCATCGAGTCGTACCAGCGCCTCAGATTCCCCGTAGAGTTCGACGGGCAGAGGGTAGTCGCGGGGTGGGACGAGGAGACGGGGGAGGGCGAGAGGAAGAGGAGGGCGGCGTACGACGCCGAGGTGGACCTGCTGGGAGGGGAGATCGCCATATATGCGCTTGACAAGAGGCGCAAGAAGGTGTGCAGGTCGCGCCTGTCGGCGTTCGACCTCCAGCTGTTCCAGGCCATAATCATGAGGGGGAAGAGGAAGGTCTACCTGACCACCACTAAGTGCCTGGGCCCCGTCTGCCTGGTGCCGGTGCACTACGGAGGCTACCCAGCCCTCGCCGTGGCGAACAGGGAGGAGAAGCTGGTGGAGCTGAAGCCCAGCTATGCGGTCGAGGACAGGGTCTATTTCGCAGACGCCCGCGCCGATCTGGCGCCCCCGCCGCCGGAGGAGGACTTCGACGAGAGGGCGGTGAGGGCCGCGGTCGAGGGGCTGGCCAAATACGGGGCCGAGGCTGGCGCCCTCGCGGTGTTGCCATACGTGCAGGTGCACTCGATAAAGCGCTTCGTCCCGGTGATCGTGGGCCCGATGCGCTCCGGCAAGACAATAGCGCTGAACTTCATACTGTCCGCCTGGCCTCAGCCGAAGAAGTACATATCGATGCCCACGGCGCCCTCGCTGAGGGACGCCCTGGTGCGCTACCACGTCGCGGCCGACGACGTGGGGGAGGACCCGGAGCGGCCGTTCTCCTGGCGCCTGGTGATACCCTACTTCGAGCGCGGCACCATCACCAGGATAAACCCGAGCAACATGAGGGAGAAGTCGTACATCATGAGGGGCGCCCTCGTGATAGGCACGAACGCGCCGTCCGACGACGTGCGCTCCGTCCAGGACAGGCTGAGGTACTTCCACCTGCGGATCCCCCCGGGGGCCGAGGCCGAGCCGTCGCCAGCCCTCTCCTGGCTGACCTACAACCCCCACCTCTACCTCGCCCCGCCGCCGTGGCTCTCCGCGATAGACGCCGTGGTGGCCATGCTGTTCGGCGTAGCGCCGCCGCCGCAACCGAAGCACGACCCCATGGACGAGCCTTACAACGCCTTCATCTACCAGCTGTACAGGCGCCTGGCCAAGATAAGGGCGGAGCACGACCCATGCAACTCGCCGTACGCGAAGCTGATAGACGGAAGGCAGTACGTGGCGCTGAAGCTCGCGTTCGAGAACCCGCTGTATTCCGACAGGCGCGTGACCGTGTCGGAGTCGCTGACCATACGCGACGTCAAGTCCGTGACGCGGACAAGGAGCCGGTTAACGATGCGCTACTCCGTGACCGAGGCGAAGCAGATACTGGAGCACTTCGCCGTCCCCGCGGAGGTTAGACTTTTGGGGAAAAACTACTATATCTTGATAGAATGCGAAAGGGCCGAGGAGGTGTTCACGGCGCTTAGGACAATCGTGGCATCCAATATATCGGATACTGCGATCTAGCAACACTATACATTTTTTTCTTTACAGCCACGGGACAAGACACCAGATATCGGTAAAGAATCCTTTTTCTGCCCTTTACCGATACTATAAAGTAAAGTCCATGTTTGTGGCTGAGTTATCGGATCCTTATAACCCTTTCGTAAGAAGAAACGGCGGCAAAGCATAGGATAAAGTACTAGGTTGCCCTTGACACGGGGTGCTTTACTTAGGTGTCTGAAAACGGCGTAAATTAACACCTGTCCTGTGAACAGGAAAAACCGTTAACTAGCGGGATGCTTCCGCCGTCAAGTGAAAACCAAGTAAAGCGAAAAAATTTGAAACTAAAAAATTGAGGAGAGATAATATATAGAAGGGGGTATGTTAATTCCGAACTACGCCGATCGCTCGGCGGAATTTTCGAAGGCGAAAAGAGCGGTTTTCAACTCTTAGACAGAAGAACTATCGTAACCTATGTAAACCCCTACCGACAGGCGTACGGCGAATTAACAGCATATGTATAAGCCCCCCTTTCATCTTCTGCATCTTCTGGTGTCTTCTGCGTTCGTCTTCTGAAACCTATGCAAATATCTTTTACAATTATCCAGTACCTATATTATGCGTAAAGAATAGAAATGACGCGCCCGCTTGGTATATATCAACGATTTGAGGATATATAGCGAGGGAGCGCCGATGTGCCCGGGGCGTGCCCCACGGCGTCCCGGGCCCTCCTCTGGCTGAACCGGGGGCTCGACAGCGCTCCATATGTGTCCCATTGTGGCGGGTTTTAAGCATGGATGCCGGGACAGACGCCGAAGAAAGTTATAGAAAATTTATTTAGGCATTCTATATAACTCATGGACGCAATTCCTATAAAAGGGCGGGTACTGCTGTTCCGCAAGAAGGGCAGGTACGCCTACGCCATAATCTACGTCCACGCGGAGCACGGAGGCAAGGAGCTCGCCAGGCATGCAGGAGAAGAGGTGGAGGGCATAGTCGTGGTCAAGGGCAGGAGGGAATAGCCATGGACCTCGTGGAGGGGCTGGCCATCGCCATGTCGGCGCATGCCGAGGCCCTTAGGGCAGTGCTCGGCGCAGTGAGACCGGTGAAGAGGTACCTGACGCGCGTGGTCCTGCACGGCAGTAGGGTCACGTCGCTGGTCTACTGGTACGCCGTAGAGTGGGGAGGGTGCGAGTACTATGTAAAAATATATAGGAAGTGGGGTGGCGACGGTCTGCTCCGCCCAGTCGTGGGCCTCAGCCACGTCGCCAACTGCGGCGGCAGGCTGGTGTACTACCCGGCGATAGACGTAGACCCGGGCAAGACGCCCCCCAAGGGGTATCTGGAGAGGGCGGTGGTGGTGTGGCGCTACAGGTCGGCAAGCAAGGGAGGGATAGCCCACCACATAGTCATGCCGCCCGTCGCGACCAAGAGCCAAGCCCTCAAGTGGATGAGGGGGTACGACGACAACAAGCACCTAAAATTCGCCCAGAGGCCCAGGAGGGTGGACCACTTCGACTTCGCCGTGCTGAGGGTCAGCAGCTACCCCCACTGGGGCGAGGAGGTGCTGTATGCGAGGTTCGGGGACGACCCCATGGCCCAGCTGCACAGGCTCCTGCGCTCGATCTACTGGCTATGACCGAAGCAGAGGAGATAGTGGAGGAGGTGGAGGAGAAGCTGGACAGGTGGGAGAAGACGGGGAGGGACGTAGAGGGGATGGTCAACGACGTGGAGTGGATGGCCGGCATATTCGAGAACGTGAAGGGCGACGCCGCCCAGGCGGCCGAGATATGGTGCGCCTACGTCTGGGCCATGGGGAGGAAGAAGGGGCTGGAGGAGGACGAGGCCAAGATGCTGTGCGAGTGGCGGGCGTGGGCCATGCTGAACTTCGAGGACGCGGCGGACTACGCCGTCGAGTACAAGCAGAAGAAGGGCGTGTGGCGCATCATAAAGGGCTGGATCCTAGACCTCATGTGGCTCGACGGCGACTTCACCAACATGATACCCATACACATAAGGGAGGAGCCCTGGAGGGAGCTGAGGAGGGAGACGAGGTATATGGTGTCGTACCCGCCAGAGCTCTACTCCGACCTCCTCAGGAGGCTGGTCGCGCTCTGGGGCAGGCACAGGGGCGAGTTCTCGTCGGCGTCTCCGGCGGAGCGCTACGCCATTGCAGACAGGCTGGCCCGGGCGCTCATTAGGGACATGGCCGGCAGGCTGGCGTCGCCGCCGCGGAGCTACGGCCCATTCCGCCCGCGCAGTCTGGTGTTCAACGTACAGGCGGCCGAGGCCGCCGCGGACAGGACGAAGGAGGGCGACCTGGCGGAGTTCCTTGCGGAGATGAGGAGGAGGCTGGACGTCATCTCCCGCGCGCGGGGCTGACCCGCGGGCCGCCCTGGAGGTAAAATATATTTACAGCTACCTAGGTCTACACATGCAGTACACGGTGCAGTTCACCAACGTGAACGACCCATACATACGCTACCTCATAGTCTGCGCGGACAAGCAGTGGGGCCAGTCCGGATGCCAGCCGTGGACTGGCGACTGGGTCTCCGAGGACGCCCCAATAGGGGGCACAGACACCTCGCCGCCCATATCGGCGAGCCAGACGGTCACGGCCGTCACGTCCTCCGACGCCGGGTACTACTACTCGGTCAAGATACTGGACAGCAACGGCAACACGGTCAAGGAATGCCAGCAGGTGGACAGGAACCACCCATGCGTATACTCCATATCTCCAACGCCCGCCCCCTCTCCAACACACGCCCCCACCATACCAGCCCCCACCATACCAGGCCCGGCTGGCTTATCGTGGGAGACCATAGCGCTGATAGGGGCCGGGATGGCGTTGGGAGGTACGGCGATCGCGCTGGCGTGGAGGAAGCGCAGATAGGGGCAATCGATAAATAGAGAAACGCAGTACTTTTTATGTCATGCCCCTCCGGCGCCACGTGCATAGACGTACCCATATGCATACAATACGGCGGCACATGCGTGTCCTCATGCGACTATGGATGCTGCTGCCAGATGCAGCCCACCCCCACGCCTACGCCATGTCAATGCATGAACCAAGACCTGTGTACCTACTACGGCGGGCAGTGCGTAAACTACAACTGCCCGCTCTACGAGTGCTGTTGCAACCTGCCCGCAACCCCCACCCCCACTCCGACTCCCACGCCTACGCCTACACCGCCACCGCCCACTCCAACTCCTACCCCCACCCCGTCTCCTACCCCTACCTACACCCCCACGCCTACTCCCACTCCAACGCCCGCCCCGCCGCCCGTCCCCGCTCCACTGCCTAAGTTGCCCTGGGAGACCATAGCGCTGATAGGGGCTGGGGCGGCGCTGGGCGCGGCGATTGCCGCTGTCGTTAACGCGTTAAGATAGGGCGGCCGCCAGGGCGGCCAACTGCGGGTTTTTGGCGGAACCCAGCTCGGCCAGCTCCCTCACTATGCCCTCTATGGCGTCGGGCACGTACTTTACTACGGCGTCGAGCAGGTACTCGTAGAACTTGACGAGGGACTCGAGCTCCGCGGTCTTCGCCCTAAGCTCCCCGAGCTCCCGCAACATCTGGTCCTGGTGCTGCTTGAACTCCCACACCAGGTTCAGGCCCTCCGCCACGTACTTGGCCGCCTCCTGCGGCGTGATCTCAGCCAGCGTCTTCTCGTTGAGGCCGCGCTCCTTCAGCACTGACATCGCCAGAGGCGTCAGCAACTTCACAAGCTCGCTGGTGAACGCCGCATTCCACTCGGCAGTCCTCCCCACCTGCTCGGCCACCTTCTGTATGACCTCCCCCACCGCCGACTCGACCGCGACGCGAGTCTTTTGTTCAGTTCTAGCGTACGTCTTCCTCTCCTGGCCGACAGCAGAGGCGACGTAGGAGTACACATACGCCTCGAACTGCCCCCAGTCGGCCAGGTCCTTGCACTTGGCGTCGTACTCGGCGCGGGAGCCCACTTGATTCGCAGTTATGCACTGATAGATCTGGTCGAGCAGATCGATGATGCGGGGATCCACCTCGGGCTGTAGCTTGAGTACCTCCTTAGAGACCGGCCAGTTCTCGACGAACTTCTTGATAACGATGTTCCTGATTGGCATATGGTCTAAACCGCATCAGTTTAAATACATGAGCGCAGGATAGTCCATGTCGTCGTGTCCCTCCGGTTCCACGTGTATCGACGCATCGACCTGCGAGTTCACCATGGGCGGCACATGCGTCGCCCCATGCCAATACGGCGCTATGGCGCTCACGTCTTACAGTTGCTGTTGCCAGACATCGCCATCACCCACCCCAACCCCTACGCCTACTCCTACCCCTACGCCTACACCGACGCCCACGCCTACACCTACACCAACCCCCACCCCGCCGCCCTCATGCCCCTCTGGCACCTCGTGCATCGACCCGCCCATATGCATACAATACGGAGGGTCGTGTCTGTCCTCATGCGACTACGGATGCTGCTGCCAGATGCCATCAAGTCCGACGCCTACGCCAACCCCTACGCCTACTCCCACCCCTACCCCGTCGCCTACGCCGTCGTGTACTGGGTCGCTCGGTTGCGTCGATACGACCAGGTGCTATCAAGACCTAGGCGGGACGTGTCTATACTACTGTCCGGGCATGGGCACGTCGCAGTGTTGTTGCGACAGGAACTATACACCAAGCCTGACCGTCAACGTCTCGCTCAACCCCTCATCTGTCTTGAACACGCCGCAGGCGCAGGGGGCATACGAGCTTGCCGTGTCCGTCACCAACAACTCGACCATATATACCCAGGTACCCCTAACAATATACCTGGACGGACAGCAGATATACCAAGGCGGATGCGTCCTGCCGTGCACCGTGGCTCCCAACTCAACATCTGTCCTGTACGACCAGGTGTTATATGCGCCGTCCACGCCCGGATCCTACACCATAAAGGCAGTCGCGCAGATGGTGGCGCAAGACGGCACGAACTTAGGCACGTTCACGGGCACGGCCACGCTGAACGTCTACTCGCCCTCGCTGATATCGATAAGCGCTGGCGCGAGCCAGCTGGACTGGAACGCCGGGCAGACCGTATACATCCGCTACTCGGTGACAAACAACAACCCGATAGCCGCTCCTATTGAGATAGACGGCGACATCTACATAAACGGCGGGTGGCAGAGGGTGTACACAAAGCAGGTCACCGTCCCCGCCAACTCCACGTACAGCGACACCATGAGCTTCATAGCCCCCACGGAGCCGGGCACGTACGACGTGCAGGTGGTCGCTAAGTTGCTGGGCTATTCGGCGGCGTATACGGACGTGTACATCAACGTGTATCCTGGCGGGATACCGACGCCCACTCCCGCGCCTACTCCCACCCCCACGCCTACTCAGACGCCTACGCCAACCCAGCCCACTCCAACTCCTACCCCGTCTCCCACCCCTACCCACACCCCAACGCCTACTCAGACGCCTACCCCTACTCCCACTCCGCCGCCCTCATGCCCCTCCGGCGCCACGTGCATGGACGTACCCATATGCATCCAATACGGCGGGACGTGTCAGTCCTTATGCGACTACGGATGCTGCTGCCAGCTACCACCTCCTACTCCTACTCCCACACCAACGCCCACCCCTACTCCTACTCCCACCCCGCCGCCGACCCCGTCGCCTGCGCCCACCCCTACTCCCACCCCCACCCCAACGCCGACCCCGTCGCCCAGCCCCACCGCATCCCCCAGCCCTACGCCGACATATAGCCCGACTCCCACCCCCACCCCAACGCCCGCCCCGCCGCCCGCGCAACGGTCCGCCGTCCCGCTGGCGCTGTTGCTGGCCACGGCGGCTGGAGGCATAGCGGCCGTCGCCATGGCGCTCCGCGGGAAGAAGCAAGAAAAACGATAAATTTCGCCATATAGGCATTGGCATGTTCAGAAAGAAAAACGTAGTACTGGTGGACGAGGAAAACAAGCGGCTTTTCGTCAAGGAGATGGATGAGTATGCGCTGAAGATGCAGGCCGAGGGCTGGGAGGTCTACGCGGTGGGGGAGGTCAAGCTGATGCTGGGGACCGTGGTCAGGTGCTCGCCCCCTTTCGGCAAAAGCGGCCGATACTACACGGCGTCACACTGCGTGATGGACTCTCCGCCCTTCTTCGCGGACTGCGCCGCAGGAAGGGAGTATCCAACAATAAAGAGGGGCGACGTGGTTGAGAAGAGCGAGCTGATCCCCTACGGCTGGTGGTGTCTCTTTCAAGACTGCACAAACAGGTACGACTATGCGGTGATCGATGTAGGGAATGAGGGCGACCCGCCGCAGATGATTCTGAGTCTGGGCTCGGCCGACGGGCACCTCGCCGGGTACACCGTCGTGCCCGGCTTCTCGGACAACCCCATAGGCAAACAGGTGGCGTACGTGTCATACGACTACTTCGACTTGACCATCAGGAAGATAACGACGAAGGTGCTGGGCAAGGGCAGGACCTGGGCGGGAGGGCCAAACAACCAGGTCTACTACTTCGAGGTCTACTACGCCTACGACCCGACGCAGATAATAGCGAGGCCCGGATACTCCGGCTCCAACGTCTACATAGTCTAATGTACGCTTTTTTCGTGTCGGTCGGGCCCGGCGAGAGCCGCTGGGCCCTCTTTTACTCACTCTCGACGCTTTCCAGGATGGGCAGGATCTACGTCCACTTCGACTCGTGGGAGGAGTACCAGCGGCATAAGGAGACGGTGGACCAGTACGCTGAGGCGGTCGTGCTGGCGAGGAGGAGGAGGGGGCTCGCCCAAGGCAGGAGCTGGGCGGTCGAGGAGCTGCCGAATCTGGAGCCCAACGCGGAGTACATATGCACCGCCGACAGCCACATAGTCTTGTTACAGGGCTTCGACTGCGGAGGGGCGGCCGCCTGCGACATGCAGAGGTGCGACTACCCCCCAGAGAGGGACGCAGACCCCCTATCCGCTACGGCTGGATGCGTAAAGCACTACGGACAGGCCCACTGGAACTTCCGCTACACCACCTTCATCTTCAACTGCGACCGCAAGCCCTTCTCCTACAACCCCCTTGTCTGCGTGAGGAGGGACGCCGCGCAAAGGCTCAGGGACCTCTACGGCAAGTACGGCCTGCCCGTGATCCCATGGGAGGAGTACGGCGCAGACCAGCAGCAGATATACGTATCCGTGTTCAGGCTGTACGGCCTGGGCGAGACCAAATGCGTGCCTGGAAACCCAGTGTATCTGCACAGGGCCAACAGGACCGACCACCCCTTCTGGTCATCTCGGTGGACTCCCGAGAGGCTGGCGAAGTACGCAGTCGCCAGGGCCTGCTTCCTCAAGCTCCACTACCCCAAGGAGCTCTGGGGGCTAGTCGGCAACGAGCCGGAGAGGTGCCCCATACCGGACGACGCGGCGAGGAAGATAAACGACGAATTCAGCTACGGCTACGCGGAGTTCTTGGTGTGGTTCAGTAAATACGTGGGACAGCAGGACATGGAGCTGTTCAGAAGGGAGGTGGAGCTGATGGGCCTGAAGCTCTGAAAAAGCTTTTAAGTAACGGAAACGCTAACAGCCATGGACGAGTTCGCGGTCGCCAGGGCAATAGGGGCGATCATATTCTCAGCCATAGCTGGCGCAGCGGGGTACTACATAGGAGCGCCCTACCACATGGCCATAGAGAGCATGTTCGCCATGGGCCTGGCCGTAGGAGCCGCGACCGCCCTCTTCGGCCTGCTGCCCCTCGACTACATAGCGTCGCTACTCTTCGGCTTCGCCCTCATGTTCCTGCCATGGGCTACGTCCTACCTGCTCGGCATGTTCATAGCGTCGTCCAGCGGCCTCGCCATGTTGGGCAACATGGTGGCCCACTTCTACCTGAACACCGAGAAGGAGAAGCTGAGGAGCCTCTAACAAAAACTTATATTTTTTCCCTCGGGTCTGCACATGGACTGCACGAAGTCGCCTAACTATTCGCCCGTCTACAGATATCTCGCCATACTCAACAGCACGGAATGCAGGTCGTGCATAAACGCCTTCCCGATTCCTATAAGGAACACGACGGCAACGGTATGGCGGGCATGTTAGCCCAGCCTCTGCTGGCCCCAGGATATACGGTGAGGACGGTCATGCTTCAGGACTACACCCTAAAACCAGGGGAGAGGAAAGTCCTTGCGTACGTCGAGGCGGACTCGGCCGTCCTGGTGTATGCGCATATGGTGATCGACAGCCCCTACGTGGTATTAAGGACAATCATAGACGGCGAGATAAACGGCGGCCACCCCTACGCCCTGTACAACTACGGCTTCACGTGCCCCTACTCCGACATATGCGTCGCCAAATACGACACCACGAACAACATATACACCGTGGTGTTCAGGCCCAGGTGGCCCATAGAGATGAGGATAGGCGCGGTCGAGATGGAGAACCCCACCACATCGGCAGTTACGGTGGTGAACGCCTTCGCGCTCCTCCAGGTGAGGGGCCTGAGGAGGTTGTTGGTGGCGTACTAAGATTTTTTAAGCCGACCAGGTATATACATGCCCAAACTTCAGACCTCAAAACTGCCCGCCCACGCAAGGTTCCACGCGTATGGGGGGATAGACCCCCTCCCCGCAAATTCGATAAATAGGACGCAGATAGGGGCGCTCGGGGTGTTCAACGTAGCCACAGCGTCCCCCACACCGGGGACTGGCGGGGCGTACGGAGCGGCGGCAACGATATCGCCAGCCACGCAAGGAAAGTCGCTTGTGCCCGTCGCGGCCGCGCTGACGTGGGGAGGGACCTTCGGTACGGGCGAGACCGTCACAATTAGGATAACGGCCACCTACAACGACGGCACGACCGCCTCGATCACCAGGAGCGCAACGGCCACGGGGAGCGTAAACCTGAACCCGGCGGATCTGTCTAGCCTGTACGCGAACGGGAAGTACATAACACAGCTGTCCGTGGCTTCCTCCAGCTCTGCGGCAAGCACATCCGTAACTACGTCGGCAACTATATATTCGCTGGAGATCTAATTTTTCAAGGCGATGCGTACACGGTGATATATACATTGCCGAAGCTGGGCGAAGTGCCGGACACGGTCCACGATATCGTGAACTGTGTACCGGCGAAGTCGCTGATAGACATATAGTACGCCCCCGCCGCGGTTATGTTTACGGAAGCTATGGGGATTGACGCCCCGCTCGCGCCGTCGTACGCGTTGAAGTACACGGTCATGCTCGGGCTGGTGCCGCTCACGGAGCCGACGCTGATGGCCACGAAGAAATCCTTGTAGGTGCCGGTGGAGTACACGCTCGACGAGCCGCTGGCGGTGACCGTGGCCGCGGAGAGCACCGATATGGACGTCTTGCCCGCCTGTTGCGTCAGCACTTGTTGCAGTATCTGCTGCAGGCGGGCGTAGTCGATCCCGCCAAACCATTGAGCCATGGGATATCATGAATCCCATTTTAGATTTTATCCTACAGCGGAAGGCCTTGGCCTTTAGGACAGGGTCATGTCGCCCACCACACGTTCACGGGCGTAAGCCCCCTCAGGGCAGGGATGAGACAACGACGCTGAGGATAACTGAGGGCAAGGAGAGGAGGGAGTAGAAGACCCTCAGGGCAGAGACGAGGTCACGACCACCGCCGTCATAGCGGCATATTCGGCAGTAAGACCGGCGCTAGCGCCATAGGCGGCCAGGCCGATGTTGTGCTGACCAGGCAATGGATTAGCTACGACATAGTTAAATGTGGCCTGCGCATAACCGCCAGCGGGCACGGTCACTGTGCCTACGTTGATGTAGTTGCCATCGACAAATATTTGCAACGTCTCGGTCTGGGCGCTTGTGGCTGAATTATAAAGATTGACGCTAGCAATGATTATGATGTATGAAGTGTTTATGCCAGTAGCAACCCAACTGCTGATCACCGTGGTGCCTGGCGATGCCGTGGCGGTCAAGGAGACGTTGCTAGCCGTGTTGAATCCCACATATCCTATCGCCATCCCTTCCAAAACGACCGTTTGCGCCACATATAAAAAGATGCGATCGTTTTTAAACGTTACTGGATAACTGCGACGTATACGGCGCCTGGAGCGCCAGCTCCGCCAGAGCCGCCAGCTCCACCGTTGGCGTTGAGACCGCCCCCTCCCCCGCCGCCGCCACCTGTGCCAGGCATCCCAGCCGTGCAAGGGGCGCCGCCGCTAGTCCCAGCTCCGCCCGCAGTACCGCTAGTTCCGCCAGAGCCGCCTTGCCCGCAACCTCCTGGACAAGTGGGACCTGCGAAGTACGTGGTTATGCTAGGCGGAGATGTGCAGTAGCTAATGGAGTACATGCCCACATAGGACGTGGCTATGTATCCTCCTCCGCCGCCAAGTCCTCCGTTACCAGCGGAGTAGCTGTAGCCATTTGTGCCATTATTGCCGTTTAGGTTGCTGTTGTTGTTGCCATTGACATCGAGCACGTAGTCCAGCGCCAATGCGGTAAACGACGGCGGCGCGCCAGCGTATGTTGCGCCGCCAGTGCCGCCTGGCCCTCCGCTACCAGCTGCGCCGCCGTTGCCGCCTCCCCCATTGCCGCCGCCTGCGCCAAAACCGCCTATGGCCGTAAACGTAGCGACGACGGTGTTAGTCGTCGTGTCTATTACGTTACATGTGGAATTGGTGCCGTCTCCGCCATCTCCGCCATAAGCGCCAGCTCCACCCGCAGTACCGCCAGCTCCGCCCTGGCCAGCAGCTCCGCCCTGGCCAGCTGTACACGATAGCTTGTATGTACCATAGGGAACCACCGCCAAGATCGATTCACCGAAACCTCCGGCGCCCCCTCCCCCACCGCCGCTACCGCCGTACGATGAACCGCCAGCCCCTCCCCCTCCCCCTCCGCCTCCCCCGCCGCCGCCGCCCACCACTAGTAACAAGACCTTTCCAGTTATCGTTCCGCTGAACGATGCACCGTTGATTATATACGCAACGCCTTGGAATTTGCGCCAGAAGTTGGGCACAGATGCGATGTTTATAGTCGTCGGGTACGGGAACACGTTACTCATACTGGCACTTGTAGCCCTACTTCAACGACGAACTTTCTTGAATGGTCGCTTATGACAACTCTCTTGACTGGCGCGCTGGCGATGTGAAGGCCACTGAGCGTTATCCGCTTTATCGTGCCATCGTAGTGATGTAGGTTGACTGCGACGGGCTCGCCCTCATGGTCGATGTACTGTTGTGCATGAGCGGCAGCCTGAACGAACGGCATCGTTCTATGGTTGCTCAAAACTATGTTGCCATTGGGCAACCGCGTGAACACCGGCAACTGGACCGCGTCCGGCATTACGATTTCCTCAAGGTGGAATACGCCCGGAATATTGCCAACTCTTGCGATCACGAAACGAACTGTCGTTCCAGCCATATATATCATTGTGTGATGCACAATTTATTTTTGATCCCGCGTTCGAAGCACCCCCCTCACGCCGAGGAAGCTCTGCCTCTTCTCCTTCGGAGGCTCTGTGAGGAGGGAGGTAGTTGTTCGCCATTCGGGGAAAAGGGGAAAAGGGGG
>Ga0326765_100023_pt1 | contig 29889 bp, 26 predicted proteins | sample NORRB_P_FD_207670 | JGI IMG/M metagenome (GOLD analysis project Ga0326765, IMG submission 207670) | Hot spring water microbial communities from Norris Geyser Basin, Yellowstone National Park, WY, United States - NOR.RB_P | ecosystem: Environmental > Aquatic > Thermal springs > Unclassified... | reverse complement strand
CGTCATAGACCGCCTGGAGAACTTCATGAAGTCCATAGACCGATTCTATCTAGACACAACGCAGCAATACGGACAACAGGAATACCAGCAGTACGCCCTCGCCAAATAGCCGGGACGCGGACCGCCCGCCGACGGGGCCTACAGACCCACGCCCGGCCGGAAGGACGCTGGACGCCGGAGGATCCGATGTTAATCGTCGCGGCTCTGGAACACGGCGCTGTCTGCAGACTGAAACAGTAGAGCCCATGGCGCCGGGGGTGGGATTTCTGGGCGGCTCGGCCTGAACCCACGCCCCCTTGCGGGGACGGACTCTCCGCCGCGCGATAGCAGGCCCGCGCCTTGGACCAGCTCGGCCACCCCGGCTGGGCCACGCCAGCGCCGAGGTATTTAACGTTTTCTCCGCCGGCTTGCGTCGAAGCCGGACGTCGCCTCTCAGCGACGGCATCCAGGGGCGCGGATCGGCCTCTGCCGCCACAAGATAAAAACTTTCGCCAACCCCCACTGAGCCTCTCGTGAGTTGACTCTATTTAAATTCTGGAGATAATCTTCCCGTGCTCGGTCTCGCTTTTTCCCCTAATGGCCTGGCCTCTGCCGAGGTATGAAGATAGGGTACGTGATAGCTGGCTCGACCCCCACGGAGTTTCTTGCGACCCTAGACCCCGAGCGGCCCATAAGGCTGTACGAATACGTGGCTGTGGACAGCGTGGAGATCCCGCCCGACGTGGAGGAGGCGGTCCAGGTTAGGCTTGTGGGCCAGATAGTTAAGATGATCCGGGACCCCTACCAGCTCAAGAGAGACATCCCTCTCTACAACGTGGTGGAGGGGGTTTCCCACGACCTGCTGGAGGTCCAGATCGCCAAGGTCAAGATCTTGGGCTATTTCTGGAACGGCGAGATACATATGCCGAAACTGCCGCCGAGGATCGGCGCCCCGGTCTATCTGGCCCGGGACGACGAGGTGGCCGAGCTCTACGGCTCCGGCGAGCTCTGCGTCGGGCGCCTCTCGGCGAGGCCTCTCGACATCTGCCTCGACGTCGAGGGGCTGAGGCGGCACGTGGCGGTCATAGCCGCCACGGGTAGCGGCAAGACGTGGTTCTCCGTGGTGCTGATAGAGGAGCTCCTCAAGAAGGGCGCCTCCGTGGTCGTCCTGGATCCCCACGGCGAGTACGTGGCCGCTAGAGACACGGCGCAACGGCTCGGCGGCGTCGGCGCCTTGACCGTCAAGGTGTCCGGCCACCACGCCGGCGACGTTATGTACAAAATAGGCGTGCTCGACATGGACCCCGACGACCTGGCCGACGCGGCCGGGGTCCCGCCTAAGGCCACCAAGATAAGGTACTCCATATACCTCGCCCACGCGCTCGCCAAGGCCGCCTACGAGGCCGGCGCGAGGAGGATGGGGCCTAGAGGCCTCGCCGCCATACTCTCGGCGGCTCTGCGCGGCGACCAGAACTTGAGGAGGTCGTTGAAGCAGTGGGGAATCGACGGCGAGAAGATCGACGAGAAGGCAAACGAGCTGGCGGAGCTGGCCAAGAAGGACCGGCACTCTATCTTCAGTGCGGCGGCCTACCTGAGGAGGCTCGCGAGGCTCGGCGTCTTCGCCGCCAAGACCACGCCGTTGGGCAAAATAATGGCCGACCTCACGGTTGTGAACCTCGCGGGCGTTGGCGACGAGATCCAGGACTACGTCGCGTGGCACATGCTGACGAGGATCTTCAGGGCCAGGGTGAGACACGTGAGGGGTCTGCCTGGCGTGAAGCTCGAGAAGCCCGTGGTCGTCGTGGTCGAGGAGGCCCATAGGTTCGCCCCGCCCAAATCGGCCAGGAGGACTAGGTCCTACGAGGCGGTCTCGCGGATAGCCGCCGAGGGCAGAAAATTCGGCGTCTATCTCGTGGTGGTGACCCAGAGGCCCTCCAGGGTCGACCCCGACGTGATGAGCCAGATGCAGTCCCAAGTGATCATGAGGATCGTCAACCCGAAGGACCAAGAGGCGGTGAGGGACAGCAGCGAGCAGTTGGCGCAGGACTATCTGGACAACCTACCGGGCCTCGACAGAGGAGAGGCGGTCGTGCTGGGGCCCATCGTCAAGCTGCCCGCCGTGATTAGGCTTAGGGACAGGCTGCTGGACTACGGCGGCGCCGACATATCTCTGGTCGAGGCCTGGCGCAGACAGGATGTCGACGTGGCCGCCGTCTGGACGCGGATATTCAGATCTCCGCCGCCCCCCTCGGCGGCGCTGGCGGCGTCCAGGATATCGGTGAAGTCCGCGGAGCAAGACGGCGGCGTGTGGAAGGCTGTTACCTCAGACGGCGCGCACGTGGAGCTCTCCATAGAGTCGGGCTACGCCAGGTGTAGCCTCTGCGGCTCCTCCGGCTGCGCCCACGTCTATAGGGTCCTCTCCGAGGTGGTCAAGGTGAGGAGGGCGGCATGAAGATAGCCCACATAAGCGACGCCCACCTGGGCCGACAGCAGTACCACCTGCCCGAGAGGGATGAGGACTACTTCCAGGCCTTCGCCGAGGCCCTCAGACTGGCCAAGGGTGCAGACGCCGTGGTGATCACGGGCGACCTCATGGACACGAGGAGGCCCTCCACGAGAACCCTCCTGAGGCTCCTCGACATACTCGGCGAGTCCGGCCTCACGGTATACGCCGTCGGGGGCAACCACGACTACAGCCACCTGAGGCCCGAGGAGACGCCGCTCCGCATATTGGACAAAGTAGGCGCCGTGAGGCTGCTCTGCTTCCAGGAGGCCGATCTGGGGGGCGTCTGGCTCTACGGGGCCTGCGCCACCCCGAGGTCCAGGGCTGAGGAATACAGGGAGAGGATGCTCTCGGCGAGGCCCGGCTCGGTCCTGGCCATACATCAAGCCATCGAGGGCGTCAAGGCGAGGTACCCCTCGGCCGTGGACGAATACACCATGCCGTCAGCCGTCTTCTCCGGCGTCAAGGCGTTGCACATAGCCGCTGGCCACGTGCACGACCACGGGGTCAGACATCCGATAGGCGCGCTCTGGGCCGGCTCGCTCGAGATATGGGACTCCGCAGAGTTCGAGACCTGGGACTGGAGGAGGGGCAGATGGGACCTCTACCAGGAGGCGGCCCCGAAGGGCTTCTACATCATAGACGTCGCGGGCCGGTCGGCCTCTGCCAGGGAGGTGTTGCTGAGGCCTAGGCGCAGGATGGTCAAGCTGAGGATATTCCTGGAGGAGGAGAAAGACGTCGAGGCGGCTCTGGAGGAGGCCTCGGCGAGGTTCGACGCGCCAGGCGCCGTGGTGAAGGTGGAGCTCTACGGCGAGTTGCGGGACGACTTGAGGCCGTCGCGCCACGCGGCGGCGTTCTCCCGGGCCCTGTACGTGGACGTGGTGGATAGGACCAGGAAGCCCGGCCGCGCCGTGGTTAGAGTCGGCTCGGCCTACGAGACCATAGAGCGGCTTCTGCGGGAGAGGCTAGGGGCCGGGGCAGACGCCGTGGTGAAGGCTCTGGCGTACGCGAGGGATGGGGACAGAGCCGCCGCGAGGAAGGTGCTGGAGGAGTGGCTCTATGCTGAGGTCGATCGAGCTTAGGAACTTCAAGGCGCACGAGGAGCTGGCGGCGGACTTCGTGGAGGGCGTCAACTTCATATACGGCCCCAACGGCGCGGGCAAGAGCAGCCTCCTCGAGGCTATCGCCGTGGCCCTCTACGGCTCCAAATGGATCCAGAAGGTCAAGGCGCGATGGGCCGATCTGGTCAGGCGGGGGGCCGCCGAGGCCTCAGTCCAGCTGGCCTTCGTGGGGATCGACGGCGTGGAGTACGTCGTGGCGCGGAGGTTCGGGCAGTCCGGCTCCATATCCTCCGGCACCTATCTGCTCGCCGACGGGAAGCCGGCCGCCAGAGGGGACCAGGACGTCACGGCGGCCGTCGCCAGGGCCCTAGGGCTGGGCGTCGAGGAGTTCGCCAACCTGGCCTACATAAGGCAGGGGGAGCTTAGGAGGATACTGGCGGAGCCCGACTACATAGACAGGCTGTTTCGCCTCGACGAGTTCGACTGGCTGGACGAGGTATTGAGGGACGTCCTGTCCGACGTGTCCAGAAGGAGGGAGAGGGCCTCCGGCAGGCTGGAGGAGCTGGGGAGGAGGGCCGAGGATCTGTCCAAGAGGGCGGTTGAGCTCGAGGCGCAGTCGGCGGAGGCGAGGAGGGAGGCGGAGGGCCTGGCCCAGTACTTCCAGCTCTACAAGAAGGCCGAGGAGGAGCTCGGCGGCTTGAGGGAGCGCGCGGCCGCCCTGGAGCAGGAGGCCAAATCCCTCAGGTCCCTCGTGGAGCGGCTCGAGGAGGAGCTCGTGGAGCTCGACGTGGAGCTGGACAGGAAGTCTGAGGAGTTGAAGGAGCTGGAGAGGCTCGAGGGGGAGCTGGCCTCGTTGCCCCGGCCGGACCCCGCCGTGGAGGCCAAATACTACGAGGCCAAGAGGGTGGTCGACCTGCTGGCCGCCGCCGATCTGAAGAGGGCCAGGTCGTTCAGGCCGGAGGAGCTGGAGGCGGCCCGCAGAGAGGCGGAGGAGCTGAAGGCCAGGAGGGCCGACGTTCTGGCTAAGCTCGGGCTCGCCAGGGAGGTCCTGAAGGTTGCCGGCAGAGCATCCGGCGGGAGGTGCCCCGTCTGCGGAGGCCCGCTCACCGAGGAGACCGTCAGGAGGCATGAGGAGGAGGCCAAGGCGCTCGAGGAGGAGCTCAGGAGGGTCGAGGCGAGGATCTACGAGGCCGAGTCGGCGGTGAGGAGGCTCGAAAGGGATAGGGAGGAGTATCTCAAGGTCAAGGACTACCTGTCGGTGGACTTGGCCGAGGCCAGGCGGAGGCTGGAGGAGCTCAGGAGGCTCTACGAGGCGCAGAGAGATCTCGAGAGGAGGAGGGCCGAGATCTCGGCGAGGCTGGCCGCCAGGGATAGGATCGAGCGCGAGCTGAGGGGGCTCGAGGCCAGGAGGGCCGAGGCCGAGAGGAGGCTCGGCGAGGCCAGGCGGAGGCTGGAGGAGGTAGAGGGCCAGCTCTCCGCCTTGAGGCCCAGGCTGGCTGAGCTGGGCAGGTCGTACGAGGAGCTGAGGGCCAAGGCGGAGGCGTACCTAAAGGCGGCGTCGAGGGCGGAGGAGCTCGCGAGGCAGCTGGGCTCCGTCAAGGCGGAGCTCGAGCGGGTCTCCAAGGAGCTCGAGGCCGCCAGGGCTGAGGCCGAGAGGCACGGGAGGGCCGAGGAGAGGGGGAAGGCCGCAAGATCCGCGTTGAGGGACGTCAAGCCGGTGGCGAGACGCATATTGATAGAGTCGGTCAACGCCGAGCTCAACGGGGTTTTCCTCAAGCTTAGACACAAGGAGTCCCTCCGCTCCGCGGAGCTTGCCCAGATAGACGACAGGTACTACGTCGTCGTGTCGAGATCCGACGGGCAGAGGTTCCGCCACACCGAGCTCTCGCTCGGCGAGGCCAACCTGGCCGCCCTCGCGCTTAGGGTCGCGCTCGCGAGGGCCCTGCTGGGAAGGCCGCCGTTCTTAATACTCGACGAGCCCACGGAACATCTAGACGAAACCCACAGGAGGAGGATAGTGGAGCTCGTCAGGGATCTCGCCAGAGACGTCAAGACGGTCCTCGTGACCTCGCATCTAGGCGAGTTCGAGGAGGTCGCCGACAGGCGCATAGACCTCTGACCGCGCAGGGCCTCCCACCCCCTCTCGCCCCAGGGGGCTCCTTTAGGGTAGCTCATCGGCGCCCTCCCGCGGCCCCACAGCCGTACGAGCACATGGGGGCTGAAGATGCGCCGAAATACAGGCCTAAGGGGCCCTCCCCTCCACCGGGGGCGAGGCTTTTGAAGGCCTTGTAGCTAAGGGCGCCCCACCGTTGCGGAGGAGGCGAGGCGGGCCCCGCTGGAGCATCAGAAGATACTTGTCGAGGTGCTGACCGCCGGACCCCAGAACGCTAATGCGGTTGTTGAACACCATAGCTACGCCAGACCGCCCACTGCGGCCGTCCCAGGCCTGGTGGTCACGGAGGCCTAGGGGCATGCTAAAGCGTTGTCTAGGCCTTCGTGTATTACATAGCGTCTGCGCCTCCGCAAAGGGAGCTGTGTCCCGTCTGAGGCCCTTGCCACGTGATTCTGATTAGACCTCCTCCCGGCTCCAGGGGCGTGGGCTCGGCGGAGAAGCCGCGTCGGTTATGGCCCTGCCGCGGACTGTCGAGACATTCCTTTGCTATTAACTATTTAAAGGGATTCCGCACCTCTTCGTCATGAGCTTCGGCAGGCCGCCCAACGGCGTCTACTTCCTCAAGACAGGAGTGGAGCTGAGGGCCTTCATCAACTTGCTTAGGAAGTTCAGGGGATACGCCACGACGCTCATAACGCTCTACATCAACGGCGAGAGGCCGATGCCTGACGTCCTGACTCTGCTGAGGAGCGAGTGGTCGACCGCCTCCAACATAAAGGACAAGACCACGCGGACGCACGTGCAGGACACCCTCGAGAGGATCGTCAACAACTTGAAGGGGGAGGCCAAGGCGCCTGAGAACGGCATGGCCGTGTTCGCCGGGTTCCACATGATCAACCCCGGCAACTACGAGTGGGTGTACTACGTCGTCGTGCCGCCGCAGCCCGTCTACACCTTCAAGTACATATGCGACACGGCGTTCCACACGGAGCTCCTCGAGGATATGATAAAATCGAGCGTGGCCTACGGCATAATAGTAGTCGAGAGGGGGGAGGCGGTGCTGGCGGTGCTGAGGGGCGGCCAGTACGAGGTGCTCAAGACCGTCCAGTTCTTCGTCCCCGGGAAGCACAGCGCCGGCGGCCAGTCGGCCAACCGCTACAAGCGACAGACGGAGCATCTGGCCGAGGTGTTCTACAAGCTGGTGGCGGAGGAGGCCAACAGGGCCTTTCTCTCCATGCCAGGCCTCAAGGGCCTGATCGTGGCGGGGCCCGGCCCGACCAAGGAGGACTTCCTGGAGGAGGGGGGGCTCGACTACCGGCTACGCGACAAGGTGCTGGCCGTGGTCTCGGCCTGTTGCGCCAACGAGTACGGCGTCAAGGAGGCCATTATGAACTCGCAGGAGCAGCTGAAGGAGACCGAGTACGTCAAGGCCAAGGAGCTCATGGACAGGGTGATGTACTATGCGGTGAAGAAGAGCGAGTACATGGTCTACGGCAAGGAGAACGTCGTCAGGGCTATGGACATGGGCATAGCTGAGGTCGTCGTCGTGGCCGAGGAGCTCGGGGAGGACGAGGTGCTCGACATAGTCATGAGGGGCGACTCGAAGGGGGTGAAGGTCGAGATCGTGCCGAGGGGCGTGGAGGAGGGGAAAACCCTAGTGCAAGCCTTCGGCGGGTACGTGGCCCTCCTCAACACGCCGGCCTGGGTCCTCGAACAGCAGACCGTCGCCGCCCGCTGAGCCCGCCGGAGGGGGCTGAGAGGGGGCGCCTGCCCGCGAGGCGGCCCTATACGCAGACATCTCGGCCACGTATTCGGCCGACAGCACGGCTAGGCCTACGTACTCGACCGGCGGAAGGAGGGACAGCACGTAGCCTACGGCGAACAGGGCGAGCGCCACTCTGAACAGGCCGAGGGATGTGCGCCTGTGGAGATCCCTCAGGGTGAGGGCCTTGGCCGCGGCCAGGATGAGCTCGAGCGCGAGGACCACCGCGATGATGCCCAGCAGGGCGGGCTCGCGGCCTATGGCGACGTACAGCGCGGCCGGGTTCGCCAGGGCGCGGACGGCAAGGGCCGGACGGCCGGCGAGGTAGGCCGCCACCGACGCGGCGAATATCAGAGCCACGGCGACCAGCGCCACGGGCCCCCACGCCAGCCACCAAGCCCACTTGAAGCCGAGCCTGTGGAGCGCCCTATACCCCCTGAAGATGTAGAGGAAGAACACTGCGATGAGCCCAACGGCCAGGACGGCGAGGGCGGCGGAGGCGGCGAGCAACGCGGATCTCGGCCCCAGGAGCCCTACGGCGAGCACGACGAGGCCCACTAGAATCAACGCCAGTTGGTACAGGAACCCTCTGTAGAGAACCTCCATGGCCTCTCTGAAGTCCACGAGGCCGGAAACGCCGACATTAATAAATATTCAGCGGAGACGGCCCATGGGCTCCGCCAGGCCCGACGCGGCCGAGATCCCCGTCGAAGTGCCCGAGGGCCTCCACGCCCTCTTCTTGAGGGGCCGCTTCCCCGAGGAGCTCAACGTGGAGCTCTTCGGCGGCTGGGGCAGGCTCGCCGTCGTCAAGATCTTCAAGGGGCGGCCGCCCCACTACGCCCCCTGGGCGGAGCTGTTCGGCGCGTCGCCGCGTCTCTACGGATCGCCGGCCGAGCTCGCCATATTTAGATGGATACACCGCGCGCTGCCCTCAGGCTCCAACCTCTACGCCGAATACGTCGGAGACGCAGAGACGGAGAGGCAGCTGAGATCCGGCGTCCCGCCCCCAGCGACTAGGCTGGGCGCAGTGCTTCTGAGGTCCGGCTTCCTGGCCACGGCGGATATGTACTTCCCGGAGGGCGGCAGAGAGGGCGGGCAGAAGATCAGAGCGGTCCGGCTCTAGGGCCAGTCGGCGTGCCTACCCCGAGGAGTCCTCTGGCCCGATGGCGCGGGACGCCGTCCCGGCCCATCCTCCGTAGGGCTCGGGCGGCCGGCCGGAATGGGCCTACCCGACGTCTCAGCCGGCGTCCAGCTCCCTCACGTGCTCGTCGGGGAGCTTCCAGCCGTAGGCGCCGGCGAACTCGAGGACGCCCTCGGGCCTGGTGGTCCTCGGTATGGGCACCACCGCCGGCTTGTCCATGAGCCAGCGCAGGGCCACCTGGACGGGCGTCTTTCCGAGCCTCTCGGCTATGCGCCGTATCCTGTAGTTCTCGACGACCGCGCCTCTGGCCAGAGGGCTGGCGGCCAGGTAGAGCAAGCCCTCGCGTTGGGCGTAGGGCAGGACCCCATGCTCGTCGAGCCTGTTGATGTAGTTATAGACATTCTCCAACGCCGCCAGGTCGTATTTCTTGGCGCATTTCCTCGCCCGCTCGGCCGTATCCACATCGACGTTGCTGAGACCCCAGAACCTTATGACGCCCCTATCGATCAGCTCCTCGAAGGCCCTCACGGCCCTACATATGTCGGGGAGCGGGCCGTGCGGCATATATACATCGATGTAGGTGCCGAGCCTCCTCGCGCTCGCCTTAGCCGCCAGCGTTATCTTCTCCACGTCGTCCGGCCAGAACTTGGTGATGACTATTACCTTATCCCTATCCTCCCTCGCGAAGGTCGAGAGGGCCCTCCCCACCAGCTCTTCGGCGTGGCCCCCGCCGTATATCTCCGACGTGTCTATAACAAAAATGCCGTTGGCCAAGGCGTTGGCGAGGACCGCGAGATGCCGCTCGTCCCTCGACGCGTCGGCCCGCCAGAGGTCGCCGCCGAGGCCAGAGGTCCCTAGGCCCAACGCCGAGACGCACCCCACCGCCTTGAAACACTTCTTCTCCATGTACCCCATCTGCCGTTGATTTAATAAGATTCCCAGCCCAGATCCAGGGCCGGCCTCCGCCGAGGGAAAGGCGCGGTGGAGGTCGGGAGGCCGAACATAAATAAATAGATGCCGTGTCTGGCATGGTCAAGGTGGTCAAGAGGGACGGGAGAGAGGAGGAGTTCATCCCCGAGAAGATAGTGGTCAGCGTGTTGAAGGCCGGCGCGCCTCTGGACGTGGCGAGGAGGATAGCCAGGAAGGTGGAATGCGCCGTCTCCGACAGCGAGACCGTCACGGCCAGGGACATAGCCAAGGTGATCCTCGCCGAGCTCAAGAAGGCCAACGAGGAGTGGTACAGAAACTGGATAATCTTCGACAAGGCGGTGAAGCGGAGACATACCGATAAGGAGCTCCAAATCTAGCCTTTTCTGGCCTTATACGGCTCCGGTCGGGCGCCCGTTGGGTAGGCGCCGAAGACGCCGGGAAAAACGGCTATTTCTGTAGGAGCCTCTTCAGCACGTAGGGCAGTATCCCGCCGTGCTTTATGTACTCGACCTCAGCCCAGGTATAGACCGCGGCCTTCGCCTTGACCTCGTCCACACGCCCGTCCCTTCTGTGTATCCTCAGGGTGACCTCCTTGCCGGGCGCCAGATCCTCGAGGCCCAGCACGTCCACGGTCTCAGACCCGTCCATACCCAGGCTGTCGGCCGTCACGCCGGGCGGAAGCTGTATGGGCACTATCCCGACCATGGTGAGGTTGGAGCGGTGTATCCTCTCGAAGCTCTCGGCTATCACGGCCTTTATGCCCAGGAGCTTCGGCCCCTTGGCCGCCCAGTCCCTGCTCGAGCCGGCGCCGTAGGTCTTCCCGGCGAGCACCACTAGCGGCGTGCCCTCCTGTCTGTACCTCTCGGCCGCCTCGAAGACGGTGGTCCTGATCCCCTCGGGGTATTTGATGGTGTACCCGCCCTCGAGGCCCCCGCCCATCTTGTTGGTGTAGCCCTTGCTCCAGAACGTGCCTCTGACCATCACCATCCAGTTGCCCCTCCTGGCGCCGAATGTGTTGAAGTCCTTGGGCTGCACGCCCATGGACTCCAGGAACTTGCCGGCGGGGCTGTCCCTGGGTATCGAGCCGGCGGGCGATATGTGGTCCGTGGTTATGCTGTCGCCCAGTATCAAGAGGGGCCTTGCGTTAACTATATCTCCGGAGATCGGCCTCCCCTCGAAGAGAGGCGACGGCTGTATGTACGTGTCGTCGGGTCTCCACGGGTAGAGGTCGCCCGAAGGCGCCTTGAGCTCGCCCCACTCTGGGACCAGCTCACCCGCCTTGGAGTACTTCTCGACGTATACCTTCGGGTCCATGGCTCTGGACACGGCGTCGTTGACCTCCTCGGGCGAGGGCCATATGTCCCTCAGATAGACGGGCCTCCCGTCCCTGCCGTGCCCGAGGGGCTCCCTGGAGAGGTCCCTCAGCACCGTGCCGGCCAGCGCGTAGGCCACCACCAGCGGGGGCGAGGCCAGATAGGCCGCCTTGACGTCCGGATGTACCCTCCCCTCGAAGTTGCGGTTGCCCGACAGAACGGCGGCGGGCATCACGTCGCCCTCCCTAATCGCCTTGGCCACGGGCTCGGGCAACGGGCCCGAGTTGCCTATACAGGTGGTGCAGCCGTACGCCACCACGTGGAAGCCCAGCCTCTCGAGATGCTGCAGGAGGCCGGCGCGCCTCAAGATCTCCTCGACGGCGCGGGAGCCCGGCGCGAAGCTGGTCTTGACGTAGGGCGGCACCGCCAGCCCGGCCTCCACGGCCTTCTTGGCCAGGAGGCCCGCCGCCGCGAGCAGATAGGGATTTGAGGTGTTTGTGCAGCTGGTGATGGCCGCTATGGCGACGTCGCCGTCGCCGAACTCCACCCTCCTCCCGCCTATCTCCACCTCCACGGCCCTCCTCCTCTCCCGCCTCTTCCTCTGGACCAGGAACTCCAGAAAGCTCTTGGGCACGTCGGCCAGGCCGCGCCTCTGCCACGGGAGGGTCGGGCCGGCCGCCGACGGCTCGACCGCTGAGAGGTCGAAGTCCACGACCTGGCTGTACTCGGCCCCCTCGACGCCGCCGAAGACCCCCTGCTCCTCGTAGTACCTCTTCACGAGGGCCGCGAGGTCCTCGGGCCTGCCTGTCGCCGCGAGGTAGTCTAGGGTGTTGCCGTCGACGGGGAACAGGCCGGTCGTGGAGCCGTATTCGGGCGCCATGTTGGCTACGGTGGCCCTATCGGGGACGGACAACTTGCGTACCCCCTCGCCGAAGAACTCGACGAAGGCGTCCACGACGTTGACCTTCCTCAAGGCCTCGGTGACCGCGAGGACTATGTCGGTGGCGGTGACGCCGGGCTTGGGCTCGCCGTAGAGCCTCACGCCCACGACCCTCGGCACCTTTATGGTTATGGGCTCGCCCAACATGGCGGCCTCGGCCTCCACTCCCCCGACTCCCCAGCCGACGATCCCCAGCCCGTTTATCATGGTCGTGTGGCTGTCCATGCCCACCAACGTCTCGAAGAAGGCGGAGTCGCCCTCGGTCCAGACGACCCTGGCCAAGTACTCCAGATTCACCTGGTGGATTATGCCGGTGCCCGGCGGGAAGACGCGGAAGTTCCTGAAGGCGCTTTGGGCCCACTTGAGGAAGACGTAGCGCTCCCTATTCCTCTCTATCTCCAGTCGGATGTTCATGGACAGGGCCTGCGGAGAGGCCCAGTGGTCCACCTGCACCGAGTGGTCCACGATCAGGTCGACGGGGACCCGCGGGTTTATCAGCTTGGGGTCCGCCCCCGACTTGACCGCTATATCCCTCATGGTGGCGAGATCCACGACGGCCGGCACGCCGGTGTAGTCCTGCATCACGACTCTGGTCACCTTGAGCGCCACCTCGCCCGCGGGGTTCTTGGGGTTCCAGCGGGCCAGAGCCTCGAGATGCTCCATGTTTATATCCCTCCCGTCGAAATTGCGGAGGACGTTCTCCAGGAGGACCCTTATGCTGTAGGGAAGCCTCTCCACGTCGTAGCCCTCCGCCTCGAGGGCCTTCACCCTATAGATCTTATACGACCTGCCGCCGACGGATAGCTTGGCCTCGGCCCTTGTATACGGCATAGGATAGACTCTAGACGTAATATATAACTCATCCCTTCTCCATCTGCCCTCTTGACGGCTCGACAAAGAGAGAACGACGAGCCTCGCCGTAGGGCAGTGGATCGGTGTCGGCGATCGACCCGACCGCGTGTTCCTAGCAATCGCTTCGGCTATCGCGAGCGCCTACAGAAGTTCGGCCAGTAATTGATAATATCTTGGAATCTATTTAATTAAGTCCATATTCATATCGATTGATTTATAACTATGGGTCAACGACCCTATCGATATTACGTCTACATACTTGGCGTAATCTGCTATATTTTTCTCATCGATATTGCCCGACGCCTCTAGGACGACCCTCTTCCTCAAGCCTCTCCTCATCAACTCCCCATGTACTTTGGCCACATCGCTTGGGCCCATGTTGTCCAGCATCACTATGTCGGCGCCGAGCTCGGCGGCCTTTACGGCATCCTCCACGTTCTCAACCTCAACCTCTATCTTAGCGATAAACGGCGCTTTCTCCCTAGCTAGCACTAACGCCCTCTCGAGCCCTCCAGCGGCTGTCACGAAACCATCGCCCCTCGACTCCTCGACAGCCCTAGCCATGCCCAAACCTTGCTCCGCCTAACGACAGAGGGCCGACCCCCTCGGCCCCTTGGCGACATATAGATACGCCGTCCCGTACGCGACCCTCGCCGAGGGGCGGGCGAAGTTGAGTCCATCTTCCTTAGGCACCCCGCGGGCGCGATGAGCCGCGGCCCAGCAGCTCCCCTCCCGAGACCTCGCGGGCTGCGCAGAGGCGCCCATGCCCCGAGAGGAACCTCCAAGGATCGGCGTTGTCGACAGCTATATTTATGGGGATTTTATCTGGGCCATGGACCTCTCGAGCCTCGTGGAGAAGGCGTCGCGGTCTGTCGTGGGGGTGGTCACCAAGCTGTCGGACGTCTGGGGCCTCGAGGAGGGCCGCTCCTTCGGGACTGCGTTCTCGGCCGGCGGCGGCCTCTTCCTGACCGCCTTCCACGTGGTGGCGGGGGCAGACGCCGTCCTTCTGGTGACGCCCGAGGGCGAGACCGCCGAGGCGCGGCCGATCGCCGGCGACCCCAACGACGACTTGGCCCTCCTCGCCTCCGACCTCTCGGCCCCGCCGATACCCCTCGGCTCCGCCTTGAGGCTGAAGGTCGGCGAGCCCGTCCTCGCCCTGGGCTACCCCCTGGCCATGCTCGACAAGCCAACCGCTACTTTCGGCATAGTGAGCGCCGTGGGGCGGAGCCTGAGCGTGGGGGATAGGGTCTTCGAGTTCCTTATCCAGACGGACGCGGCGATAAATCCGGGCAACTCCGGCGGCCCCCTGATAAACTCGGCGGGGGAGGCCGTGGGGATCAACTCGTCCATAATAGCGGGGGCGCAGGGAATAGGCTTCGCCGTCCCTATAGACCTGGCCAAGGTCATGATCGACATTGTGAAGAGGTACGGGCGTTACGTGAGGCCGGCGCTCGGCGTATACGTGGCCGCGGTGAACAGGGCCATGGCGGCTGTGTACAGACTCCCGGCGGATCGGGGACTCCTGGTGGTGGCAGTCCAGCCGGGCTCCTACGCCGAGGAGGCGGGGCTAAGGCGCGGCGATATAATAGTCTCGGTCGACGGCAAGCCCGTGGAGAACGTGTTCCAGCTACGGCTCGCGGTCTCGGAGGCGTTCGCCGAGGGGAGGACCCCGAGGCTGGGGGTCCTAAGAGGCGGGAGGCGCATGAATTTGTAGCGGCCCCGCCGCCAGCCGTCCCTAGGCCCCTAGAGGCCTACGGGCGGCTGCGCTCCACGCGTTAGGGTTTTATAGAGCTGGATGCGCCAAGCCATGTACGCGGCGGTGTTGATCACGGCCCCGGACCGCGAGAGCGGGAGGAAGATCGCGAGGCATCTCCTCGAGAGGAGGCTGGCGGCCTGTGTGAACATAACGCCCGTATCTTCGATGTACTGGTGGGAGGGGAAAATCGAGGAGGCGGAGGAGGTGATGCTCGTGGTGAAGACCACCAGCGACAAGATCAACGACGTCGTGAGGGAGGTGAGGTCCATCCATCCCTACCAGTTGCCGGAAATCGCGGCGTTGCCCATCGTGGCCGGCCACGCCGAATATCTGGAATGGGTCAAGCGGGAGACCCACGCTTGATCGGCTCGACTCGGCGCGAGGGACGCCGACCCGCAAGCCCCCTTGAGTCTTTACAGCGCTGTCCCGCCCGGCGGACGTGCCGAGACCCAGTCAATAGACCCACGGCGCATATTGATGAGGGACGCCCATACGCTGGGCCTCAACGAGCACGTTAGGCCCATCTGCCGGCCCCTCCTTGAAGGGGGTGGGCGCCCGCGGCAGTCCGCATCGTCGTAGGCGCAACGCCGATGCCTGCCCCTCAGCTGGGTCGAGGCTTCAGTAGCGGCAACCGCGTGGGGGCGCGGCGCCGCGTCTGGAGGCGACCTGCCGACCTGTTAAGCTTTTAACTTTAGGCCTCCTTTGCCGTGTGTCCGTCTGCGACGTGTTCAAGGTGCTCGACCTGGCGGCTAGGCGGGGCGAGGCGGCGGTCGTCGTGAGGGTTCTCGACGGCGGGCGGGCCTACGTCGACGCCGTGGTGGGCGGCAAGCCCCTTCTGGGCTTGGTGCCGGACGCGGTTGTCAGGGCTGTGGCCGGGCTGAGGCCCGGCGAGAGGGCTCAGCTGGAGGTCGGCGGCATGTCGATCTCGGCCGAGGCCTTGTTGGTGAGGCCGACCGTGATAGTGGTGGGTTTCGGCGAGGTGGCGCGCCGCGTGTCTGAGGTGGCGGCCGCGGCGGGGTACTACGTGGCGGCCATAGGCCATGAGGCGGAGGGCGCCTTCTATAGGGGCGATCTGCCCGATCTGGAGCGGCTCGTCTCCGAGGGCTCTATCGTCGTGGTCGCCAACGAGGGGGGCCACCCCAGCGACGTGGACGTAGTGGAGCTTGCCGTCAGGCGGGGCGCCGGCTACGTTGCGCTTCTGGCAAGCCAGAGGAGGGCCGCGCTGGTCGTCAGGGAGCTGGAGAGGAGGGGGTTGCCGAGGGAGGCCGTGGCGTCGAGGCTCAGATCCCCCGCGGGGCTCGACATAGGCGCCAGGACCGCGGGCGAGATCGCCGTCAGCGTAGTGGCGGAGGTGGTGATGTATCTGCGCGGAGGTAGCGGGAGGCCCATGAGGGAGGTCAAGGACCCCTACAAGGTCGTGGAGGAGGTGGAGGGCGATCTCTCTAGCTATAGGTGCGAGTGGAGGCCCCAGCCCAGCGCCTAGGCGCAGTGGAGGGCCCAAGGCGGGCGGCGCAGTCGGGGAGGAGACCGGCCGGTCCGGGCGACCTCAGCGGAGCCGGACGGCTCGGCCACCGTCGACGGCCGTCGATGCAGCGGCCTGCGCGGCCGTCGCCTCAGGCGTTGACGCCACCTCTGCCGGCCGTCTGTGTCCGTTGCCTATATATGCCATAGGGCTCGGCTAGACATGGACCCGAGGCACAACGTCTGGGTTAAGATAATCAGGGACAGGGCCCCGCGGCCCTAACAGAGGGCCGGACATCGCCATTTAGCCGCGGCCATTACGGCCATCCAGGCGCCTGTTGCCGCAGTATTTCCATCCCAGGAGTCCTCCGTATCGTCGTCTTCGTAGACGTCCTCGTCGTTGCCGAATTTGAGGCCATGGGGACGTCGGCACGTACCTATCGCCAGCGGCAACCGAGCTCGTCCAAGGTTGGCGTCCCTCCTCATCGTTTGGAGAGATGCGATACCGCCGGATCTGATTTATGAGGACTATCTGAGCGATGAGGAGATGCCTAGGAGATATTTCGTCGTGGTTGACGGGAGAGAGCTCGTGGAGATATCGCCGGCGGCTGTCAGAGTCGCCAGATATCTCTCCATAGTCGAGAGGGCTGTCAGAGAGAGGCCGGAGATCCTCAGGGAGCTGGAGGCACATAGCCTAGAGCATAGAACGGCCCTCGCGCGCCGCTTGAGGCGATCTGCCCGAGACGAATCGAGGCGAGGGCCTTGAGGCGTATCTCTGTCCGTTGAGGCGGGCCGGGGCGCGGGTCTCTTCGCCAGACCGCGAGGGTTTGTCTGCCCAATCGATGCGTCTGTCTTTAGTCGGACAGCCGACTATTCGAATGGACGTGGGCCCTCGCCTAATCGAGAGGCCGAGACCTCCATCTAGGAGATCGCCTTAGCCCTGTCGATGCGCCTACAGCGGTTCGCACGCCTCTCGTCCTAGGCCTCCTCCAGCCCTCTTATCAACTGCACCTCGACCTCGTCCCCCTCGTCGTAGCCCTCCCGGTTCTCCGGCACCACCAGGATGGCGTTTCCCCTCGTGAGCGTCGAGAGGACGCCGCTGCCGGTCACCGCGAGAGGCTCCACGTATATCCTCCCGTCCCTGACGTAGGCCCTCGCCCTTGCGTAGGTCCTCACGTTTATCGGCGTAGTTATCCTTCTGGTCAAGACGCCTCTGGCCGTGGGCACGGGCTCCGGCCTCCCGCCGACCATCTTCAAGACGGCAGGCCTCGCGAATATCTCGAAGCCGACGATCGCCGCCACGGGGAAGCCCGACAGGACGACCACGGGCTTTCCGCCAACCACGGCCGCCCCGTTGGGGCGCCCCGGCCTAGCGGCAACCCCCCTCACGTAGAAGTCGGCCATGGAGGAAACGGTCCTATGGGTCGCGTCGGGCCCCCCGACGGACGCGCCGCCGGTGGTGGCGACCACGTCGAAGTCGGCGAGCGCCCTCTCCAGCGCCCTCCTTATGGCCTCCTCGTCGTCGGGGACGAGGCCTAGATAGTGGGCGTCCGCGCCTGCCTCTCGGAAGAGGCCGATCAGGGCGAACCTGGTCGAGTTCACCACTTTGCCGGGCGGCGGAGGGCCGCCGCGCACGTCGTCCACCTCGACCAGCTCGTCCCCTGTGGATATCACGGCGGCTCTGACGGAGTATATCGGCACACGCGACATGCCGAGCGACGCGAGGACCCCCAGGTCCCAGGGCCTCAGCCGCGTCCCGGCCCTAAGGACGAGCTCGCCCCTGGAGAGGTCCTCCCCCCTCCTCGAGACGTAGTAATACTGGGGCACCGGCCGATATATCTCCACGGACCCTCCCCTCTCGGCCGCCTCCTCGTAGGGCACCACGGCGTCGGCCCCCTCGGGCAGAGGGGCCCCCGTCGCCACCTCCACCGCCTCCCCCGCTCCCACCACGCCCTGGTAGGGCCTCCCCGGCCCGGCGCGCCCTACCACCTTCAGCACGACGGGGTTGGTCCTGGCGGCCCCCAGCGTGTCTACGGACCTGACCGCATACCCGTCGAAGGCCGCGCGGTCGAAGGGAGGGACGTCCACCTCGGCGACCACGTCCCTGGCCAGATACCTCCCCAGCGCCTCGCCCAGCGGCACGTCGACGACGGGAGGCCTGTGCGATACCTTGGAGAGGAACTCTGCAACAGCCTTGTCGACCGGAGTTAGGCTCTTGAAGCCTCTGGACACGTGGCGGGATGCGAAGGCACTATTTAGCCTTTCTGCCCAACACGAGGAGGTAGCCGGCCTCCCCGGCCTTGGCCTGCAGGTAGCGCGCCACCTCTTCAGGCGCGGTCTCGACGGCAAGAACCGCGGCGTATATCCGCGTCCTGGCAAACTTCTCGGCGGCCTCCACGGCCCTCCTCAGCTGCTCCAAGGCCCTGTCGGCCTCGTCTACGGTGGGCACCGCCGACTTGACCTCGGCCACCACCAGCGGATCCGGACAGAAGACGTCGACCTCCTTAATGCCGTCGATCAACAGAGCCGCATGCACGATCGGGTTGCAGGTAAACCCCTTAGCCGCGAGCCACTCCCTGATCCACTGGGCCGTGTAGAACTCCAGAGACACCCCGAGAGCCTCCTGTATCTGCGTCAACGCAGACCTTATCCAGCGGAACTCCTCGAAGGCCCTCTCCCACTTCTTATCGTTCTCCTGCCAACGCCTCTCGTTCTCCCGCCAGCGTCTCTCGTTCTCTTCCCACCGCTTTGTATTCTCTTCCCACCGCTTCCAATTTTCCTCCCAGCGGCGTTGGTTTTCCTCCCAACGTTTCGCGTTCTCTTCCCACCGCCGCCAATTCTCCTGCCATCTCTTCTCGTTCTCCTCCCATCTTCTCCAGTTCTCCTGCCACTGCCTTGCGTTTTCCTCCCAGCGTTTCCAGTTTTCCTCCCACCTCTTCTCGTTTTCCTTCCAGCGTTCCTCCTCCATCTGGACGAATTTGTGGAAGTCCTCCCTAAGCCTCCTCAGCTCGTCCAGAACCTCCCTGAGGCCTAGAAGGCCGGCTACGGCCAGCCGGAATTCCTCATCCTCCTCCAAGGCCTTAAGAAACCTAAGCCTCTCCTCACGGGAAAGGGCCACGTGGTGTGACGGGCTAGTTGAAATATTAATCTTTTGGGCGGCCGCCCGAGCGGCCTCATACTTACGGCGGCTTCGGGCATGTGCGGCTCTTTAAAGCGTCGATCCTCAGAGGGCCTTCTTGTTCGCTCCCGCATCTTGACGCCGGGCCTGCTCCGGCGGTCGGCACGCCCTCAGTCGGAGCTCGGCATCCCCAGGGATGGCGGCTGGAGGGATCCGTCGGCCGGCGGCTTCGGCATCCCGCTCCGGCGGGTCTGCGGGGAGACCCCCGTAGGGGGCTGAACGGGCGTCCCCTGGAGGGCCTCCGCGCCGCGTCGAGACTTCGCCGCCTCGTCGGGCCGTTCGACGAGGGCGCGAGCTATATAAAGTGGCCTTTACTTATCTATATGCGCGCGTTGTTCCCCGGGAGGTTCCAGCCGCCGCACTGGGGCCACGTCAAGGCCGTCAGGGCGATATTGGACGAGGTCGACGAGCTCGTGATATCGGTGGGGTCGGCCCAGTTCAACTACATACCGAAGGACCCCTTCACGGCCGGCGAGAGGATCTGGATGCTGAGGGAGGGGCTCAGGGAGGGGGGCGTCGACCTCTCGAGGGTGGTGATAATACCTATACCCAACGTGGAGAACAACGCGGAGTGGCTGGGGCGCGTGAGGTCCTACGCGCCTCCCTTCGATGCGGTCTACACCGGCAATCCCTTCGTGGCCATGTTGTTCAGAGACGCGGGCTACGAGGTGCGGCGGCAGCCCATGTTCGACAGGGAGAGGTACACCTCGACGAGGGTCCGCGAGCTCATGCTGGCCGGCGACCCTGGCTGGGAGGAGCTGGTGCCGAGGTCCGTGGCCGAGATAGTCAAGAGGGTCGGCGGCGTTGAGCGGCTGAGGATGGCCGCGAGGGGGGAGGCGGAGCCGCACATGTGGTGATGAAGGCCGCGGCGGTCCTCCTGCCCCTCCTGGCGGCGCTTGCGCTCGCTACGGCCACGCCCATAGGCCACGTGGTCATCGTAGTCGAGGAGAATAGAGCGTTCGACAACCTCTTCGGCATCTACCCCTTCGGATGCCCGCCGATAGTCAACAACGTCACCCTGTCCGTCATGTGGCCCTACGGCCTATACGACAGCTACTTCCAGCTGGAGCGCAGCTGCGCCGAGATCCCGTGGATATCCGTCCCCAACGTCCCGTGGGCGCCCTGGCTGGGCTCGAGCCACCCCTACTACGTCGGGTCGGCCGTCGAGGAGAACCCGTCGGAGGGCTGGACGCAGTACCACGGCGACTATTGGTTCGGGAAGCCCGTGGGATTCGTGTTCTACTCGGGGCGGCAGTCCCTGGCGTATCTCTCCTACCAGCAGGCCTGGCCCCTCTGGGACCTCGCGGAGGAGTACGTCCTCGCCGACGACTTCTTCGCGCCCGTGCTGGGCCTGACCGAGCCCAACAGGGTGGCCGACCTGATGGGGAGGCCGCCCGGCTTCTACACTGACAGCGCCGTGGCCGCGGTGCCCTTCAACGAGTCCGTCATGTACCAGCTGGAGGAGGCCGGCGTGTCCTGGGGCTACTACGTGTACGGCTACGGGGGAGGCGTGCCCTACCCTCTGACCGCCTTCTCGGGCGCAGAGAAGTACGAGAGCCACTACGGCGACTACCGCGACTTCATTGCGAAGCTCGGCAACTGCTCCATACCGGCGGTATCCTGGGTTATGTTCTTCGGCGGCTCCGACGACTCCTACGACATGCATCCGCCCCACAACGCCACCGCGGGCGCCCTCGCCGTCTTGAAGCTCGTGGATGCCGTCGAGCGCAGCCCCTGCTGGAACTCCACGGCTATATTCATAACCTTCGACGAAGGCGGAGGCTTCTACGACCAGGTCGCGCCGCCCGCCGTCGACGGGTTCGGCCTGGGCCAAAGGGTGCCGCTGATAGTGGTCTCGCCGTACGCCAAGGAGGGCTACGTGGACAACGACACTATCAGCGACTACACGATACTGGCGTTCGTGGACTACAACTGGGGCCTGCCCTACCTCACGCAGGAGGTGGCCAACAGCGACCTGCCCGGCCTGCTGGCCGCCTTCAACTTCTCGGCGCCGCCGAGACCCCCGCTGGACGTCGACAACTGGACGTACCCGTTGCCCCTCCAGTACCCCGTACATTACGGCTACATGGCGACAGTCCCCAGATACGCCAGCTACGCCGACGTCTACAGGGCGCCTGGGCTGGGCGTCCTGCCCTGGCTGGCGGCGCTCTCCATAGCGGCTCTGGCGGTGGCGGCGGCGCTCCGCAGAAAGGCCGCGCTGTATGCGTCCGCCGGCATATCGGCCGCGTCGACAGCCCTCTCGGCCTATGTGCACTACGCGTGGCCCATGTACCAATTCGTCACGCAGTACTACCTAGCGGCATCGGCCTTGGCGCTAGGCGCCGCGGCCCTCTGGATCGCGACAGCCCGGCGGAGGCGGCCGGCTAGGTTTAAGCATAAACCTTAAAAAAGATATAGTTCCAAAATATATATGAATTTCCAAGAGGCCAATAGAGCCCTCTATAAGGGCTATCTATATTCATTGATTTTGACTATAGTCCTGGTCGTGGCGGTAGTCGTCGCCGTGCTTTTGATCCTTGTGCCGATGCATTTCGTAGCGGAGTCTCCGCCGTATCACGTAACGGGGTCTCGGCTACCTCAGTTGCCGCCCGCCGGACAGGGGGAGGTCGCGATCGGTGCGTCCTTCGCGCTTCTGGCGGTCGTCATCGCTATAGCGATAGCGCTCATCGCAGTGTTCTTCCTCTACATCTTCAGGGGGTATAGGGCGCTCCACAGGCTCGGCTTCAAGTGGGCTTGGTGGCTGGCGTGGGGGCCCATCGTGGAGATCGTGCTGGCCCTAGTCGCCGTGCCCATCGCCGTAATATCAATCCCTTCCGCTGTATATTACGATATGGGCCATCAAGCGGGATACCCCGCCTGGCTGGACATAATCACGGCGGCCGCGCCGTTGCTTGCGTTATTCGCAATAATTGTAGTAATTGGGCTTATCATTAATATTGCTCGTGTAATATTTCTCTACGATATGCATAAATATACAAAGATTGGATACTTTCAGATCTCATTTATACTATATATTATAGGTCTCGTCCTCTCGCTCATCATCTTTTCGGTTGCGGCTGGCGTGCTGGCGACCCTCGTGCTGTTCGCAGAATATATCACGGAGATGCTGGCCTACCGGGAAGCCTCTCGGTGGACGCCGCCGGCGGCGCCGAGCCAGTAGCGGCTCCCGCGGCCAGCCGTTTCTCCTGGGCCTCCACCGGCCCAGAACCCCCTCTTCACGGCGGCCAGACCTCCTCGGATTCCCTCACGGCCGCTCTGCCGTCCTCGACCGGCCACGGGAGGCCCGTTACGGCTACGGGCCATATGTGGACGGCGCGTGTCAGTCCGGGAGGGCGGCGCGGCGGAGCATAATTTATATTGGGGGTGTGTTGGGGCATGAAGGCGGTCACCGTGATCCCCGGGGTCCCCGAGTCCCTGAGGCTTAGGGAGGTCCCCAAGCCCTCTCCGGGGCCCGGGCAGGTCCTCCTCAAGCCGCTTAAGGTCGGCGTGTGCGGGACTGACAAGGAGATTATAGAGGGGAAGTACGGCAAGGCGCCCGAGGGCAGCGACTACTTGATTCTGGGGCACGAGGCGCTGGCCGAGGTGGCCGAGCTGGGGCCGGGCGTGGACAACGTGTCGGTTGGCGATTTGGTCGTCCCCACGGTCAGGAGGCCTCTGAACTGCGGCTTGCCGGTGGACTACTGCCCCGTGGGTCGGTATCTGGAGCACGGCATATGGGGCCTCCACGGCCACGCGGCCGAGTTCTCCGTTACTGACGCCGCCTATCTCGTCAAGGTGCCCAAGGAGGCGGCGGACGTGGCGGTGCTGACTGAGCCGCTCTCCGTGGTCGAGAAGGGCGTCGAGCTGGGGCTGGGCCTATACCAGTCGAGGCTCGGCAGAAGGCCCGAGACGGCGCTGGTGCTGGGCGCAGGCCCGGTGGGACTTCTGGCGTCCATGGTCTTGAGGCTCGCCGGGCTGTCCGTGACCGCGGTCGCGACGAGACCTCCCGACAGCTTGAAGGCGAGGCTCGTCAAGGAGCTAGGCGGGACCTACGTGGACGCGGCCCACGAGAAGATCTCGGGGACGTACGATCTGGTCATCGAGGCGACGGGGGCCCCGGCGATGGCGCTGGAGGGCGTGGAGGTGCTCGGCCCCGGCGGGGTCGAGGTGCTCCTGGGGGTCTACCCGCCCGGCGGCCGGCTCGACGACGTGGGCCGGCTCCTCACCGAGGCGGTCCTCAACAACAAGCTGGTGGTGGGCTCCGTCAACGCCGGGCTTAGGCACTTCGAGGCGGCCCTGAGGCACCTCAGGGAGGCCGACGAGCGCTTCGGCGGCTGGCCCAGGAGGCTGATAACCAAGACGGCCTCTCTGGGGAACTACCAGGAGGCCTACAGCTGGACCCACGACGACGTAAAGACGGTTCTGTCCATGGAGTAGCGAAACGCTTAAAAGCGGATAGCCGGCCGTGGCCCAATGATACCGCCCCAGTTCGACTACGTCCGCGCCTCCTCTATAGATGAGGCCGTCGATATCCTGTCGGAGGACCCCAACGCCAAGGCCCTCGCGGGCGGGCAGAGCTTGATACCGCTCCTCAAGCTGCGCGCGGCGGCTCCCAGCAAGCTTGTCGACATCGGGAGGCTCAAGGAGCTCCGATACGTCAGGCAGGCCGGGGACGGCTTGGCCGTGGGGGCTCTGGCCACGCACGCCGAGCTGGAGAGGTGGGCGGGCCCCTGCGGGGTCCTCCCGGAGGCGGCGAGGCAGATAGGGGATCCCCAGATAAGGTCCATGGGCACCATAGGCGGTAGCCTCGCACACGCGGATCCGGCCGCGGACTGGCCCGCCGTCGTGTTGGCCCTAGGCGCCGTCGTCAAGGCCAGAGGCCCGTCGGGCCTCCGAGAGGTGCCGGCCGAGGAGTTCTTCCAAGGGCCCTACTCCACGGCGTTGCAGCAGGGCGAATTGATAGTGGAGGTGTCCATACCCCGATGTCCCCCCAGGGCTTCCTACGTCAAGATAGCCAAGACCCACAACGACTTCGCCATAGCCGGCGTCGCCGCGGCCGTCTGGGCCAAAGACGGCGTGGTGGAGGAGGTTAGGCTCGCCGCCACCGGCGTGGAGCTCAAGCCGGTCAGGCTCAGGAAGGCGGAGGAGGCAATCCGGGGGAGGAAGATCGCCGGGGATCTCCTGGCGGAGGTCGCCGAGGCGGCCACGAGGGAGGTCGAGCCGGTGTCGGACGTAAGGGCTTCGGCCGAGTACAGAAGGGCCATGGCCGGCGTTGCGGCCAGAAGGGCGTTGAGGAGGGCGTTGGGGCTATGAGGATCAAGGTCAAGGTCAACGGAGTGTGGTACGAGCGCGACGTGGAGCCGCGGAGGCTCCTGGTCCACTTCCTGAGGGACGACCTGGGCATAAAGAGCGTGAGGGTTGGATGCGACACCGGCCACTGCGGCGCGTGCACCGTGCTGCTCGACGGGAGGCCGGTCAAGAGCTGCAACCTGCTCGCCGTGCAGGCCGACGGCTCCGAGATAATAACGGCCGACCACAGCGACGACCTCATGGAGAGGCTCAAGCGGGCCTTCCACGAACGCCACGCGCTCCAATGCGGCTACTGCACATCGGGCATGTTGATGGCCTCCTACGCCCTCCTGAGGGAGAGGCCGAGGCCCACTGAGGAGGAGATACGCGAAGGGATCAGCGGCGTCCTCTGCAGATGCACCGGGTACCAGAACATAGTGGAGGCCGTCAGGTCGGCGGGGCCATGAGGCACGTCGGCAGACCGCTGGCGAGGCTGGAGGACTACCACCTGCTGTACGGACAGGCCCGCTACGTCGACGACATAGAGCTGCCCGGGATGCTCCACGCGGGCTTCGTCAGGTCGCCCTACGCCCACGCCAGGGTGAGGCGGGTGGACGCGTCCGAGGCGTCCTCGATGCCCGGCGTCGTGGCGGTCTTCACGCCGCAGTCGGGCAAGCCCTTCGACTTCGCGCCAGGCGGCAAGGTCAGATACCAGGGGGAGGCCGTCGCCATGGTTGTGGCCGCGGACAGATACGCCCTCTACGACGCCCTGGAGAGGGTGTACGTGGACTACGAGCCGCTTCCGGCCGTCGTGGACCCGATAAAGGCCATGGAGCCGGGGGCGCCCCTAGTCGACGAGTCTCTGGGCACCAACGTGTCGCATAGGGAGAAATACGCCTCGGGCGACGTCGAGCGGGCCCTCGCATCCTCGGACAGGGTGGTCGAGGAGGAGCTCTCCACGGGCAGGGTGGTGCCCTCGGCCATGGAGCCCCACGGAGTCGTGGCGGCCCACGACGGCAGGACCCTTCTGATATACGACTCGACCCAGAAGCCGCATGTGGTCAGGCGCGAGGTGGCCAGAAGCCTCGACGTGCCGCTGGCCGCCGTCCGCGTGGTCCAGCCCGACGTCGGCGGCGCCTTCGGCTCCAAGATACAGGTATATCCGGAGGAGGTCAGAGTGGCCGCGGCGGCCATGGCCCTGAGGAGGCCCGTCAAGTGGGTGGCCACGAGGAGCGAGGACTTCAAGATGACGACGTACGGCAGGGGGCTTGTGCTTAGGTACAGGGCCGGCTTCACGAGGGACGGCGTGCTCAAGGCCGTGAAGGGGGAGGTCATAGCCGACGCCGGTGCATACGACTGGTTCGGCTTCGACCTGGCCTCCACAGCCGCCACGATGTTGCCGGGAGCCTACAAGGTCGTGGACCTCGACGTAGACGCCGTGTCCGTCTTGACCAACAAGCCGCCGTTGGGGCCCTACAGAGGCGCCGGGCGGCCTGAGGCGACCTTCTTCATAGAGAGGATAATGGACCTGATAGCCGACGAGACGGGGCTCGACCCCGTCGAGGTGAGGAGGAGGAACTTGGTGCCCGCCGGCCCCTACGACAACCCGCTCGGCCTGCATTACGATTCCGGCGAATATCTGGTCGGGCTGGAGAGAGGGGTGGCGGCCACGGGCTACTACGATCTAGTTAGAAGGGCGGAGGCGGCGAGGGCGGAGGGCAGAGTTCTGGGCGTCGGCATGTCGTTCTACATAGAGATTACGACCTACGGACACGAGGTGGCGATAGTCAGGGCCGAGAGGGACGGGAGCTTCACCGTGGCTGTGGGCATCGCGCCCCACGGCCAGGGGGACGCCACAGGCATAGCGCAGCTCGTCGCCGACGAGCTCCAGATACCTATAGAGCGCGTGAGGGTGGTCTGGGGCGACACGGACGTGGTGCCCGACGGCGTGGGCACAGACGGGAGCAGGTCCCTCACGGCCGGCGGCTCCGCCGCCGTGCTGGCCGCGAGGCGCCTGTTGGACGAGCTCAGGAAGGCCGCCGAGGAGCTTCTGGGAGGCCCCGCGACCTATTCCGAGGGCGTGTTCAGATCTGGCGACAAGTCCGCGACGGTTGGGGAGATCGTGGAGGCGGTCTACAGGGGCAAGGTCAAGGCCCAGCTGGAGGCCATGGAGGTGTATAGGGCCAGGCCGACGTTTCCCTACGGCGTCGGCGTCGTCGAGGTGGAGCTGGATCCTGAGACCGGCATCGCCAGGCCCCTTCTGTACAGGTCCTACGACGACGTAGGGGTCGTGGTGAACCCGCTGCTGGCGGAGGGCCAGATACATGGAGGGGCGCTTCAGGGGATCTCCCAAGTGCTCTACGAGCAGGTCGTCTACGATCAAGACGGCAGTCTGGCCACTCCCAACTTCGCGTTCTACCACGTGCCCAAGGCTGTCGAGGCCCCGAGATACGAAACGCGCTTCGCCGAGACGCCCCACAGATCGGACCACCCGACGGGCACCAAGGGCGTAGGCGAGGCGCCTACAGTCGCCTCGGCAGCCGCGACGATAAGGGCGCTGGAGGACGCCATCAGGAGGGCCGCCGGAAGGCGGGTGAGGCTGAGGTCGACGCCGGTGACGCCCGAGGAAATATACGCTCTGATCCACGGCGGCGCGTAGCCGCGGGCTCCAGGCGCCGCAGACGCGGCGGCGGGCCTATTTCCTCCATGTCTGCCGGCGGGGCTCCGCGGGGAGGCTCAGCGCGCCGCTCTGCGGGGCTCCAGCGCCCCCATCAGGAGGCCTCCGATTATGCCTCCCAGGTGGGCGACGTAGTTCGCGTTGGGCAGTATCGAGGAGGTGAGGAATACTGCGGCCAGAAACGCCAGCCCCACCCAGCTGATCTCGCGCGTGGTCGCCATCCCTCTGGCTATATAGAAGGCGAGGATGCCGAAGATGCCGCCCGAGGCGCCCGCCGACATCGTGTACGGCGGATATAGGAGAACCGTCAGGACGTTGCCCAGGACGCCCGACGCGAGGAAGACGGCGTATTCGTAGTTGCCGGCCTCGCTGCCGAAGATAATATATATGGCGTAGAGCGACACGGCGTTCAGAAGGAAGTCGATGAAAGACGGCGTGACGAACATGCCGGTCACCAGCTCGTAGTAGTAGCCGGAGAGCACCGCCCTGTTGTAGAGGAGTAGGTACGGGAGCAACGTCGGGTCTGTCGCGTAGACGGCGAGGCCGACGGCGTAGCCGAGGGCGGTCAGGGCCAATATGCCGAGGGTGGCCTTCATCTGCCGGCGCCCACCTCGCGCCTCAAGATGTACCAAGTCCCCAGGGCCTTCGCTATGAGCCTCCCCGAGGCGTCCCTCACCTCGCCCTCGGCCGCGACGAGCCTCCCGCCCCTCCTAACCACCTGTCCGCAGACCCTGTAGGGCCCCTCCCTCCCGACCTCCAGGAAGTTGACCTTGAGCTCCACCGTGACCTGATCCGTCCCGTCGTTGACCGTGAGGACGGCCATGCCGAGAGTCTCGTCGAGCACGGCCGCTATAACGCCGCCGTGGAGCACCCCGCCCAGCCTCTGGACGTTCCTGCCGTGGCCGAACTCGGCGCAGGCCCTGCCCTGCGACATCTCGGTTATTCTGTACCCGATGAACGCCATCAAGGGCTCCGACTCCCAGATGACAGAGTTGGCCTTCTCGACGTCCAGCGGATACATTGCCGGAGAAGACGCGCCTCTTAAATAGCTATATCTCGAAGACGGCGCCGGCTCCCCCCGCCCTGGCCGCTCCGGGCAAAGCCGCCTGCAACGCGGCTATCCCGGACACGCCGGTGCAGTGGGTGCCTACGACCAGGCCGGGGCCTCTGGCCTTGAGGTACTCCGCGGCCTCCCTAACCCTGGCCTCGGGCAGCCCCATGAAGTGGAGCCCGCCGATAACTGCGTGGAGCCTGTCGGCGCCCGTTACCCTCAAGCCGTACTCCACTATGTTCTCCACGCCGGCGTGGCCGCAACCGGTGAGGACGACGAGCCCCTTGGGGTGCCTTATGTAGAGAGCCATGTCGTCGGGCACGAGATCCGAGACGGCCCCGGTGTGCGAGGGCCCCCAGCTCCTCGGTATTTCGCCCGAGGCCCATACGCCTTCGGCGATCTCGTAGGGCTCCCTCACCAAGACCAGCTTCGCGCCCTTGGACTCTAGGAAGGCGCGGGTGAAGTCCACCCCTATCTCCACCTCCCCCACCTCGTCCTTTGCGTAGGCCTTCGCGAAGAGGTTCTCGTGGGCCACGACGGTCAGCGGCCTGGACCTCGCGTCGAGGAGCTTCCTGACTCCTCCGGTGTGGTCTATGTGCCTGTGGCTGAGCACCAAGACGTCGGGATCGTCTGGAGATATGCCGAGAGCCCTCATGTTGTTGAGCAGGGCGGTTCCCGAGAGCCCGGCGTCGTAGAGTATCCTCCAGTCGTAGACGTAGGCCGAGAAGCCCCACTCGCCGAGGAGCCTCAGCCTGAGGGAAGAGAGCTGGGTTAGGTAGTTGTCCACCAGTATCGCTATCCTCATGTCCTCGCAGCCGCCGGAGTTTATATAGGTTCACAGCCGATCTCCACGTGGGCCTTCGCCGCGGCGAGCTCCACCGCCCTGCGGTCGGCCTTAAGCCACCGCGCCAGCTCGTCGGCCAGCGCCGGGTCGACGCAACGGCCGGCCCTCTGGAACTCCCTCATCAGCCTGTACACCTTGTCCCTCCTGGCCTGCGCCGCTATCACGGCCTCCTCGAGGGACAGGCCCGCGAACCTCACGGCGAGCACGATCTCTATTATCTTGTTGAGCCTGTCGGGGACCCCCACCGTGGAGCCCCTCAGCTCTATCCGGCAACGCCTGCCGTCGGGCACGCCTATCTCGGCGGCTATACGCGCCGTGGCGCCCTTGTAGATCCGCTCCTTGTCCACGACGCCGCCCACGACGATCTCGTCGGCGCCTCTCAGGAGCGCCTCGTCGGCGACGCAGGGGCCCTCGGGGTCCAGCACCAGGCCGTCCTGCGGAGGCGGGCCGCCGGCTATCGCCACTGCGTGCCTCATGCCCCTCATGGCTCTGCCGAACCTCTCGAGGAACTCGGCCGGCGCCCGCGTCAAGACCAGGTTGCCGTCCCACAGCTCCCTCCTCACCGAGGCGATCGCGGCGGCTATCTGCTCCACGAGCTCGTTCTTCTCGGAGTCCGTGTGTATGCCCCAGAGGCCTAGATCTATATAGATCTTGGGGAACTCGGGCGGCTTGAGCTCGACATGTACGGGCTCTGGACACGGCATGCCGGACCCCACGAGGGCCACGCCGTCGGGGAACCTGCAGAGCTTGTAGCGTCCCAGAAGCAGCCCGACGGCGGCGCATTGCTCCGGCTGGTGTCCGCATTTGAACCTACGCGGGTAGGCGAGCCGCTGGACGCCCATGCGCTCAAGCTCTCTGCGTAGCATATCGCCGAGTACGCCCACGGCCATCCCGACGCGTTAATAAATCATCTCTGGGGCGAGGCGTGCGCCCGGCTCTCCTCCTGGCTGAAGGCCAATGGGTTCAGGTCGACTGGGTTTCTGGACCTCTTCTCCGGGCCCTACGACGAGATGGAGAAAGCGGCGGAGTCCATAGCGGA
>Ga0326765_100022_pt1 | contig 31562 bp, 34 predicted proteins | sample NORRB_P_FD_207670 | JGI IMG/M metagenome (GOLD analysis project Ga0326765, IMG submission 207670) | Hot spring water microbial communities from Norris Geyser Basin, Yellowstone National Park, WY, United States - NOR.RB_P | ecosystem: Environmental > Aquatic > Thermal springs > Unclassified... | reverse complement strand
TAATAGTTTGGGTAGATACCCAGCTTCGTTTCTCGTTGGAATAACAAAAGATATGAAAGATTTATAGCTTATCTCTCTAAGTTTTCTACAATGATATTCGAAATTAAGGTTGTATGCAATACGCTCAAACATCTGTCTTACTGAAGCAATAGACCTGAGCAGAGCAATAGCGTAATTAAGCTTCGAATTCGTAACCGTGCTATCCACAGCCTTTACTGAGTCTTCAGCTTTCTTTAAGTCCCATATGATTAATTCGACTCTTGGGTTATCCCTATGTTGGGTCAGGTTTTCTAATCAGCCGCTACTTAAGCTGTCGATTACGTTGACATTGAGTTTCTCCTTGACTAGTCTGTCCACGAGGTGGCTTCCTATGGATCTTGCTCCGCCGGTCACTGACACAGGCATGCCCTACTTCTTTGTGTATATTTTAATTAGTTCATCCACTATTTCATCCCATACGCGTATGTTCTTTCTGCCCTCAGCGCCGAGCCTCTCGCCGAGCTTCCTATCCCTTACCAACTGCAGCATCGCGTCGGCCAGCGCCTTGGGGTTTCTTGGCGGCACCAGCAGGCCGTTGACCATGTGCCTCACCCTGTACGGCACCTCGCCTACTGCCGACGCCGCCACGGGCTTGCCCCGGGCCCAGGCCTCGGTTATGGCTAGGGAGAAGGCCTCGACGTAGTTGCTGACGCTCGGGAGGACCAGCGCTGTGGATGCGTCTAGCACTAATCTTCACCTCCTCGCTAACAAAGCTTATATGTGGGCCTACTGAGACTATTTTTTTCTGGGGGATCTGTGAGGTACAACGTGTGTAGAAATCTAAGTTGTGCTCTATCTTACTAAATAGCTCATTAAGTGTTACTATAGACTTTACTAGAGCTGTGAGGTAGTTTACTACCTCACTATCCACGGTATAGGCTTAGATAAGTAGGGATTAACTCGGCCCAGCTACGGATCTTTACGTCTCTCAACACAACCAATTCTCCATAAAACGGCTCGGCTTCTGCCTGTAGGTTCTCTGCCACCTCTGGTGTTGTTATTGTGGGGATTTCCATGGCGAGGGCCTCTGCGGCGAAGATGCTGTAGGCTTCCTGCCTGCTGGGGTTGACCGCATACCTAGCGCCTGCGAGTAGGCGCAGGTAGTCGGGGCGGGGCTGGGGGTCTAGGAACTCGACGGCGGCTCCGCGGCGCCTGGCGTACCTCCTCAGTTTCTCCCGGTGGGGCCCCCTCCCCACCACCAACAGCCTCAGCCCCAGCTCCCTTGCCAGATCCACCGCCACCTCCAGCCGCTTGTACCTCTCGACCCTCCCGGCGTACATCATGTAGTCGCTGTCGGCGCCCCGCCACCTGTGGCTGAAGACGTCCTCGTCGATGCCATTTGGAATGACCACGGTCTTGCCGCCGGCTTGCGGGTAGTGGCTTTTGATCAGCCCAGCCTCGCGGGGGCTTACTGCATGTATCGCGTCGGCCGCCTCGACTGCGCGCGCCACGTACCTCCTCCAAGGGATCCAGAGGAGCCTCCTCAGGGCGCTGTGCCCCGTGCCGTGGTAGTGCGGCGTGAAGACGATCCGCACGCCTGGGCTTATCCTCCGCGCCGTCGCGGCGGCCCATACAGTTAAGATCGCATGTGCGCTGTGGACATGTACTACGTCTACGTCTCTGAGGAGTCCCTGGAGGAGGTCCCTCAGCTGGTTTCTCCTCCTGGGCAGATGGTAGGCGCCGTTGGGCGCCCAGGTGGGCCATCTGATGACCTCCACGCCGTTTATGACCTCCCGCTGGGGTGTTTTTCCGGCAGGATTTCCTGCTATAACGGTGACGTTATGCCCTTTTCTGACGAGTCTTTCCGCGGTTGACTTGACTACATACTCTACTCCACCTATGTGTGGATAGTAACTAGTAGCTATGATAAGTATTCGCATAATATATTGTTTTAATAACAGTAATAATTATTATATACTTCATTTTCATGACGCTATTTGTCCATATGCGTTCCCGCAGTAGTTTGTACATGTTTGTTGGTGGTTTGACGCGGCCTTTAGCATATCTTACTATTACCTCATAGTAGTCGTCTGCTGAGTGGACTAGATGGACCAAGTGTTTGTGGGCTACGGTTTCGGGGATTGGCGTGGCGGCGACGGGGACTTCTTGGGATAGGTATTCCCAGAGTTTGTTGGGGGCCGCGTAGTAGGCGGTGGGGTTTCTGGGGTTGAAGGGTATTGTGGCTATGTTTATGGCGGCGATGTATTTGGGGACGTGTTCGTGGGGGATGAAGTCTAGCCAGGTGGTGTCGCGTTCTATGTTGTGTTGCCTTATCCATTTTTCTACCTGCCGTGGGTATCCTGTCTGTAGGTGTTTGCCTATGAGGAGGAGCTTGACTGGGTGTCCGTCTCTTCGCGCTTTTGCCACGGCTTTTATTAGGGGTTGCATGTCTAGCCAGAACTCTAAGCTTCCGACGTATCCGACTACTATGTCTTCGTCACGGTGGCCTAGTTTTTGCCGTATTTCTCTGCCGTCGTATTTCTGTAGGAAATGTTCTGAAATTCCGTTGGGTATTATGGCGACTTTTTTTGCGCCTACCTCCTTTGCGTACATTGCAAGCGCTATGCCTGGCGTGGTGACTAGGTCTGCGTGTTTGATGAGGTGCTGCGTCATTGCTTCAAATACGCCTTTTAGGGCTGTCCCAACTACGCTGTCTACATCGGCGAGGTAGCCTGCGGCTGAGGTTGGGTAGTAGTCTTGTAGATCGAATATGAAGGGAATCTTCTTCTCGTGTAGTTTTGAGAGTAGTCGGTAGAGGAGTGGGGGTAGTAGGTTTCCTGCTACGACTACGTCGATCCCTTCCGTTTTCACGATCCGATAGATCTCTGCGGCGTGTTGGGCGGCGTTGGCTAGGTAATAGGCCGCCGCCGTTCTGGTCCTTATCTCGTATGGTATTTCGTGGATGATGCATCTAGTGGTCAACTTTGGTTTGTCGTACATCTGGAACCTGACGACGTGCACCTCGAATTCTTTGCCGTCGTGAAGTCTCTCAAATATGTGGTTGTGGCGTTGCGGGAACGGGTGTCCCAAGTAGTCGCTACTGGGTATCAGCAGGATTCTTATCGGAGCCATTCCAGGAGTTCGGTGAGTGGACCTCTGATGAGGTATTTCTTCGCTTTTGTGGCGTCTTCTATGGCTAGGCCTGTCTCATCGTACATGGCTACGGTTTCGCAGTTGCCGCAGTTGGGGGGCGGGGCGTCGAGGATTGCGTAGGTGATGTAGGGGTCTGTGCGCGTGTCTGCTGTAGGAACCTCGACGTTTGCGTCTGCTAGGGTTTTTGCTATTTTTTGGCCTGCGTCTCCGCGGCCTAGGAATTCCTCGCAGTTCTTGGCGTGTTTAATGATTTCTTCTCTTCTCTCGAGCGCGTCAAATGTCGCCGTTACTATCCTCTCTTCTTCCGTGCCTACTAGTCTGTTTATGCCTGCCATAACGGTTTCGGGCCTCTCAGTGTTGTATCTGAGCGTGAGGGTGGGTATCTTGAGCAGACACGCCTCTTCTTGGACTCCCCCACTGTCTGTGAGGACTATTGCGGCATATCGGAGAAGGCCTAGGAACTGGAAGTAGCCAAGCGGTTTTAACATGCGGACATCCTTCAGGCTCTCCAGCAGGTCTAGGCCGCGTAGCCGGTTTACCGTGCGTGGATGCGCTGGGAAGACCACCGGAACGCGGCGGGAAATCTTCGCAATGGCTTTTACCAGGCTTTGGAGACGCTCAGGGTTGTCTGTGTTTTCCTGCCGGTGTATTGTCACAAGTACGTAGCTATGTGGTTGCAGGCCTAGTTCTTTCAGCATTTTTTCGCCCTCCTCGCTGGCTATGTCTTTGTAGCTATGCACCACATCTACGATCGTGTTACCTGTGATGTGTATTCGGGAGGTCGGCACCCCCTCATGCATTAGGTTTACGGCGGCGAGGGCTGTGGGCGCGAAACAGAGACGAGCAACGGCATCTGCGACAATTCGGTTTATTTCCTCCGGCATTGTGCGATCCCAGCTCCTCAGCCCCGCCTCAACATGGGCAAAGGGAACCAGCTTTTTAGCCGCAGCTAAGGCGGCGGCAACTACGGTGTTGGTATCGCCTTGCGCAACTACTACTGTCGGCTTGTACTTGTCAACTGCTTCTTCAAGCCCCGTCATTATCCTGGCGGTCTGCTCTGCGTGTGTACCGCTTCGAACATTTAAGTCCACCGCCGGCTCCGGGAGTCTCAGTTGCTCGAAGAAAACTCTGCTCATCTCGTAGTCGTAGTGCTGACCGCTCCACACGAAGACGTAGTCCACGCCAAACTTTTCAAGCCACCAAAACACAGAAGCAAGCTTAATCGCCTCAGGCCTAGTCCCAGCGACGATCATTACGAGATTACTTGTCATGTGCCCACAAGGATGTTTTCTTAGACTTGTGCCTGGCCTCGTTGTGCGTGGGCACTACCACCGTCACGGCGGGGGCGTAGGCTGGGTCGGGCCTGATCCGCCACGGCTGTCCGAGCCACCTCTTGGCGGCGGCGTAGTAGGCGAGGGGGACGCCGAAGTGGGCGGCGGCCAGCGCGGCGCCGAGCGCAGTCGGGAGGCTCACGGGGCGGGGAGCCTCAGCCCGAGCCTCTCTATCGCGTCTCGCCTCTCGGCGATTTTCCTGTCGAGGGTGGCGAAGGTGTGTACCGCCTTTCGGCTAGGCGTAGCGCGTAGGCGATGTGGAGGAGGTCGAGCGTCTTTAGCCGGAGGGCGCGTGCAAGCCGCATGGCCTTTTGGAGGAGGTCGGCGGTGTTGCAGGTCGGCGCGTTGTCTATAGGCTGGGCGCCGGTGTGCTTTAGCACGTGTGTAGCTACGGCGGCTACTTTTTCCTCTTGGCTCAGCTTGGCGTAATGCGGCGGAAGCTTAAGGGCGTTGATTCTTCGCGAGATAACTGCATAGGGCTCGACAATTGTTAATGGGGATACGTACATTTTTTCTTGGCGTCTCCTCAACGTCTCTATAAGTTGGGTGGTGCGTTTGTGATTTTCATCGTCGGTGAAATAGTAACTAACGGGGATGTTGGTGTCTAGGTAGGCCACCTGTCCCTGCCCTCCGCAACGTCCCTAACCGCGTCGAGGCCTTTCGGCGCCTTGGCCCTGAATCCCCCGGCGTGCGCTATTTCGACCAGCCGCTCTAAGAGCTCGTCGTCGCCGACGTCGGTGGGCCCGGTCCACTCGACCACGACGGGCATCCCGGGCATCATTTTCTGGAGCTCTAGGTTTATCCTCAGCGCCTCGCTGGCCTTTGCGTCCAGCGTGACGATGTAGACGTGCCCCCAGTCGGGGTCCTCCTCCACCCTCACTTGGGTAGGCGCGACGCCTGTGAGGGCCTTCACGGCGTGTAGCGCCACATCTGTAATTAGCCTACCTGCCGCATTGAGTGCGGCCGATGCAGAGGCGTGTAGGGGGAGCGGGGGCGGCGCTAACGGCGGCGGTAATTGTATTGATATCATTATATGCTGATCTTACTTATCTTTGTTATAGTTTCTGCTATTTTTAACATATCATCAGATATCTTCTTTTTCTCCTCTGTGGTGAGTGCGAGGGGGTTTTGTAGCTTTGGCGCCACTGAGGCGAGTTTGAAGAGAGATGCGGCGAATTCGGCGTAGAGGTCTGGGGGTAGTCTGTTGCGCATTTCGGCGAGTCTGTCTGGGTTAAACACTTCTTTTAAAACGTCGAATGTCTTTTTGGCGGTTTCCTCGATCTCTGCCATTGTCTCCAGGATCTGCGAGTAGCTTCTCAACGCGTCTGCGATTAACTTCAGCGTTGTCTCCTCCACCGGCTTAGTCACTACAGCCTTGCGCTAGTGGTATTTATGGCGGGTGTTAAGGCCGCATAGCGCGGCTTCCTTGCCTGAGCTAGTGGGCGTCCTGCTGGGCTCGCAGACACGGCGTTAGGAGGTTGCGGCAGGTTGGGTATTTCGAGGGATGGGCGAGGCGCTTTAGGCATGATGTCTCCTGTGGCGCCTGTCGCGTCTTGAGGCCGTGGGCTGTGGCGCCTCAGGGGGAGGAGCGGGGGCGGCTGTGTGCCCAAGGTTGTCGCTACGGCGCGTCACTGCTCCAGCTCTTTTCTCCACCTCCTCGGCGTGTTGAGCCACTGCAGGCCGAGGGCCAGCGCCTTCTCCTCGTCCACCTCCACGCCGAGGCGCCTCGCCACGGCGTACCCCACGGCCTTGGCCAGCACGCGCACCGGCGCGGCCAGGCGGAGCACCTCCTCAGCGGCGCGCCTAAGGGCCTCGACGAGGGCCGGCGACCTTATGCGGCCGCCCCTCCTGAGGTAGAGTATGGCCGCGTCTATGAGCGCCCTGGCGGCGGGGCGCGCCCTAAACCAAACCCCCCTACGCAAGGCGCGGCTCTTAAGCCCCCTAAGCGACACCAGCGAAGGCACAAACCCCGCCGCCAAGAGCATGGCGGAAGTTTTGCTGGGGGTATATATTAGTTACGCTGACGGGGCCGGCGGATGCGCCGTCTTAAGGCTGTCGGCGCCGTCTTATTGCTTGTTGTCCGTCCCCAGAGCCTCCTCCAGCGTGACGACTTCTCTCTTGCTTTCGATGAGCCATATCTTGAGCTCTCTTGCCTTTTGGGCGGCTGTGGGCTCCGCCACGAGCGTGTAGAACACCGGGACGAGTTTTCCGGAGATTTTGTCGGGTTGTCTGCGCAACAGCTCCTGCGCCCTTTCCAGGGCCTTCTCTACGTCGCGGCCGCCGGCCCTGACCTTCGCCTCGCCTACTGCGGTGAGCGCGCCGGCGTTGCAGTAGATGTCAAACTCGTAATCCGAACGCAACCGCTCGGCGGCGCATCTATACCCCCTCTGCTCCAGGAGGTACTGCGCCATCTCGCGGCCGCTGTCCTCCACGCTGATGGTTATGGACTCGATCTGCTCCTTAGTGGCCATTCTGTTCTCGATACGCCTAATCTCAGCTCTTAGCAGCTCCACCGCCGTCTCGAGGTCCTGCTTGGCGGCGTACTGCTTCAAGTCTTCTTTAGTGACGAATCTCTCCTCAGCCCATTTCTTCAGTTGCTCCAAGTCTTGCTTCGTGGCGAACTTCTCTTCAGCCCACTTCTTCAGCTGTTCTAGGTCTTGTTTTGTGGCTAACTGCTTGAGGTCATCTTTGGTGGCGAACTGCTTGAGATCCTCCTTAGTGGCCATTTGGTCTTCTAGCCGTTTTATGTCTTGTTTCGTGGCTAATTGTTTCAAATCTTCTTTCGTCGCCACGTTGAGGGGCACGGCAACGCTTTCGGCCACGGCTTGCGCCAGCCTCAGCTTTGCCTCTGGATGTTTAGTGAAGAGGTCCAACAGCGCCTCGGCGATGCGGCCGTCGGCCCTAAGCGCGTCTAAGAAGAGGTCTCTAAGGAATGTGGGCTCCCTCTCCACCAACTCCCGCAAAGCCCGCTTAAGAATTTCAACATCCACAGTGTAACCCAGACCCTTTTTAAAATGCTTAAGGTCTGCGGCGGATTGCCATGTCGGCGAGCAGTGCGAGGACGGCTCCGGCTAGGGCGTAGTAGGCCCACTGGGCCAGCTTGTCGGCTGTATTTACGTCGCCTGCGCCGAGGTAGTAGGCGGCTGTTGCCAAGAGCACTGTGAAGGCTATGACTAGGCCCTGCGCCGCCCTCTCCAGAGCTGTGGGAGGCGGCTCCTCGGGCTTCTGCGGCGCCGGGGGTGGTGGCTGGGGCGGCGGCGGGAGGCTGTGGGGGGTTCGTGCCGCCTTGCGGCTTGCGCTACGGCGGCCTGTAGCCTGATGATGGACGTGGCGAGGGGGAGGAGGGCTATGGAGGCGCCTCCCAGGAGTATGAGTATTATGGCGAGGGTGCCCAGTAGGTAGTGGGGCACCTCCTGGTAGAAGAAGCGGTAGGCCACCCATCCCGCCAGGGCGGCGCCGGGGGCGGTGAGGAGGGCGCCTGCGAGGGTGAGGGTGGGGTTGAGGCGGTATGCGAGGGAGATCATTGGATGCTATGGAGGCGCCGTGCCAGGGCTTGAGCTTCTTCCTGCCGATGCGCCGCCTGTACCGTATGGGGACCTCGGCGATGCGGGCGCCGTTGGCCATGGCCTTGGCCAGTATGTCCACCTATGTCGAAGTTGCGGGCCTCCATGGGCGAAAGGGCTGGCGCCTTGTCTGTGTTGCGTCCCTCTGGCGTGTTGGCGCGGCGTCTGGGTTGGGGCCCTCTCGGCGGCACTCTCCGTGTTCTTCGATTATAGCGGCGTGCTTCGAGTGGGGTCTGCGGCTACCTCGCCTCTTTGCGGCGGCTGTCTGCGCGGTTGGGGGCCGTGGGGGCTTGGGCTTTTGGCGGCCTCTCCGCGTATCCGCCTTGGCGTAATGTATGGCGGCCGGGGGCTTTCATCTGTTTAGGGACGTGGGGCTATTGGCCCAGTTTTTGGAGTATCTCCTCGATCGGTAGGGCTGGGGTTGCCATGGTTATTCCTCTGATGTCGCTTGCCCCACTTTTCTTTATGTGATCTGCGAGGCAGTCGGGTTGAGGGTCTATCAACTAATACTTCTCTTACCAAGGGGTTTCCTATCCGCTGTAGATATTTTGCGGCCAGATCTTTATGGTCTCTCCAATGGAGACCGTATAGGGCGAGTTTTATAGCTTTGTCCAGTTGGTCCGCTGTCTCTGTCGCGAGGGAGGACGCCATCTGGCATGCTTTTGCAACTAACTTTATGTTGAAGGCGGCGAGGGCTGGCCACTCATATATCGCAATCCCGGCGCCGTAGCCAAGTATGTCTCCGCCCTCCTGATATTCGGAAAAATCTACGACAGCAACGCGCTTGGGAAACCGGACATTGCCGGTCCCGGCCTTACGTCTCTGAGTCAGCATCATGTTGTATAGCTGGAGGGCCTCGATGTAGGTGTGCCGGTCCAGGTAGCCCCTCTGCCGTATTGTCTCAAGCGCCCCTTCGCCGGCGGCGCTTCTCACGGCGTTGGTTGTTGCCTCTGCGAGGGTCTCCACGGCCCTTCGGCGGTGTTGTGTCGGCGGCGAGGGGCCGCTACGCGGCGCCGTGTTGAGCGACTTAGATGGATTCGGCCCTTCTGAGGCCAGCGAGGCGTTGTTGCGGCGTATGTGGGCGGCGTTGTGCTTGCCGGGGGCTGGCGATTAAAGTGGGTATGTCGCGGCTTCTTTAAGCTTCCCGTGGCTGGGTCTACTTCGAGGCCTTGGGTCTCCAGCGTCGTTGCGCCGATCAGCACAATGTCCATCTCGTTGGACACGGTATACGCGTGTATGCTCCTCTGCCCACGACCCCCACGACGCTCATGCATTCGTTGAGTTCCGTACCGCCCTTTGCCGTCATGGCTCTCCTCTTGCCTATTATGGTGCAGTTGGAATTCCTTGGCGGTTCTTCTCGGAACCACGGTTAAGGTGACGCCTATATTGACAAGCGCTTTGGCGGTCTCAAGGCTTGCATCGTCTCCTCCAGCGCTTTTTCCAGCTCCTCGCCCCACCTGACGCGTCCTTTGAGCGCCTCGACGCGCCTGGCGAGTTCTTTGAGGAGTAGCAGGGCGTCGGCGGCGGCTGACTCCCTCGTCGTGTATTTGGACAGCGCCATGTCTGGATCAGGGCCGTGGTATTGGTACTCGTGGAGGTCGAGGGCGAGAGCCGTCACAAAAGGAATACCCTCATGCCCAGCCTCCTCCAACAGGCGAGACAGCTCCTTCATCTTTGTCGTCGGGACCCGCGGCACGGCCCTCGACTCAAGCCAACGCCTCTCCTCTTCAGTCTTCGCAAGGGCCTTCAGCTTGTCCAGCTCAAGCCGCAACAGAGCGGCCATAAACGCCTTCCACGCCTGGAAGGCTTTACACGCGGCGTTGCGGGTGAGGCCCCTCTCCAGATACTCCAGCGCTAGGCGGGCCTCCGCCAAAGCCTCCAGAAGCCTAGCCTCCACATAGCCCTCGTCGGAGGGCTTGGGAAGCGGCCTCTCCACAAGCTCAACAACCACGGGAACTCCTGCAGTCCTTTTTAAAAGCCTTTACAGCGCAGAGCCCCATGCAGATGCCGCGACGGCTGGACATCAAGAAGACGCCGCATCCCTCAGCGCCCTTCTCACCGCCTCTCTGTGTATGGGCGTCTGCCAGGCGACGTTTCTGCCTATGCCCAGCTCCGGGTCCCTCTCGGGAGGCGGCCGGTCTATCCAGAAGTATGGGTCTCTGTCGTACATGTTGTACACCACGAGGTTCCTCGCCTCAAGCTCCCTGACGAGCTCCTCCGGCACGTCGCCGGTCCAAAGCGCATCCGGATCCTCCACGGCCTCCTCAAGCCACCTCCTCCACCGCCTAACGAACTCCGCAGTCAACCCCTTCTCCCGCAACACATCCCCCACGACCCTCTCCGCGGCCCAACCGGCCGTGTGGAGCCTCCCGAGCATCCTCGGGTTGCCGCCGCTCCACCGCCACGCCTCCTCGAAGGGGGGCTTCGGTCCTGGCAACTTCTCGTACAGCTGCTGGAAGCCCTCCTTCGGCATGTTCCACATGGGCCGCAACTCGGCCCAGAAATGCCTCCCGATCTCGCGTCTGCTTACGCCTTCGCTGGTGGCGACGAGGACGACGATGTTTTCGTAGTCGTACACCGGGTGCTCAATCGTGTTTAGCAACCCCTTCACGTAGGCGGCGGCCTTGTCCAGCCCTATTGCTTGGAAGACGTCGTCGGCGACTATGGCGATCTTCGTCTTCCGCGTCTTCAACACCTTCCTCACGAAGTCGAAGATGGCCCACGCCACGCGGCCCACGGCCTCCTCGGCCACAGCCCGCTCTGCAAACTCAAGAAAGGCCTTCTTGACGTCGGGAGGCGAGACCTCAGCCTCAAAAACCCTATCCAGCGGGTGCAGGTAGAAGACGTCGTAGCCCAGCTCCCTCAGCCCAGAGGCGGCCTGCCGCAGGAAGGCGGTCTTGCCGCAACCCTCCGGGCCGAAGATCACCACGGGAAACCTGGTGCCTCTCTCCGCCCACTCCTTCACCTGCGTAAGGGCGCGGTCCCTATCCACAAACTCGGTCTTGACGCCGGGCGCGATTTCGACCTTGATCCTCTTCACGCTTCGGTGGGCTTCAAATCGTATTTAAGCGCTGGAGGTCATCCGGTCGATGGCTACGATGCTCCGGCCGCCGTCTGAGGGCAAACGGTAGCGGCGTTGGACTTGCATCTGCTCCTCGGCGATTCTCCTCGGGACCACGGTCATGGTGGCGCCCGTATCGACAAGCGCCTTGGCGGCCGCGTGTCTGTCCGTGTCGGGGTTCATGACCAATACCTCAACCCAGACGAGGCCCATGAGTTAGACGCTTGTACTTATATTGTCCTTTCAGCGGATTTCTCCTTCAGCGGTTCGCCGCCTACGTGCTCCATCGATTGTATTTTCTCTATTCTTTGTTTCACGTTTTCGCTTGGCGATTTTATTTCTTAAGGCGGTTTGTTCCCTTAGCGAGCTTGGCATGGCGTCGGGGGCCTAGGCGTGAGCCCCCTCACGGCTTGGCGAGCTCCGTTGCGGAGGATCTTGATCTCAGGGGTCTGCTCCGTCTGCTACCCGGCAGATGGAGGAGCCGCCGCGCCATTAGCCGGCGCAGGTGGCGTTGTCCAAGAGGCCTCAGGGCGTCAAGGCCCTCTTCGCCTCCTCCAGCGCTTTTTCCAACTCCTCCGTCCACTTGACGCGTCCTCTTAGCGCCTCCACGCGTCTGGTGATCTCTTTGAGGAGTAGCAGGGCGTCGGCGGCGGCCGACTGGCGCGTGACGTATTTAGAAAGGGCCATGTCCGGGTCGGGGCCATTATACTGGTAGTCGTGGAGGTCAAGCGCTAGTGCAGTCCAGGCGGAGATGCCGTAGTGACCCGCCCCCTCCAGAAGCCTAGCCAGCTCCTTCATCCTGGTCGTGGGGACCCGCGGCACGGCCTTCGCCTCGAGCCATCTCTTCTCCTCCTCTGTCTTGGCGAGGGCCTTCAGCCTCTCCAGCTCCAGCCTGAGAAGAGCCGCCAGAAACGCCTTCCAGGCGTGGAAAGCCATACCGGCGGCGTCGCGGGTGAGGCCCCTCTCCAGAAACTCCAGCGCCAGCCTCGCCTCGCCCAGCGCCTCAAGGAGGCGGGCCTCCACATAGCCCTCGTCGGAGGGCCTGGGCAGAGGACGCTCCACAACCTCAACAACCATGAAAACAGCTACACCTCTCTTTAAAAACTTAGAGCAACACAGACGCCGAGGCGCCAGATGTCAAGAAGGCATCCCCAGCGCCCTTCTCACCGCCTCTTTGTGTAGCGGCGTCTGCCACGCCACGTCCCTCCCAATGCCGAGTTCTGGATCCCTCTCGGGGGGCGGCTGGTCTATCCAGAATATCTGCTCCCTCTCGTATATGTTGTACAGGATGAGGTTCCTCTCCACCAGCTGCCTGATCAGCTCCTCGGGGGCGTCCGGGCTCCACAGGGCCTCTGGGTCCTCTATGGTTTTCTTGAGCCAGTCCCTCCACTTGGCTATGAAGCCCGGCGTTAACTCCTTATCCCTAATTAACGCCTTAACCATCTTATCGACATTCCAACTCCTCTTGTACAATTCAAGGAGCATGTCGGGGTTCCCGCCGGTCAGCCTCCAGACGTCCTCGAAGGGCGGCTTTGCTCCGGGTATCGCCTCGTACAGCTGCCTAAAGCCCTCCTTGGCCATGTTCCACATCGGCGTTAAATGGGCCCATCTATGGCGGCCGATCTCCCCCCTGGTAACCCCCTCACTTGTAGCCACCACGGCCACTATCCCCTCGTAGCTCCTCGGCGGGTACTCGATCAGGTTCAATAGGCTCTTTACGTAAATCCCGGCCTTGTCCAGCCCGACGGCCTGGAAGGCCTCGTCCACAAGCACGGCGACCCTCCTCCTGCCCCACCTGTCGAGTAGCTCCTTGATGGCGTCTATGGCCAATGTGGCTAGCTTGAGCTGCGCGATGCCGAGGGCCTCTGAGGCCGCGTCGGCGAGTTTCCTGGCTATTTCGTCCACATCTGTGTGGGCTGCGAAGAACCTATGCAGCGGGTCGACGTAGACCACGTCGTAGCCCAAATCCCTAAGCATCGCAGCCGCCTGCCTGAGCAATGCGGATTTGCCGCACCCCTCCGGGCCGAATATTACGATCGGCCACCTCGTGCTCTCCCTGGCCCAGTCCTCGACCTGCCTAATCGCTCTGTCTCTATCCGTGAACTCGACCTCTAGGCCGGGCAGGAGCGAAAGCCTGACCCTCCTCATGCCTCCCTGAGCGCCCTCCTTACAGCCTCCCTATGTAGCGGCGTCTGCCAGGCTAGGTATTTCCCGATGCCGAGTTCTGGATCCCTCTCGGGGGGCGGTTGGTCCATCCAGAGGTGCTCCTGCCTGAGGTATACGTCCATGATCAGGTTCTGCTCGACCAGCCTGTGCATCAGCGGTAGCCTCTCCCTGATGAACAGCGTGTCAGGGTCCTCGACCGCCTCGGCTAGCCACTCCCTCTCCTCCTTGCTCAGCGACCTCGCGAATTCCAGCGAGCCCTTGGCCCTCATGATTCCCTCGATGGCCTTATCCACGTCCCAATTGAGCCGGTATAGCTGCTTAAGCATGCCGGGGTTCCCGCCCGTGAGCCTCCACGCGTCCTCGAACGGCGGTTTGGCAGGTATCTTCCCGTACAGCTCCTCGAATCCGCCCTTCGGCATGTTCCACATCGTCGTTAGGTCGGCCCACCTGTGCCTCCCTATCTCCCTCTTGGACAGGCCCTCGCTCGTGGCCACGAGCACCACGACGTTTTCGTAGCTGCGGGGCGGGTACTCTATCAGGTTCAGTAGGCCCTTGACGTAGGCCGCAGCCTGTTGCAGCCCTATCGCTTGAAACGCGTCGTCGACGATCACAGCGATCTTGGCCCTCCCGGCCTTCAACGCCTTGTGTACGAAGTCGATCGCTCCCCAGGCTATTCTGCCGACCGCGTTCTCGGCGAGCGCCCTCTCCACGAACTGCATAAACGCGTCTTTGACGTCTGGCGTCGTCACGTCCGCGTGGTACGCCCTATCCAGCGGGTTCAGGTAGAAGACCTCATAGCCGAGCTTTCTAAGCATGGCGGCGGCCTGCCTGAGCAGTGCCGACTTGCCGCACCCCTCCGGGCCGTAGATGACCACCGGGAGCGCCGTACCCCTAGCCGCCAGCTCCTCGACCTGCCTAATCGCTCTGTCTCTATCCGTGAACTCGACCTCTAGGCCGGGCAGGAGCGGCAACTTAACTCTCTCCACCCTCACCCGACCTCCTCAAGCGCCCTCCTTACAGCCTCCCTATGTAGCGGCGTCTGCCACGCCACGTCCCTCCCAATGCCGAGTTCTGGATCCCTCTCGGGGGGCGGCTGGTCTATCCAGAATATCTGCTCCCTCTCGTATATGTTGTACAGGATGAGGTTCCTCTCCACCAGCTGCCTGATCAGCTCCTCGGGGGCGTCCGGGCTCCACAGGGCCTCGGGGTCCTCAACAACCCTCTCAAGCCAGCCCCTCCACCTCGCCACGAACTCCGGCGTCAGCCCCTTCTCCCTGATGAGCCATGTGACCACGGCATCCTTATCCCAATTTGCCGTGTAGAGCTTTGAGAGCGCGTCGGGGTTTCCGCCGGCCCACCTCCACGCCTCCTCGAAGGGGGGCTTGGGGCCCGGCACCTTGTCGTACAGCTGTCGAAAGCCCTCCCTGGACATGTTCCACATGGGCATGGCTAGAGACCACCTGTGCCTGCCGATTTCCCTCCTCGACACGCCCTCGCTGGTGGCGGCGACGGCGACAATCCTCTCGTAATCGCCCGGCGGGTACTCTATTAGAGCTAGGAGACTTTTGACGTACAGGCCGGCCCTTTCGACGCCGACCGCTTGAAACGCCTCGTCGACGAGCACCGCGACCCTCTTCTTCCCCCGCTTGATTAATTCCTTGATTAAGTCTATTGCTAGGTTTGCAAGCTTAATTTGGGCGACGCCCGACGCCTCGGAGGCGGCTTCGACGAGCTTTCTGGCGACCTCGGCGACGTCGGTGTGCGCTATGAAGTCCCTGCGGGCCGCGTCGACGTAGACCACGTCGTAGTCCAGATCCCTAAGCACCTCGGCGGCCTGCCTCAAAAGGGCAGACTTGCCGCAGCCCTCCGGGCCGAAGATGACCACCGGGAATCTGGTGCCTCTATCGGCCCAGTCCGCCACCTGCCTGAGGGCGGCGTCCCTATCCACGAACTCGACCGGGAGCCCTGGCAGGAAGGGAAGCCTGACCCTCCTCATGCCTCCCTGAGCGCTAGCCTGACGGCCTCCCTGTGTAGCGGCGTCTGCCATGCCACGTACCTCCCGACGCCCAGCTCGGGATCCCTCTCCGGCGGCGGCCGGTCGACCCATAGGTATTCGTACCTGCCCATGACCTCGATCGCCATGTTCATCTCCACTAGTTTGCTCAGCAGGTCCATCCTCTCCCTGACGAACAACGTGTCGGGGTCGCCCACCGCCTCTTCGAGCCAAGCCCTCTCCGTAGGCGTTAACGACCTTATGGCGAACGCAACCCCCCTTTGCTCGAGGAACGCCCTCACGGCGTCGTCCCATCTCCACCTATTCTCGTAGAGAACGGCCAGGGCGCTTGGGTTCCCGCCGGTCAGCCTCCAGACGTCCTCGAAGGGCGGCTTTGCTCCGGGTATCGCCTCGTACAGCTGCCTAAAGCCCTCCTTGGCCATGTTCCACATCATCATCAGGCGGCCCCACCTGTGCCTGCCGATTTCCCTCCTTGACACGCCCTCGCTGGTGGCGGCGACTGCGACAATCCTTTCATAGCTCCTCGGCGGGTACTCGATCAGGTTTAGTAGGTTTTTGACGTACAGGCCGGCCCTTTCGACGCCTATCGCCTGGAATGCCTCGTCGACGAGCACCGCGACCCTCCTCCTGCCCCACCTGTCGAGCAGCTCCCTAACTATGTCTATGGCTAGGTTGGCCAGCTTCAATTGAGCCGCGCCTGAAGTCTCCGCCGCAGCGTCGATAAGCCTCTTGGCGACATCCGCTACGTCCGTATGGGCCACGAAGTCCATGCGCGCGATGTCGACGTAAATGGCGTCGTAGCCAAGGTCCCTAAGTATGGTTGCCGCCTGCTTAAGAAACGCGGTCTTGCCGCAGCCCTCCGGGCCGTAGATGACCACGGGGCGCAGCGTGCCCTCTCCGCCCCACTCGGCCACCTGCCCGATGGCCCTGTCCCTATCCACGAACTCGATGTCTAGGTTGGCGAACTTGACCGCGGCCCTCCTCACCTCACTTCGCCGAGCGCCAGCCTGACGGCCTCCCTATGTAGCGGCGTATGCCAGGCCACGCGTCCGCCGATTCCCAGCTCCAAGTCCCTCTCGGGCGGGGGCTGGTCTGCCCATAGGTGCTCCTGCCTGTCCACGATGTCGGTTGCCATGTTTAGCTCCGTCTCGGGCCTCCGGCGTGCGGCTGGGGCGCCTCACGGCGTTGCGGCGCCTCTTCTCCACCTCCTCGGCGTGTTGAGCCACTGCAGGCCGAGGGCCAGCGCCTTCTCCTCGTCCACCTCCACGCCGAGGCGCCTCGCCACGGCGTACCCCACGGCCTTGGCCAGCACGCGCACCGGCGCGGCCAGGCGGAGCACCTCCTCAGCGGCGCGCCTAAGGGCCTCGACGAGGGCCGGCGACCTTATGCGGCCGCCCCTCCTGAGGTAGAGTATGGCCGCGTCTATGAGCGCCCTGGCGGCGGGGCGCGCCCTAAACCAAACCCCCCTACGCAAGGCGCGGCTCTTAAGCCCCCTAAGCGACACCAGCGAAGGCACAAACCCCGCCGCCAAGAGCATAGCGACGAACGGCCATGGATATATAAGCGTTTTGGGCAGAGGCGTCGGGCAAACCCCGCCGCGGCGGCCGTCGGCGCGGCCCATCGAGGCGCTGCGGCTTCCATCTCCCGCGCCTGTCGGGCCTTCGCGGCGTCTGCGGCGGGGACAGATATTTAAGGTCGCGCTATAAGGTTTTTCGTGGTCGAGGCCGTGGAGAGGCCTCTTCCCAAGCCTACCGATGCCGCCTATGTGGAGGCCCGCCTGCTGGAGGCTCTCGTGGAGGCCCGTCTGGCGCTTCGCTTTCTTGAGGAGGGCCTTACGAGGAACGCGGCGGGGAAGGCCTTTCAAGCATGGAGGGCCCTCCTGGCGGCCCTCCTCCGGCTGGAGCTCGACAGGCTCAAGGCGTTGGTCGAGACCGAGGAGGAGCGCCGCTGGCTTGAGACAACGGCGGCGCCTAGGGTCCCCACGACCAAGATCAAGGCCCTCGCCAATATGCTGGAGGACTTGGGCCATGGAGGCGTCTCAGCCTGGACGGACAAGGCGCTTAACCTACACGACTACCAGTACAACGGGCCGGATCCGGACATGGCCCTCTCCAAATATACGACGCGGGGGGAGGCGGCGGTGGACGTGAGGAGGCTTGCGGCCGAGGTCGCGAGGCTGGTGGAGTCGCTCAAGCCCCGAGTGAGGTGGACTGAGGAGCTCGAACGCGCGCTGGAGGAGCTGAGGTAGGCCTTGGGCCGTCGCTGTTCGTTACCTTGGAGGGTGCTCTGGAGTCTGTGAGGCGGAACATAATTGGGCTGGAGGTTGGCTACGCTGAGATAGATGCGAGGAGTTGTCGGGAGAAGGCAACGACGCTCATAGGCTACCTCCTGCCTTTGGCATTTGTATTTCCTGGTATATGTGGCGCCCGTGGCACGGTAGTTGCCACGGCTAGGAGCCGTAGCTCCGGGGCCGAGGCCATCCGCTTTATAGCAACCGCGTTTTTTCTTGTCCATAATACCCCTGGCGCTCTGGCGCGAAACTCGTTCGCGCCGAGCTTTACACGGCTCTGATGTTTAGGGGGAGGCCGCGCGTACCTGCCTACGTCGCTGAGTTAGTGCTGGCGCCGCCTGGCGGTTAGTTGTGCCGCCTCGTAGAGGCACTTGACGTCGTTGCAGACCAGGCGGATTTGCCCCTCGTGTTTGAAGATGCCGCCTATGTTCTGCATAGCGACAGACCTGCCGCAGATGTAGCAACGGAATCTGCCTGCCACTACGTCTTGGTAGATCCCAAGTTTTTTAAGAACATCAACGAGATTTCTGTCGTCAACGGCGTAGAGAGTGATCTCGCCTATGCGTTTTGCCTTAAGCTCTTGCATGGATACAAATCTCTGCTTTATAAATTAGACGCTTTGGCGTGGAGGCCCCATGGGCAAATCACCCCATCTCCGCCTTAATTGCGGAGACGGATAGGCTGACCCCCCGCCCTAAAGGGCGTGGCTTTCCTGTTTTATTATATGAGGCATGTCGCCGCGCTGTCCCCGCATGCTGGGAATCTAAGCCCTACGCCCAGGTTGAAGCTGCACCAGGACCTCTCTAAGGACGAGGAGAGACCGAGGGCCAGGAGTATGCGATATCCCGCTAGTCAGCTGAGAAAGGGCGCCAGGCGGTGGATATGGTGAAGCGTGAACGTCTCAAGTGCCGTACAGCCGCAGGGAAGGCCGGGGCGGCGGAGGGCTCCGTAGCCGCTAGAGGGCGCCGACGGCGTCGTGGTCTACGACCTGGACCAGTGGCGCGCTCTTTCGCTGCAGTCGCCAGAGGTTGGGGATTAACGGCGAGCTGTTGATCGGCGTGCAGGATAAGTGACTACAGGACGTAGACCGCGATCTGGCAATTATTGTCGGCGTCCTTGGATGGGCGGCTGAGGTGGGGCGCGAGTTCATAGGACAACGCGCCGGGGAGGCGTTGCTCCGCCTGAGGGCCCAGGGCAGACGCATCGGCGGGCCGCCGAGCGAGCAAGCTGGGCGCAAGATCGTCGATCTCGTCGCCGGGGGCGACCCGCTGAAGGACGCTCGAGGGTCGTGGGCATGGGCTACCGCACGACGCGACGCCGCTTGTCAAGGGATCCCGATGAGGGTCCGGATGGGGGACAGGCCGGGGAAACGAGAAAAACACCAGGGGGCGTGTTAGGCCCCTGACGTCCTCCGGCGGCTCTCTGCGCAATGACGTCCGCCGTGATATCTGCCCATGCCGCTCGGCCGGGGCCCTAGATGGTGCCTGGTTGGGCCGGGCTATGGGGGACCTGCGGCGTTCGTCAGAGGAGCAGTATGTGCGTCTCCACCAGCCTGTTGGTGGCCGGGTCTACCGCGAGGCCGAGGGCCTCCAGCGTTATCACGCCTATCAGCACCTCGTCGAGTTCCTGCGAGATCAAGACAGGGGTCACTCCACGCCTCCCCTGGATCTCCACCGCGGCGAGGCTCTCGTCGAGCTCGGCATGGCCCCTCGCCGTTTTGACCGACTTCCTGCCCAGCGCCTTCAGCCCGAGCCTCTCGGCGATTTGCCTAGGCAGGACCGTGAAGGTGGCGCCGGTGTCGACCAGAGCCCGCGTGTCGACCTCCTGTTGCGTGAGCGGATTTGCCAACTTGGCCCTGACCCACAGGCCCACGGGATCTCTGCGGGCTTGGGTTAAATCTCTTTCCGCATCGCGGCGCCTCGGCCCGCGCCTAGATCCCGGCGGGCCTCCGTCGAGGGCGGCTCGGCCGGCGCTGGGGATGGCGGCCTGCCCCGCGGGCTCCGTCCGCCGGGCCCCATGCGGCCGGGTCGGCCGTGTTCGTATTTTTATGGGGGCGTCTTCGCGCCTATGGATCTGCTGACTGGGTATAGGCTGTTGGTGGAGGCCGCGTCGGCCGGGGCCAACGTGACGGTCCTCGCCGACGAGTTCAACAGGGCTCTCGAGGGCGGGGGGTCGCTGGGCCCCGACTTCGGCGCGTTGGCGCAGCGGCTGGCCGACGAGGCGAGGCGGTCGTTTTTGGTGTCTGTGGCCGTGGCGGTCGTCGTCCTGGCTGTGGCGGCCGTGGCGGCGGCGTTCCTATTCCGCTATAGGCGGAGGCTGGCGGGGTGGCTGTGGCTTAAGGCGTGGGGCGGCGGGGTCTTGAGGCCGGGGGGCGGGAGGCCGAGGACTCTGCTGTTCGACGGGGAGGTCCTGGCGGTGCTGGCGGCCGTGGCGGTCGTGGGCGTGGCGCTGGCCGCGTCGCTTCTGTTGAGGCCGGCGGCGGGGGAGCCCTTCTCGGCCATAGGCCTGCTGGGGCCAGGCGGGAAGATCGGCGGGTATCCGGCCGAGGTTCAGCTGGGCGCCCCGATCTCGCTGTATATATATGTCTACAACCATATGGGGACGCCCATGTGGTTCGTGGTGTACGTCAAGGTGTCCAACTCGACGGCGGAGCCCCCTCTGCCTGGACGGCCGGCGGTCGTGATGCAGAGGCTCCTTCTGGACAACGGGACTTGGATAGCCCCGCTCTCGATCGCCCTCAACTCCACCGGCAGGCAGAGGATCGTGGCGGAGCTCTGGGCCGTGTACCCCAACGGCACTCTGGCCTACACCGGTAGGTACGTCCAGCTCTGGGTCGACGTGCGGGGCTAGACCAAGAGGCAGTTGCGCCTGCAGAGAGGCCTCGCGAGGGGCCGCTCGCCTATCAGGATGTCGGCCTCGGGCGGCTCGGCCCTCGGGAGGAGGCCTGCGAGGTCGGCGTACGCCGGGGCGGGGGAGGCGTCCAGCGGCTCGGCCACGGCTATGAGCCTCTCCACGGCGTCTCTGTAGTTGCTCCTCCGCGCCTCCACGCGCTCGGTCCCCCTGCGGGTGATCGCGATCACCTCCACCTTCTCGGCCCGCGTCAGCGCGGCGGCCACGGCGCCTGCGAGGGCCTCCAGCACCCTGTCAAGGGCCTTGGGCGTTGTGGCGTAGAGCAGCGCGGCTATGCGCGGCTCCCCGGCGGCTCTGCCCTCCAGGATCTTGACGACGGGCTTGGCGATCTTGGCCATCTTCTTCCAGTGCAGCCTCCTGAGGGGGTCCCCCGGCGCGTACTCCCTGGCGCCCGACACCTCCTCGGGGACCCCCGACACCAGCCTGGCCCCCAGATCTACGGCGGCTCTGGCGCGCGGCATCACGTAGATGGGCGGATGCCTCACGGCCCTTCTGTACACCACGGTCCCCGTGGGGCTTACGTAGGTGAAGACCAGCCGCGGGGCGTAGAGCCCGGCCGTGTCGAACAGCGCCTTGACGTCGACCGCGGCCTCGCCGTCTACGTTCACGGACCTTCCTTCAGGCAGATCCACGACGGCGGGCGCCCCCGTCTTGATCCTCAGCCTGTACGTCAGAGGCCTCCCCGCCACGGCCTCGAGCCTGCGGGGCGCCTCGACCGCTGGCCTGTCCCGCGCGAATCTGGCGTGGTACCAAGCCGCCTCGGCGAGCGTGTACAGAAGGGCGGGGGCGAGGGCGGGGCTGAAGGCGGTCGCCAGCGCGAACACCAGGAGGTGGACGTGCCAGCGGAGGGAGTTGTCCCTCGTCTTGGCCGCGTGGAGCAGCGGGATCAACGCGGTCGCGAACGCGGCGGTTGCCGGAGGGGGCAGGAGCGCCGCCACGGCGTAGTGCAACAGGAGGGCGGCTGTGTGGAGGCGCGCGAGGGGCTTGAGCTCGAGGGCGAACAGGGCGGCGGCCGCCGCGACGGCGGGGAGGTTGGGCCAGGCGGCGGCTAGGTATAGGAGGGGGAGGGCCTTCCTGGCCGCGTCATAGATAGGTGGGGGGCTCCACCTGGGCGAGGGCATCCTCAACTATCTGGCGCGGGTCCACGTCTCCGTATTCGGGCTTCGGGATTATTCTGTGGTCCAGCGCCGGATGCGCCGCCTTCTTGACGTCGTCGGGGATCACGTAGTCCCTCCCGTCCAGGAGGGCGAGGGCGCGGGCCAGTCTGTACATCGCTATGGGGGCCCTCGTGGATAGGGGCACGGCCGCCCTCTCGTCGCGCCGTATCCGCTCGACTATCTTGAGTATGTAGTCCACCACGTCGTCGGCGACGTGGACGCTCTTGGCGTCGACGGCGAGGGGCTTGGGGCGGGCCGGCCTGCCGTCGAGGGACTCCAGATCGTCGGACAGCTTGACGACCCAGCGCTCCGTGTCGAGGTCCACGTACTCTATATATAGCGAGGCCGTGAAGCGGTCCAGTACGGCGAGGGGGAGCTGAGGCGCCGCGCCGGCTGCTATCTCGGTGACGTTCATGGTGGCTATCACCATGTGGGGGGCGGGCAGGCGGAGGGTCGCGCCCTCTATCGTCGCCGTCCTCTCCTGCATGGGCTCTATCAGCGCCGAGAGGGTGCGGGGCGGGCCGCGGTTTATCTCGTCTATAAGCACCACGTTGTTGAATATAGGCCCCTTCACGATGCGCACCTCCCCCTGGACGTAGACGCCGTAGCCCAATATGTCGGAGGGGAGCGTCTCGTTGGTCATCTGGACGCGGGCGAAGGTCCCGCCTATGGCCTGCGCCAGGGCCTTGGCCAGGGTCGTCTTGCCTCCGCCCACGGGGCCGAGGAGGAGCAGGTGGCCGCCCGCCAGGAGGGTGGCCACGGCTATCTCTATGGTGCGCCTGTCTCCGAGGTAGTATTTAGCCACGGCGTCCACCACGTCCTCCGGCCGGATCGCCGCGTCTCCCTCTACGCTAAACACGGCCACGGCGGGCTTTCAATGCCAAATATAAAAACATCGCTGTGAGGGCCGCAGGCGCGATCCAGGGCCGGGCCGCATATAGATATTCGTGGATCCACTGCGACGGGTCGCCGCCGGCGACGACTATCTCGACGGGCCGGGCGCAGATCCTCTCGGCGTAGGCCGAGTTCCACCGCATGGCGAGGTTTGTGAAGAGCGAGGCGTGGTAGATGTACACGGTCCTGTTGCCCTCCCTAACGGCGAGCGCCAGGGGGTAGGGGCCGCGCGCCGTGCCGGCGAAGCTCGTCGGGCTTGTGGCGATCAAGACCTCGCCGTTGCCTATCAGCGGGGTCGCGTTGGGGGCGGCCAGCGCGGTTCCGTTCACGTCCGCGGCGGGGATGTAGGGGCTGCCGAAGTTGGCGAGGGGGTCCACGATCTCGGCGGTGGAGGCCGACACGTTTAGATTCGGCAGGGAGGCGCCGGGCGCCAGGATCACGACGTCCGCGTTGGCCGAGGTTCTGCAGATCTGGGCGAGCTCCGAGAGCCCGTTCGGCCCCGGGTTGTAGGGGCTGTAGGGCGTCGTCGACGGCGTGAGGTAGAGCACGGCGACGGCCAGCAGGAGGGCCGCTATAATCGCCCCGCGCATATCCGGGCCTCGGATATCTCCTGGGGCGTCGGCGCGTGCGGCGAGTAGACGCTCCTCTCGGCCAGCTCCACTATTTTCTTGAGGCATCCCCCGTCCCTCGCGTAGCTCCCGACGCGCGCGGCGTATTCCCTATAGGTCATCGTCCTGTTGTAGCGGACGCCGGCCCTCTCCCCCAGGACGTGGAAGGCCTCGGCCAGCAGGTCCAACGCCGCCTCAGCCCTCTCGGGCAAAGGCCTGCGCCCCGCGGCCTCCGCCACCTCGCGCCTCACCTCCTCGAGCCCGCCGCGCCTCGGCCGTAGGCGCCGCGCCGCGACGAACAAAGCAACAGCGGCGACCGCCACCTGCATCGGGTTGACCACGAAGACCTGCGCCGAGGCCTGCGCGGAGGCGTAGGGCGGCGCGGCTCGGGCGACCGCCCGCACCACGGCGGGCCCGGTGGGGGCTTCCAGAGGGACGTAGCCGCCCAGCGGCGTCTCCCCCAGGAACGTGGCCACGGCGAGCTTCGGCTCCACGTACACCTCAAGAGGCGCGGGGGCCCCCGCCACGAGCACCGGCGGGACGCGTAGCGATATCTGCGGCTCGGCGGCCGCCACCGCCACCTGGGCGCTCGCCGAGGCCGGGGCCCAGGGCCCCTTGGGCTGCGCCGTGGCGTTGATGGTGTAGTTGCCGGGGCTGAGCCCGGCGGTCGGGACCTCGAGGACCGCCTCGTCCCTCACTACAGCCCTCAGCACCACGGTCGAGGTCCCGTTGCTCAGGGCCACGACGACCTGTCTCTCCACGGGTGGGCTCTGGCGTATCTCTATCTGGAGCGGATCCCCCCACCGGACCGCCGCCGGGGCCGACAGCGCGAGCTCCGTCGCGTTGAACAGAACCCTCAGCTGTATCGAGGCGCTGGAGGGGGCGTAGGGCGAGCCCGGCGGCGGCACGTAGACGGCTGTTATATTGGCCAGGGGGACGTACGCCGATATGTACACGCTCGCGTTGAATACGCCCCGCGCGTCGGTCTGCGCCAACGCGGCGAGCCTGCCCTGGAGATATATGGCGATCAACGCGCCGGCCACGGGCCTCCCGCGTGAGGTCAGATCGCCGGAGACGGCCACGTGGCTCCCGGCCCGCGCGGCCGTGGCGTTGGCGCCTATGGCCATCTCGGTGGGCGCCGCGCTGGGCGGCGCGGGCAACGTGACGTTCAGATGCGTCTGGTTGAGGAACGCCGCGGCCTCAGCGAGGAGTGCGGGGTCCGACTTGATCACGTCGGCCAGCGCCCTGAGGTCCACAGGCGTCGTGAGCGTCGGCGCCGTCGGCTTGATCAGCGCCGCCAGGGCGAGGACCGCGGCGAAGGCCAGCGCCACCGCGAGCCGCCTCACGGCCCCAGCAACGCGGCTATCCTCAACGCGGCGAAGTAGGCGAAGGCGGCGAGGAGCGCCACGCCGATGGCGGTGTGGATATAGCCGACGGGCTTGGGGAGTGGGCGCGCGAACGGGGCCGCGGCCCAGTATATGAGCGTATACACCGAGACGATGATGTCGATGGCGTGTACGCCTAAATATATGAAGAACGCCGCGGCGACGCCGGAGAGCGCCACGAGGGCCATGTAGGGGGTCCTCATCGCACCACCACGACGAGCCTTCTGCCCTCCGCCCTCTCGTCGGCTATCTCCACCGGCCGTCTCCACAGCTCCGCCGCCACGGCGGCCGTGATGGAGGCCAGGACGCCGCCGAGCGCCGACCTCGCCAGGGACTTGCCGTAGAGATCGGGCGCGGCGGCCCCTCCGTACTCGACGACCGCGCCGTCGGGCCTCTCGGCCACGGAGACCGATCTGGCGAGCCCCAGGGTGTTCACCACGCAGCTCCTCAACGCCTCGGCGAGATCTCCCGGCAGCTCGCCGCAGAGCTCCAGGGCCTTGGTCCCCGGCGTCGCGAGGACCACCGCGGGGCCGGCCTTGGTCTTGAAGGTGAGCGCGCCTCTAGGCACCGCCTCCGGCCTCTCGCCCGCGACGACGGCCACGGGCCTCCCCGCCGCCGAGGAGGGGACGTAGTAGGCCTTGGGCGGCGCCCCCACGGCCTGCAGCAGCGCCGATGTGTTCTCCCACCCGGCCTCGCCGAGCTTGGCCAGCACCTTCTCGCGGGCGGCCGGCTCCCACGTGGCCAGCAGGCCGGCGGACACGGCGGCGAGCCCCAGGGCGAGGAGCGGCGCCAGGTTGGGCTGGAGCAGGCCCAGCGCCGATACGGCGGCTCCCAGCACTATTAGGGAGGGGCCTAGGTCGCTCTGCATACGGCGGCCAGCGCCTCGGTCCTGTACTTCCGATAGGCGGCGTATACGGCGAGGGCGGCGGTCAGGGCGGCGAGGCTGGCGACCACCGGCTCCAGCCTGATGCCGAAGGGGGTGTAGTTGAGGACGAGCCCCACCAGGGGCACCACCGCCAGGCTGAGGCCGATGGACAGCGCGAGGCGCTCGAGGGGCGAGAGCTCGTCTCCCCTGGGGTAGAGCGCCTCGACCAGCGCGTAGCCCGGGAGGAACAACACGAAGAGGGTCCCCAGCACGTACCTCAGATAGAGGAGCGGGGGCTCCGCGGCGAGCAGCGCCAGCGCGGCCGAGGCTGCGGCCAGGCCTAGGACCAGCCAGAGCCAGATCCCGCCGGGGCCGAGGACGTAGGCGAGGGCGCTGTCGGCGCCGCTCTCCACGGCCAGCTCGCCTCTCTTGACGCTCATCATGAGCTCGTAGGCCACCTCGTATTTGGGCTTGCCCGTGCGCCTCGCCGCGTCCTCCACGGCCTCTCTAACGGTGGCGCACCTCCTGGCGTATTGAGCGAAGTCCACGCCGGCAGTTCACTTTATAAATATAAACATTGCCTCCGCCGTGTCCGTATATAGGGCCGGGCTGTGGCTGTATCTGTCCAGCATAGCGGCCTCGCTGGGTGGCTATCTATTCTGGTTCGTCGCCGCGGCGTCGGTGAGGACGGCCGTGCTGGGCGAGGTGGCCTACGCCGTGTCGCTGGCCTCCATAGCGACCACCTTGCTGACGCTGGGCGTCCCCACCGCCATGATGAGGCTGTGGCCCGCAACGCGCGATAGGGGATACGCGGAGGGGGCCCTGGCCTTTACTGCAGCCGCGGGGGCCGCGTCCCTACTGCTCGCCCTGTGGAGGCCCGTCCTGGCGCTCCTCGTGTCGTCCGGACTGCTGTCGTCGTACTACACGGCCTACTTCCAGACCACCTACAACACAAGGCCGGTTTTCTACGCCACGGTGGTCGGCCAGGCGGCGAGGATCGCGGCGGTTCCCCTCCTGGCGCGTCTGGGCCCCGACGCCCTGGCCGCCACGTATTCGCTCCCGGGCCTCCTGCTGGCCGCTCTGGGCGCCGCCTCCTCCCGCCTCAGGCCGAGGCTCTTCGGCGTGAGGGAGCTCGCCGAGGCCGGGCTCTCCGTGTGGCTTCCCGGCGCCGTCTCCGTCCTGGGCACCAACCTGGGCGTGGTGGCCGCCTACAACCTCGCGCGGCCCGAGGTGGCAGGCTACGTCTACATCGCGCAGATACTCGCCGGCGCGGCCGTGGGCCCGTCGACCATCGTGACCGGGGTCCTCCTGCCCTATCTCTCCTCCTCGCAGGACCCCGAGGCGGCGGCCGTGAAGGCGTACCGCCTGTCTCTAGCCATCTCCATCCCCCTCGCCGCGATGTTGATCACCGGCGGCGCGCGCTTCCTGTCCATCCTGGGGAGCCAGTACGCGGAGGCCGCGGACGCCCTGGCGGTGTTCGCTGCGGCCAATTTGGTGGGGCTGGCGGCGGGGTCTCTGGGCAATTTGGCCTACGCCCGGGGCGCATACCTCTTCTATCTGGCCGTGGGCCTCGCCGCAAACGCCACGAGGATCACGCTGTACGCAGTGCTGGGCTCCACCGACGTGGGCGTCGCCTTGTCGTCCCTCGCGGGGACCGCCGTGTCTCTGCTCTACGCGGCCCGTTGCGGATCCGCGGCCCGCCGCATGGCCGCCGTGACGCCTGGAGCCCTCCTGGCCGCCCTGCCGGCGCTCGCCGCCGCGCCCTTCGGGATAGCTCCGGCGCTCGCCGGCGCCACGGTCGGGTACGCCCTCGCTGTGCGTCTGGGGCTGGTCTCAAGATCCGAGCTGGCCGAGTTCGCGCAGCAGGTCCTCCCCACAAGCCTCTACCTGAGGATAGCCCCCGTAGCCTCCAAGCTGCTGGACGTGCTGGACTAGGCCCGGCCCCCAACGGCCTTCCTTTTCGATGATCTTATAAACTGGCGCCAACGGCCGGATATGAGGGTCGTCGTCACGGGCGGCGCCGGCTTTATCGGCAGCCACGTCGCGGCGCACCTCGCGGAGAGGGGATTCGCGGCGGTCGCCGTGGACAGCTTGGAGAGGGCATCCGCAGTCAAGCGGCTGGAGGAGGCCGGCGTGCCGCTGGTGGCGGGCGACGTCCGCTCCGTCGACCTGCCGCCGGCAGACGCCGCGGTGCACGCCGCCTATATAAGCGTCGATGAGAGCTGGGAGAGGCCGTATGAGTACATGTGGAACAACGCCGCCACCGCGCGGGTCGCCAAGCAATGCGCCGACCGGGGCGCCCGCCTCATATACATCTCCTCGGCGGCGGTCTACGGCGAGCCCCAGCGCCTCCCCATCGACGAGGGCCACCCCGCGAGGCCTCTGTCGCCCTACGGCCTCTCGAAGCTGGCGGGGGAGCAGATAGCGCAGATGCTCGCGCCGGGGGCAACCGTGCTCCGCCTCTTCAACGTCTACGGCCCCGGCCAGACGGGGCCATACGCCGGCGTCATAACGAGGTTCGTCGAGAGGGCGAAGAGGGGCCTCCCACCTGTCATCTACGGCGACGGGACGCAGACCCGCGACTTCATACATGTGGCCGACGTGGCCCGCTTCGTCGAGGCCGTCCTCGACCGCGGCGCCGCCGGCGTCTTCAACGTGGGGACCAGCAGGGCCGTCTCGATAAGGGAGCTCGCGACGGCCGTGATGCGCCTGGCCGGGCTGGGCGGCGAGCCGGCGTACGCCCCGCCTAGGCCCGGCGACATCAGGCACAGCGTCGCCGACGTGTCGAGGGCGAGGGCGCTGGGCTGGGAGCCGCGCGTGTCGGTCGAGGAGGGGCTGAGGGGACTATGGAGTACGTCGTGATTCTGCCCGCGCTCAACGAGCGGGAGGGCCTCGCCAAGACGCTTGATGAGCTCTTCGCGGTGGGGGTCCCGCCGGAGCGGATACTGGTGGTTGACGGCGGCTCTACCGACGGGACGTGCGACGTGGCAAGGGGGCGGGGGGTCCGCTGTATTTTGCAGGAGGGGAGGGGTAAGGCGGATGCGATCAAGACGGCGCTGAGGGCCGTCGCGGCTGACGTCTACGTGGTGATGGACGCCGACTTCACATACCCTGCCGAGCACATCAAGGAGCTTCTGGCGAGGGACTGCGACGAGGTCATAGGGGCGAGGAGGCATCTGGAGCCCGGGTCGCAGCGGCTTGTCTACAGGCTCGGGAACTGGCTCCTCACCAGGTGGTTCAACCTCCTCTTCGGGACGAGGCTCAGCGACGTGCTCAGCGGGATGTACGCCGTGAGGCGGGAGGCGGTGGCCGACGCGGAGTTCTCGTCGAGGGGCTTCAGCGTAGAGTCGGAGATCGCCGCGCATGTGGCTTCGACGGGCGGCGCCGTCTGCGAGGTGCCCATCAGATACAGGAGGAGGGTCGGCAGGAAGAAGCTCTCGACCAGGCACGGCCTGCAGATCGCCAGGGATATGGCCGCCCTCTCCCTCAGGTACAGCCCGGCCTTCCTGCTGTCGCTCGGCGCCGCGTTGTTCATGTTGCCGGGGCTCGCGCTGGGGGCCTGGGTTGCCTACGAGTGGGTCTTCCTAGGCGTGAAGCACTACGTCTGGGGCATCATAGCCTTCGCCCTGGTGGCCGGAGGCGCCTCGGCCGGCGCGGTGGCCGTGCTCACCCTATACCTCAAGAGGATGGAGATAAGGATACTGCGGGCCTTGAGGCGGCAGTCGGCGAGGGCAAGGACGTCATGACTCGGCCATCGACGACAGGAGGCCGCGAGGAAACATGCGGAGCGGCCCGGGATAAAGGACGCCGGGGGAGATATCCCAAGGCCGACGGACGCCTCGAGAGCCGGCAGAGTCGCCGCGGTCGGCCCGCTCCGGGTTCGGGGCTGAGCAGGGGAACGCCGAGAGAGGCTTTACGTCGATGACCTCTCCGCTCCACCGCCGACGGGCGTCCGTGGCTCTAAGGTTTTAAAGATCTGGCTCCACCCATCTATGCAGGTCTTGGTTACGTCGAGCATCTACCGGAGGCTTGAGGCGGAGGCCGAGAGGAGGGGCGCCGCGGTCGACGAGGTCGCCGTCGAGCTTCTGGAGAGGGCGCTCGGCGCGTCTCTCGATCCGCCGGAGCGCGCCGAGTTCCACCGCGGCCTTGCGGAGAAGTTCCTGCGGGAGGCCGAGGAGCTCTTGGCCAAAGGCGACTACGTCCAAGCCTCCGAGAAGGCGTGGGGCGCCGCGGCGCAGATGGTCAAGGCCGTGGCGGCCAAGGCGGGGAAGGAGCTGAGGAGCCACGGCGACCTCTGGCAGTTTGTAAACGAAATAGCCGGAGGGGACAGGGAGCTGAGGAGGCTCTGGCGCACGGCAAACTCCTTGCACCAGAACCTCTACGAGGGCTGGATGCCGCCCGAGGACGTGAAGTACGCCGTAGAGGACGTGAGGCAGCTCGTCGAGAGGCTGGAGAAGTTGCTCTAGCGCGGGTCCGGCGACAGCGGCAGGCGGCCATAGAGGACCGCGCTCCTACGGGCGTCCCAAGGCCTCCGCCCACCTACGCGGCCGCTCGGCACCTCGACCCGCCGAGCTACATTGAGGTCGAGCAAGGCGGCATGCGGGACGCTTCCTGGATAGGATGCCATCGCGAGGCTAGAGGCCCTACAAGAGCCGAACGGCGCCGGGAAGACGCCCTACGTCTCCCTCAGCGCCCTCCTCACGGCCTCCCTATGCAGGGGAGTCTGCCAGGCGACGTTTCTGCCTATGCCCAACTCCAAGTCCCTCTCGGGAGGCGGCCGGTCGACCCAGAAGCTGGGCCTTCTGTCGTACATGTTGTACACCACGAGGTTCCTCGCCTCAAGCTCTTTGACGAGCTCCTCCGGCACGTCGCCGGTCCAAAGCGCCTCCGGGTCCTCCACGGCCAGCTCAAGCCACCTCCTCCACCGCCGGGCAAATTCCGCAGACAGCTTCTTATCCTGCATTAAGTGGAGAACCACCTCCTCAACATCCCATCCAGCCTTATACAGCCTCGCCAGCATCTCCGGATTGCCGCCGGTCCACCTCCACACGTCCTCGAAGGGGGGCTTGGGGCCCGGGATTCTCTCATACAGCTGTCGAAAGCCCTCCCGCGGCATGTTCCACATAGGCGTCAACTCGGCCCACCTATGGCGGCCGATCTCCGCCCTCGAGAGCCCCTCGCTGGTGGCGACCACGGCCACTATCCCCTCGTAGCTCCTCGGCGGGTACTCGATCAGGTTCAAGAGGCTCTTCACGTAGATGCCGGCCTTGTCCAGCCCGACGGCTTGGAACACCTCGTCCACAAGCACGGCCACCCTCCTCCTGCCCCACCTCTCCAGCAGCTCCCTCCCCACGTCCAGCGCCAACGTGGCGAGCTTGAGCTGGGCGATGCCGAACGCCTCCGAGGCCGCCTCAGCCAACCTCCTGACGACCTCCCCCACATCGGTGTGGGCTGTGAAGAACCTATGCAGGGGATCGATGTAAAACACGTCGTATCCCAGCTCTCCCAGCGCTTCGGCGGCCTGCCGCAGGAAGGCGGTCTTGCCGCAGCCCTCCGGGCCGAATACGACGACGGGCCACCTCGTGCTTTTCTCGGCCCACTCCACCACCTGCGCCAGGGCGCGGTCCCTATCGACGAACTCCGTCTCCACGCCGGGCGCGAGCTTAAGCGCAATCCTCCTCACGGCACTGCCAATGTCTGCGTACTTAAGCCTTCCAGCACCTAGGAAACTGCGGCCAGGTTCAGAGGGATGGTCTTGTGGTAATATGCTGCAGAGCCTTCAATGTCATGTGGCATCTCTAGATAGTGTCTATATAATTCTTCTGAGATTAGCATGATATAATAAAACAAAATATTATTAACAATTATATTATAATTTAATAGAATTATATATAATAGCATATAGAGTTGCCAGCAATCTTGGTAATGGCCTCTTTCTCATAATAGCTAAACTGGCTAACAGATATGCAGGTAAAGATACCGAAGCGCCTAACTTCTTTAACCTGAAGAACATGCTGGCCCTGTCATAATGTAGCCAGAACTCTCCCCAAAAACCGCCAGTTCGCGTCAGCGAGTCCCTATGGCTCTCTAGATGCCAAACGACTGGAGCCTTGTTGATATCGAGAACTTTATATACATTAAATCCTTTCTTTATTACATAATAGGCCATAAATAATTCGAAATAAA
>Ga0326765_100017_pt1 | contig 34794 bp, 41 predicted proteins | sample NORRB_P_FD_207670 | JGI IMG/M metagenome (GOLD analysis project Ga0326765, IMG submission 207670) | Hot spring water microbial communities from Norris Geyser Basin, Yellowstone National Park, WY, United States - NOR.RB_P | ecosystem: Environmental > Aquatic > Thermal springs > Unclassified... | reverse complement strand
CGGCCTAGGATGTACAGCGAGCTGATGGAGGAGCTGGGCGTGGACAGCCCCACCTTGGCGTTCCACCTGAAGAAGCTCGCGGGGCTCGTGGAGAAGAACGATAGGGGGTTCTACGCGCTGACGGAGCTGGGCAGGAGGGCCCTTTCGGTGATGTCCGCGCTGGAGGGTGCGGGGCAGCCTCGGCCGGGGGCCGGGGCGGGGGAGCTGGTCTTCTCGGATAGGGCGGTTCTGAAGATAGATAGGGCCCTCCTGGAGATGGCGAGGAGGGAGGGGAGGAAGATCAGGGTGTTCGACACGGCGATTCTGGAGGTGGAGGGGGACGTGACGCCCGAGCTCCTGGAGGTTCTGGAGGAGGTCAGGGACGTGGCCGTGGTCAAGGCGCCCAGGCACCTCAGGCCCTACGTGGAGGCCAAGGCGAGGGACGTCGTCATGGTGACGGACAGGGGGATCCTCGTCTCCACCCTCAAGTTCGCCGTTCAGCTGCTGGGCTACCTGGGCCCCCTCAAGGCCTTCAGGCGGGGGGAGGGGCTGTCGGAGGTCTACAGCGGGTCCTTCGCCCACGGCGGCCGCGTGGAGGTGGAGGTCGACGGGGGGAGGGTGAGGATATCTAGGGGGCCCAACCGCGCGGTCGCCAGATGCAGGGATGCCGACGACTTCGAGATCTCGCCGGGCGCGGTCTCCGCGAGCGGCTGCGACGTGGAGCTGTCCCTCGAGGGCGTGGAGTCCCTGGCCCTGGACGTCGCCGGGGGATACGTGGCGCTTTCCCTCGGGCTGTCGGAGCTGAGGGCCGAGGTCTCGGGGGGCGTCGTGGACGCCGACCTCTCGCTGGGCCGCGGGGCGGTCTCCATAGAGGCGACTGGCGGGGCCTTCGCCGGGAGGCTCCGCTACTCCCCCTTCGAGGGGACGTCTCGGCTCGACGTCTCGGCGACGGGCGGCGCGGTCAACCTGTCCCTGGAGCTTCCGCCCGACGTGGGCCTGTCGGCGCGGGCCTCGGCGGCCGGCGGAATCGTCAAGACCCCGAAGCCGCGCCCCGGAGGCAGAGGGGTCCTGGAGATATCGGCGGAGGCCGCCGGAGGCGCCGTGAAGATCGACGCCAAGGACGCCTAGCGGGGAGGAGGGGGAAGCGGGGGAAAAAGAGGGGGTTGTCAGTCGGTCTCGTTGTCTGAGCTCTCGCCGCTGCCGGAGCTCCTCTGCTCGCCGCTGGGCTGGCTCTGGCCGCCGGACTGGCTAGCCGCGCCGCCCTCGTCGTGATCATCGTGGTGTCCGCCTCCCTGTGCGGCCTTGGCCCCGTGGTGCTCTTCGTGGTGCTCCGCCTTGCCGCCGTGCTCTTCGTGGTGTTCGGACTCGTGGTGCTCGCCGCCGACCTGAACTTCGACCTTGTAGCCGTGTGCCGTCTTGTGTATCTCTATGTGCGTGCCGTTGGCCAGCGTTATCTCGGCCTCCTTGATCTGGACTGTTAGGTTGGCCAGGAGCGCGGCGGCCTGCCTGAGCTGGGCCGCGTCGGCGGGGCTGTACTGGGCCACCTGGGAGGCGACCGCGTTGAGGAAGGCCGATATCTGCGACAGGCTCGACGCCGCGGCCTCCACCTCAAGCTCGCTGCTGGTGCCGTTGACCCTGCCCAGCTTCCTCTCGACCTCGTACTCCAGCTTGGCGGTGAGGTAGGTGGCGTTGGGCTTAGTGGCGTTGAGCGACTTGGCGGCGAGCATTATGTTGAGCTCGGCCTTCTTGGTGGCGTTGCTGGACGCCACGTATCCGGCCAACTGCTTCAGCAGGGAGAGCGCTTGCGTGGTGTTCCCTCCCTTGAGCGCCGCGGCTATCTGCGACAGGATCTGGGACACGTAGGTGCTGTTGAAGGCGCCCAGCGCGTGGCCCACCGCGTGTATGTAGTAGGCCGTGGTGCCGTTGTATATCGCCGTCTTGAGGTTCACAGTTATAACATTTCTATTGTAGTTTATCACCAGGTGGGTCCCGTTGGACGCGTAGACCAGATGTATCGTGCCCGACGGCGTGACGACGTAGACCTCCGTGGCGTTGGGCAGCTGCGTCACGTTGGCCGCCGGCCCGGTTGCGTTGACCGCCTGCGTCGCGTTCGCGCCTATCTGCGTAGCGTTGGTCTGGGTTGCGTTCACCGCCGTGGCGTTGGCCGGGGCCGCGTGTATGGCGACCGCCAGCAACGCCAGGGCGGCGGCCCATATGAGTATCTTCCTGCCGTCCATGGCCCCCCGGATCCCTCCGTTAAAAAGGAATGCTTTCCCGCGCCGTCGTGAAGGCCCGGCGGACGGCTTTCCCCCGCCGTGAATGGAGGCGCCGTAGGTTTTCACGCAGTGAAAGCCGCCGAGCTCGCCCACGGCGGCCGAGGGCTCCGGGCGGGTTTCCTATGGGGGTCCGCCTCCAGCGGCTCCGCCGCGGCCCTCGGCGGCCGCATCTCGGCGGGCTATATACCGTTTGTATCCACTATGCGCTCCACGTCGGCGAGGTCCAGGCATCCCGGCCCCCTGCGCCTGTACGACTTGGCGAATATGTAGAGGGCGGCCGGCCTCAAGCCGGGCAGCGCCTTTTCCCTAAGCCTTTCCTTCTCTTCGGCGCAGTCCACGGCCTCGGACCACTTGACCTCGCCGTATATCGCGTCGCCCCGGGGCCCCACCGCCATCACGTCTATCTCGTAGGCCTTCCCGCCCGCCTTGCCCCACTGCCTCCCCACCCTGTAGCCCGGGTGTAGGGCCTGGACCGCGCGCCTCGCCGCCTGCTCGTACACCCTCGACATGTATTGGGGGAATAGAGCCTTTACCTCCTCCACGGCGGCGTCGCCCATGCCTTGCTCCACCAGGGCCCTCCGCGGCTGCACGTAGCCGAACCAGAAGGCGAGGTAGTTGTCCGAGATGTGGTACAGCCTCTTCCGGGCCTTCGGCGGCTCCAGCACCGGTATCTCGTGCCCCACCAGGCCTAGGAGCTCCAGCGTGTGGAGGTAGCGGGACGCCGCCGCCTTGTCGAGCCCCGTCTCGTTGGCTATCTCGCCGAGCCTCCTCCGGCCGTCCGCTATGGCCCTCAGGATGAGGAAGTAGTTCCGCGGCTCCTGCCTGAGGAGGAACTGGGCCTCCTCGTAGAGGAAGCCGCCTTTCGTGAAGAACTCCCCCTCCACGTTGCTCCAGAAGATATATTATCGGAGCATATTATGACTATGGGTCTCGTGTATGTGGACGGCATAGTTAAACACGATGGGAAGAGCATTGGAGCTAGGTTCCTAGTAGACTCGGGCGCTATGTACACGGTGTTGACCAGGGGCATTTGGGAGGAGCTGGGACTGAAGCCGATGGGAGAGATGGAGTTTGTGTTGGCCGACGGCACCGCGATTAGGAGGGCGATCTCCGAGGCGGTGCTGGAGCTGCCGGGCTACGGCGAGAGGCACACGCCCGTGGTTCTCGGCGAGAGCGAGGATGAGAATCTGCTCGGCGTTGTCACCCTGGAGATATTCGGCCTAGTGCTCGACCCATTTAGGAGGGAGCTGAGGCCGGCAAGGGGCTTAATGAAGGCTGTTACCGAGGCGCGATCGCGACGCCGCGAGGCGGCGACAGTCCGGCGAGATTCGGCAGATCGACGCTGGCGACATTAACGGCCTTGCCCGCGTCAGCATCCGAGGGCCTCATCGAGCCCGGCGCGCTCGATCGACCTATTTACGGCGCTTCCGCGATGGGCCTATCGATATTACGGAGGCATGACGTACCTGCTCGGCCTCGACGCGGTGCGTATAGCGACCAAGAGGACGATAGGGCTTCTGAGGGAGGCTCCGCGCCTAAAGAGGCTCCTAGAGACCGGCAGGGTCGATATCTCGAGCGGCTCTCTGCTGGGCTCCACCGAGGCCGCCTCCTGACATGTCTCGCCGCTGATAAGGCCTCTGCGCCGGGCGCTACGTCGTGTGAAAAGAAGATGGCCGTGAGAAATAATTGGTTTTCCCGATCGCCGTAGTCCCCCGATCGGCGTCCCGTCTGAAGATATATGTAGGTTAAGTATTATACTTGTGAAACCTGAATTTGTGGACAGGGAGCGGGAGCTGGCGTGGCTGGAGGAGCGGTTCCGATCCGGCGGCGCCGAGCTGTTGGTGATATACGGCAGGCGCAGGCTGGGGAAGACCGAGCTGCTGAAGAGATTCCTCAGGTCCAAGCGGTGTATCTACTTCCTCGCCTCTAGGACCAGCGTCCAGGACAACGTCGAATCGCTGAAGAGGAGGATCGCGGAGTTCACAGGCAAGCGGCTCTACGAAAGGCTCCAGGTGAGGGGGCTTGGGGAGCTCCTGACCTATCTGGCGGAGGAGGTGGAGAGGCCGTGCCTCGTGATAGACGAGTTCGGGTACCTGGCTGAGGTCGACCGCGGGGTGCTCTCCGACCTCCAAGCCGCGTGGGACGAGGTTCTGTCGCGGAGGAGCTTCTTTCTGGTGCTCTGCGGATCCAGCGTCTCCATGTTCGAGACCGAGGTGCTGGGCTACAGGTCGCCGCTGTACGGCAGGCGGACTGGGAGCTGGAGGGTGGAGCCCCTGAGCTTCAGAGACGCCAGGTCCTTCATCCCGCGCTACGGGTTTGAGGACGCCGTCCGCGTCTGGGCCGTGGCGGGCGGCGTCCCCATGTACCTAAGGCTGTTCGACGACGGGCTGGAGTTCGAGGAGAACTTGAAGAGGGCGGTGTTCGCGAAGGGCTCCCTCCTCTACGACGAGGGCTACTTCCTCCTGAGGGAGGAGCTGAGGGAGCCCTCGACCTACCTGGCCCTGTTGAAGTACCTGGCGGCCGGGTACAACACCATCGGCAAGCTGGCCTCGGCGGTGGGCGCCGACAAGGCGAACCTGACCAAATACCTGGCGGTCCTGCAGGGCCTCGGCCTCGTCAAGCACGTGGTTCCCTACGGCCAGAGGCGCAAGGGCATCTACGCGGTGGCGGACAACTACATGTGGTTCTGGCTGCGTTTCGTCCTCCCCAACCAGTCGGAGCTGGAGCTGGGGTACGCGGACGAGGTGCTCCGCAGGATAGGGCCTGAGCTGGAGCAGCACATGGGCCTCGTGTTTGAGGAGCTGGTAAGACAGCTCATCGCGAGCCGGGCGATCCCCCTGCCCTTCAGACCCACGTACGTGGGGCAGTGGTGGAGAGGCGAAGCCCAGATCGACGTGGTCGCGCTGGACCAGCACAACGCCCTCTTCGCAGAGGTCAAGTGGGGGAGGGCCACGGGCCAAGACCTGACGAAGCTGATAGAGAGGTCGCAGAGGGTGGATGTGGGCGGCAGGAGGCGCCACTACCTGGTGGTGGCGAGAGAGGGGAGCGGCGTAGACTGGCTGGTGGACTTCGAGGAGCTTGACAGGCTGACGAGGCCCAGCGGCTGACGGCGAGATGGCGCGGCCTCACGCCGATCGCAGCGCCTAACGGCGTCCGGCCGGATCGCGAAGCCCCATGACGAGGAAGGAAGGCGCGGCGAGGCTTGCGGCCGAGCTGGAGAGGCGCGCGGGGGCCCCTAGGAGCCGTCGGGCGGATCGACGAACTCGAACAGGCGCTGGAGGTGATCGCCTCACAGCCAAAGACGTCGTAGGCGCGCAATTGCACGGGTCTGCTCGTTCTGCTCCTCGTCGCGTCCGCGACGCTCCTTCTTCGCGTTCGGTGTGAGTACGGCCGGGGAGCCCTCGACGGCCTAAGTCGGCCGGGAGGCTGGGGCGGATGGGCGCCTCCTTAGCGGCGAGGCGGTGTGGGGGCTGCGGCACGCCCGGCGCCCCTCCTCGGCTGCAACCGCCTCGAGGAGTTCTGGTGGCCGCTCTCCAAGATTGGTTGAAGGAACTCGGTTGACGGGGGGCGTTAACGGCGGGCCCGATAAAGTATTTTAACAGGCGCCCAACGCGCGCCATGCAGGAGATCTTGGTGGGGAGGTGCTATAGGGTTTCCCTTGAGAAGCTCCGCCGGTTTCCCTGGGGCCGCTACGTGAAGTTCGCCTTCCTCTTCGGCTCAGCCGCTGCGGGGGGCCCCGCGGAGGACATAGACATAGCCATCCCCAAGGCGGATCTGGAGACCTACTCCGAGGTGCTGGCCGAGCTGGCGCTGTGGCTCGGGGTCAAGGAGGACTACATAGACCTGGTCGAGGTGGGGCCCGAGACGCCTTGCCCCCTGGTCCTGGAGGCCCTCCGGGGGGCTCCCCTACACGTCGAGGACTGGGACCTCGTCTTCCGCCTCTTCAACGTCTGCCAGGACTGGGAGATAGACGCCAGGAAGCTCCAGCTCCACGAGGCCTTGGTGGCGCGATGGCGCGCATAAAGGCGCTGGCCGAATACCTGCTTAAACTCACCGAGTTTCTGGACCAGGAGGTGTCCAGGGGTTTTGACCTAAACGACATGGGGCAGCTCATGAAGTTCCTCCACGCGCTGCAGCTCCAGGCGCAGGCCTTGATAGACATGGTCCAGAGGGCCGCGGCCTTGATGGGCGAGCCGACCCAAAGCTACGTGGAGGCCGGCGCGGCGCTGGCGAGGAAAGGCGTCTTCACCCATGAGGACCTGAGGCTATACAGGGCGGTGGTTGGGTTTAGAAACGTGGTGGTCCACGGCTACACCTCTGTCGACGTGTTGAGGATCTCGCAGATACTCGCGGGGCGGGAATACAGAAAGCTGGCGGACCTCGCCCTGAGGATCCTGGAGGCCGCGGGAGACCCCTGACTTGAGCCGGCCCTTCAGCGCCGCGTCGGCTGGGGCGGGCGATGCCGATGGCCAATACGAGGGCGCCCAGCCGCCGAGGAGCCGGCCGCTCGGCGTCCACGCCTTCGGTGCCGCGGCCGCTATTTCGAGCTCCCCTAGGCCTACAGCGGCGGCCGTGGACCACTGCGACAGGCCCATCGCATGTACGTGCGCACCGGACACCATGGGACACTCGGTCTCGCATCACTCCCCTCCACGACCATCACGGCCCCGATCCCGACATGGCCCTGTCCAAATACGCGGGGCGGGAGGAGGCTACGGCTGACGCGGCGAGGCTCGTGGCAGAACGGATATAGACGGGCAGGTCCCTGCCGCTGCAGGCCGAGCCGTGGCCGGCCTCTAGGCGAATACGGACACCTCCACGGTCTGAGGCACGTCCAGCAGTCCTAGGAATAGGGCGAGATCCGGCCTCCACCTAACCTCGGACTCCGCATACCGACGGTAGATCTCCATCTCTCGACCCCTCCCTGGACGCCCACCAAGGATTAAAGTCGTCGATCGTGTTTACTTACACTCCACAATGCCTTAAAAATTTTGTAGACCCAAACTCCACAACTCCTTATAAACCCCGAGCGCCGCGTCCGCCGCGTAGAGCTGGCCACCCTAGAGGGGGCCTTCGGTTGTAGCGTACCGATCGTCTATATGTCAGCAACTTTACGAGAAGATGCCGCGCCCCAAGCCCTCTTTTTGAGGGGGGTGTGGCCAACCGGCGGAAGCCCCGGCGCATTGGCGAAGCTTTACGAGGCGGGTTGGCAGGCGTCGACGCGGTGGATGATCCTGAGAGGGGTCTGGCGCCGAGCTTCGCGGCTAGGTGGCGCGGCTGGCTTGAGGAGGCGGTGGAGGACCCCGACGTCCTTTGGGCCTCGAAGCGCCTGAGGAGCAAAGGCGTTGGAGGAAAGAGGTTGGTCGTCTACGGCTTGTACGGCAGAGCGTCGAAGTTTGGGTGGACCAGCCCCCGCCCGAACGCGGCTTAGGGCTGGGCGTGGGCAGAAACGTGGCAGACGCCGATTCACAGGGAGGCCGTCAAGAGGGCTTGGTTGAGGTGAAAGGGGTTATCGTTTCGGCTCTAAAGTTCCAGAATAAAGATGAGCATTATCGCAAATCAACGGCGGCACACACGCCACATTGCAAAGGCATGCGCTGAGGAGCAAGATTCTTTCACGCCCCACGGCGTTAGCGCAGAGTAACGTGCATGCGGTATCCAGCCGGCGTGGCATATTTAAACGCACAGCCTGTCTATATCGTGGAGCAGGATCGGGCCGCGAAGTTGGAGTTGGACTGGGACAAGCTTGAAGAAGTCGTCGAGAAGGCGATACGCAAAGCAAGATCGGAAGAGCTTAAGGAGGTGGCCGAAGCCGTAAAGACGCTAGCCGACTACATGAAGACGGGTTTCGAGGCGATGTTCAAGGCTGTAGAGGAGTTGAGAGTCGCCATTGAGGAAATGCGTAAGACGCACGACGAGCGGCTTAAGAGGCTTGAAGTCACCGTGGGGCATCTGGGCGGAAGGTGGGGTAGAGACTTGGAGAAGATGGTCCTTGAGCTGTTTAGAGAGGCGCTTGAGCGTAGAGGCGTCGAGGCGGAGAGAGTGGAGAAGCTGGTCCTCAAGACCGACGTCGGCGTGGTCGAGGTCGACGTCTACATCCACGACGGGAGGGGGTATCTGATTGAAGTCAAGGCCGTGGCCTACGGCGACGATGTGGGGTGGTTCGCCTGGAGGGCCAAGCTGGCGGCCGAAGAGCTGGCAAGACAAGGCAAAAAGGTGGAGAGGCTCATCCTCGTCGCCGTCCACATAGACAAAGAAGCGCTGGAAAAGGCAAGACAATTAGGCATAGACGTCATATACGGCGACGTCTTAGAGTAGCCCCTCTTTTCGCTAGCGCTTGAACGTCTCTGCGGTATCAACGCGGCGGATCCACGTAGAGGCGGCGGGGCAGAGCCGCTCCGCCTCCTCTATCACGTAGGGACCCGCGTCGTGCATCGACACGACGGGGCGGTTCGGCCAGCCCCGGCGTCCTCCAAGACGCCGCGCCGCCGGGGGATCGCCAAGAGGACCTGCTTAAGCTCCGCCCTCTGCCTCCCAGCCTCCTGTCGTCTAGAAAGGCGGCGCTCCCCCCGCGTATTAGGGCCGGAACGCCTGCACGAGTTAAATAAACGGCCCAGATTTTAACCCGTGTTGAGAGGCTTCGGCGTCCTCCTCCCCGTCTTCAGCCTGCCCGGCGGATGCCACGTGGGCGACATAGGGCCCGAGGCCTACGGCTTCGCCCAGTTTCTGGCAGACGCCGAGGCCACGTACTGGCAGGTCCTGCCCCTGGGGCACACCGCGCCTGAGTACGACGACTCGCCCTACAGCGCCATTTCTCTGATGGCTGGCAACCCCCCGCTCATAAGCCTAGACAAGATGGCCCAAGACGGACTGCTGACGAAGACCCCGCCGCGGTGTTCCCCCGCCGAGAGGGCTGACTACGAGGCGGCGTGGGGGCTGAAGAGGCGGTACCTCCAAGAGGCCTTCGAGGCGGGGCTGGGCCGGGGCGAGTTCGAAGAATTCGCCGCGGCCAACGGCTGGTGGCTCGAGCCCTACGGCAGATACATGGCCCTCAGGGAGACCTACGGCTCCCCCTGGGTCCACTGGCCGCCTAAGTTCAAAAGGCCCGGTGCTCGCCTGCCCGAGAAAATCGCGAAGAGGGCGCTCTTCTACCAATACGTCCAGTACGTCTTCTGGAGCCAGTGGCTGGACTTGAAGCGCCACGTCAACAGCCTCGGCGTCTTCATAATAGGGGACCTCCCCATATACCCGGGCCACGATAGCGCGGACGTCTGGGAGGGGCGGAGATACTTCAAGCTGGCGCCGGACGGAACCCCCCTCTACGTCTCGGGCGTGCCCCCCGACTACTTCTCCCCCACGGGCCAGCTCTGGAGGACCCCCGTCTACGACTGGGGCGAGATGGGGCGGGACCGCTACGCTTGGTGGGCCCGGAGACTGAGGAGGCTGCTGGAGGCCTTCGACCACATACGCCTAGACCACTTCCGCGGCTACGCCGCCTACTGGGAGGTGCCCTACGGCGAGGAGACCGCCGTGAACGGCAGGTGGGCCCCGGGGCCCGGCGAGGAGCTGTTTAGGGCGGTGGAGGACGTCCTGCCGCGGCTCATCGCGGAGGACCTCGGCCTCATCACGCCGGACGTCGTGGAGCTGAGGAGGCGTCTGGGGATACCCGGCATGAGGGTGCTCCAGTTCGCCTGGGACGGAAACCCCGCCAACGAGCACAAGCCCCACAACTACGAGCGCGACCTCGTGGCATACACGGGCACCCACGACAACAACACCATAGTGGGCTGGTGGCTGGAGGAGGCGACCCCCCGGGCGAGGCGCGAGGCCCTGGCCTACATGGGCGGATGCAGAGGCGCTGTGAACTGGTGCTTCGCGAGGCTCCTCTTCTCCACGGTAGCCGACGCCGTCGTGGTCCCCATCCAGGACGTCCTCGGCCTAGGGGGCGACGCCAGGATAAACAAGCCGGCCGCCCCCCGCGGCAACTGGAAGTGGAGGCTCCACGCCCAGCCGCCCCCCGCCCACGCCAGAAGGCTCAGACGCCTCGCGAAGCTCTACGGCAGGTAAGGGGGGCGGGAACCCACACACCGCAGCGGCGATGCTGAGACGAACTCGGCCCGGCCCACCCGCCCCTGCGCCCCAGGTACGCCGGAGCCGAGTCCCTAGGCCGCTGGCCTTCGGCAGGCGGCGCAACCGGCTAGGTATTTAAATGGATCGGGCCGGCCTTTCGTGGTTGAGGCTTTGGATGGGCCTCTGCCGAGGCCTGCGGACGCGTCTTACGTGGAGGCTAGGCTTCTCGAGGCTCTCGTGGAGGCCCGCCTAGCCTTGCGGTTCCTCCAGGAGGGGATCGTCAGAAACGCCGCCGGCAAGGCCCTCCAGGCCTGGAGGGCGTACATGGCAGCCCTGCTACGGCTGGAGCTAGACAAGCTGAAGGCGTCGGCGAAAACCGAGGAGGAAAAGAGATGGCTGGAAACAACGGCGGCGCCCCGCGTCCCGACCACAAGGATGAAGGCCCTCTCGAACATGCTGGAGGACGTGGGACACGCAGGCCTCGTGTTCGTCACGTCCACCGCGTTAGACCTCCACGACTACCAGCACCACGGGCCCGATCCCGACATGGACCTGTCCAAATACGCGGGGCGGGAGGAGGCTGCGGCGGACGTGGCGAGGCTTGCGGCCGAGCTGGCTAGACGCGTAGAGGCCCTTAAGGGCCGCGTCAAGTGGAGCGACGAGCTGGAAAAGGCGCTGGAGGAGGTGAAGAAGGCCCTGCCATAAGGGTAGGGGACGGCGCAGTACACGGAGCCTCGACCTGCAGTACATGCAAAACTTCCGACGTTATGCGGCTGTGCCCTGCGCGGCAACAGAGCGCCGTCTCCTTTTTCTAAGGCCCATTCCAGCCCCAGCCGTTGGCCGGCCGTCGTCGCAGTCCGGCGTCGAGAGGAGGCCGTCGCCACGGCCGTCGATTGGGGCGAGGAAGCGCCAACCGGAATAGAAATGGCGCCAGCCCCCTCGGGCGGAATCAACCCCTTTCCCTCCGCCTCCACTGAGGGGCCTCGATCTTCGGCGAAGAGGCCTCCGTGGGCCGTGGTGCTGCGCCTCCTGGAGAGGGCCTCCGACCACGCCGTCTACATCGCAGGCCACGCGTACCACCTCGTCACGGGGCAGACCAGATACTGACCCGGCGATCGTCGGGTCCGTGCGGCGGGCCGCGGTCCGAGGGCCGGCATGCGCGTCCGGCGTTCTGCCGTCCGGTCGAGACGGCTTGGGCGCCTTCGGCAGAGGCCGCGCGGCCCTCCGCGGGGGCCTTCGGCGTGGGGGAGGCGCTTGAGGCGTACGCCGCGCGAATGTTTTTAAGCCATGCGCACATCAACCCGTGACGGTTTCGGATATCTTGCTGGCGGGCTTCCTCCTGTTTCTGGCCGTCCTGTATGTGGGCCTCCTCGTGGCGGTCCTCACCAGGCGCAGCCGGCGCGCCTCTGTGAAGGCCTTCCGCCTCTTCTTCGCGTCCTTCCTGCTGCTCGTGATCGCGTTCCCCCTGGTGCTCGCCTTCCCGCCGGCCGTGGTTGCGCTGCCCCTGGTGCCCCTCGCGGCGTTTTTCCTCACGTCGGAGGGGTTCTGGGCCGGCTTGACGCTCCCGGCCAGATGCAGACTGGGCGACGCCGCGGCCTGCGAGGAGCTCAGGAGGAGGGTGGAGGCGCTCAAGCGGCTGGAGGGAGGCGGCGGGGGCCTATGATTAGGCGCGAGGCGGCCTACTGGATCCGCGAGGCCTGGCACGACCTCTGCACGGCCCAGCTGCTCTACTCAGCGCGTCGCTTCAACGCCGCGGCGTTCTACAGCCACCAGGCCGTGGAGAAGGCCTTGAAGAGCCTTTTCTTCGTCTTCCTGAGGGCGGAGCCTCCCAGATCCCACGTGCTGGTCGAGCTCTACCGGGAGCTGAAGAGGGCCGGCGTGGAGCTCGACCCAGCGCTGGAGGAGGCCGTGGCCGAGCTGAACAAGTTCTACACTGTGTCGCGATATCCGGACGCGGCGGCCGGCCAGCCCTTCGAGGCCGTGACCAGGCGGGACGCCGAGAGGGCGCTGGAGACCGCCAGGGCCGTGGCGGACTTGGCCGAGGGGCTTCTGGCGAGGGCCGGCTATGAGGGCACCCCCGGAGATATTAAGAGCTGTGGATAGGCTCCTCTCGGCGCTGGAGGCGGCCGGGTTCAGGGTGGCCGAGGCCTACCTCTTCGGCTCATACGCCAGGGGCGACTGGCTCGTGGACAGCGACGTCGACCTGGTCGTAGTCTCGCCCGACTTCGCCGGGATCAGGTGGCCGGAGCGGCTGGACATCGCCGCGAGGCTACAGCTCGGGCTGGAGCTGGGGAGGTGGGTCGAGGTCCTGCCCTACACCCCGGAGGAGTTCGAGGAGGCGAAGCGGAGAAGCGCCGTGTTGAGAGACGCCGAGAGGTACTGGATACGGGTCAGGTAGTCCGCCCGGCGCACACCCGCCGGCAATCGCAGAAGGCCGCCGGGCATCCGCGCCGCCTTCTCGGCGCCGCGGGCAGGCATCCGCAGAACGGCGCAGGCCGGGACGGAGAGGGCCGCGCGAAAGCTTTTATCCCCATGCCCGCGGCAGCTCGTGGATGCATGGGACGTGGCGGCGGCTATGCTGGGCCAGGCCCCGCTTGTGGCTGCGTCGGTGGCGTTGCTGTACGTCCTATTCACCCGCGAGCTCCAAGAGATAAAGGAGCTGAATGAGAGAATCGCGGAGAGGCTTAACAGACTTGAGTGGGCCTTCCAGAACTTCGGCTCTGTTCTGCTGGATGTGCTGACCGCTAAGGGGGTTACGTCCGCGGCTGAGATGAAGGCGTTAGCCGGCTACCTCAAGACGCCGCCGCCCGCCAGGTCTAGGTATTACACCGAGGAGGTGCGGCGACGCCTCATCGAGATCTTAACCACGGTGGAGGAGGGGAAGTTCACGCCTGGCGACGTGAGGGAGCTCCAGCGCATCGCCAAGCTCATCGAGAAGGAGTACGAGGAGACGCGCCGCGAGGACCTCATAGCGTATTATTACAAGCGATGCTCATAGCTATGCTGAGAGGCACGCTTCGCGCGCAAGGCAAATGGCCCCCAGAATGGGACCTAAAGGAGCCCGCCATCTCTGATTAAAGAGACCCATCTTGTGTTATGACTTGGGCGTCGTCATGCGTCTGGCCGCCCAGACGTACGACTATGAGGGGCGTTGCCGGCCGCGTCGAAGGGCACCGGTAGCCGCCGCTTCGCTTCTGTCAACTGCTCACAACCGCCGTGGTGCCCTCCCGATTTCGCGTCCAGGCGGCGCCTAGGACAGAAGGCTTAAATCGATGGGTCCGCCCATCTGCGCGATGACCTACGCCCCTCCTTGGCGCGATACCTCCCAGTACATAAGGCTGGAGGAGGCCCTCCGGGAGGCCGAGCTGGCGCTTAAATTCCTCGAACGAGGTCTCCACAGAAACGCGGTAGGGAAGGCGTTCCAGGCGTGGAAGGCGTTGCTGGCCGCCGCGGCGGCGCGGCACAAGGAGGCGATGGCCAGGCGGTACGCAGGCGCCGTCAGGGACAAGACCGGCAGGCTGAGGTCCAAAGCCGACATGGTCATAGCCCTCATGCCCACCACGAGGATGAGGGAGGTCGCGTCGGCCCTCGAGGAGGCATATGGAAAGGAGCTGATACATCTCACGGATATCGCCCTGAATCTACACGAGTTTCGATACAACGGCCTAGACCCCGAGGGGGTGGTCAGCCGCTACACAAATTTAGAGGACGTCGAGAGGGACGTCAAGTATCTAGCGGAAAAAACCATGGAGTGGGTGAGAAAAGAGGGCCACCAAACGATATAGGGCACCTCGAATTTTTCTTCCCTCTAACGGCCCCTGCCGGTGCGTCGAAGCACGTCTATGGAGCCCCCGGCCACGACAGCAAGGGCCGGTCACCAAGCGGGGGGCCGCCAAGCTGGACCACGTTTGGCGCAACGCCGTTGAGCCTCCACCTGTCCGGCGCCAGCCCCTTCTCGTGGTATTCGGCGGGCGAAGACGCCAGGACCTGCCCCGGCCTGCCAGCCATCCCGTCGCTGCTCCCTTCCGAATTCTGGACGTGCGGAATCCTCGCCGCCTTGATTTGTGTGGGTAAAATAGAATGAGTTACGTCTGGGTTTTCGCCGGGGTCTTCATGGTGAGGAAGGCTATGCCGGCCAGGATGAACGCTATGGCTATCAGTATGAGGCCTACGAGTATTATCACGAGCACGGCGCCCCAGTAGTAGAGGGATCCCGCCGTCTGGAACATGCTCTCGCCCGATCTGCCGGCCATGGCGGACATCATGTTCCTAAACCTCCTCGCGGAGGTTACGAAGAGTATCCAGGCGATCACCAACGTGGCTAGGAATGCCGCCAAGCCGAAGCCGCCGGCCAGCAGATGGCCCGTGATGAGGGCGGGCAGGGAGAGGAGGCCCAGCGAGGCGCCTACGATGAGGACCACGAGCGCTATGAAGATGAAGATGAACCAATAGATCGCGTCGTCCTTCATCTTCTGGTCGCCGTAGAAGTCCGCGAGAGAGATCACGCCCGCCAGGAACAGCACGACTCCGATGATCCCGACGATATACTCGACGGGGCTGATCGCGGCGAGGATGGCGCCTACGCCCGCAAGCAACTTCGCTATCTCCGGCTCCATGCACCGGCCCGGCCTCCCGTATTTATACGTGACGCCTCCTCGGCCGGCGCGGGGAAGAAATATAAATGCACCTCGGCCGAGGGGCGTGGGCCTCGATATATCGGGCATCGGCGAGAGGTACGACGTGAGGTACGCCTGGAGGGCCGCGCCGATCCTCGGCTCGGTGGCCCTCGTGGTGATGTACACGGAGGCCATGCTTCTGCCCTCCCTGCCGAAGATACAGGAGGAGTTCAACGTCACGCCGGCCGACGCGTCCTGGATACTGACAGTCTACCTGGTTGTGGGGACCATAAGCGCCGCCCTCTTCGGAAGCCTGGGCGACATGTTCGGCAAGAAGAGGATGCTGGTGCTGGTCCTCTCCATATACTCCGTCGCGGTCACCTTCACGGGATACGCGCCCTCGTTCCCCCTGCTCCTGCTCGCCAGAGGGCTTCAGGGCCTGGGCATGGCCATGTTCCCCCTGGCCTTCTCCCTCATAAGGGAGGAGTTCCCGCCGGAGATGGTGCCCACGGCGCAGGGCATCGTCAGCGCCATGTTCGGAGCCGGCATAATCGTGGCGCTCCCGCTGGGGGCCTATCTGAGCCAGAGCTTCGGGTGGCGCGCCACCTACCACACCGTGACGCCCTTCGCCGTCTTGCTGACCGTCCTCATAGCGACGTACATCAGGGAGAGCAGATACAAGACGCCGAGGCCCGTCGACTACGTCGGCATCGGGCTGTTCGCCTTGACGGCGTCCTCCTTCCTGGTGGCGGTCTCCGAGGCGCCCACCTGGGGCTGGACCTCCGGACAGACGCTGGCCTTCTTCGCCCTGGCGGCGGCCGCAGGCGCCGCGCTGGCGGCGCAGGAGGCGATCTCCGAGCATCCCTTCATACCGAGGGACGTCCTCAACAGGAACGTGGCGGCGGCTACGATCGCCATATTCATGGTCGCATACGCCTTCCAGATGAGCGCCCAGAACCTCTCCTACCTCTTCGAGATGCCTCCGCCCTACGGCTACGGGCTCGACATATTGAGCACGGGCCTGCACATGACCCCCATGGCCGTGGTGCAGATAGTCGGCGCCCCCATAGCCGGCAGGCTCCTCTGGCGCGTCGGAGCCAAGCGCATGTCGGTGGCCGGCGTGGTCCTGGCCGTCCTCGGGTTCCAGCTCGCCTCGGCCTACGCCTACTCCGGCGTCTGGACCCTAATAGGCTACCTCTCGATAGCCTACCTCGGCCTCGCCCTCCTCAACGTCTCCCTCATAAACCTCCTCACCTTCTCCGTCCCGAGGAACAGGCTGGGCGCCGCCACGGGGCTCAACACCGTCTTCAGGAACTTCGGCTCCGCCATAGCGCCCGCCGTCGCCGGCACCGTCCTCACCACGTTCTCGACAATAGCGTACTACTCCCTAGGCGGCTTCCAAGCCTACTTCTCGGTCCCGTCGACCTCCGCCTACTCGATAAACTTCGACATAGCCACCGCCATGTTCATACTCGCGCTCGTGCCGATAGCCATCGCGCGCGAGGTCTTCACGAGAGAGGGAAGGGCGGCCGCCGCGGCGGCCGAGGCCTAGCCAGGAGAGAGGCCAAGGCCTTTCAACCCCGAGGCGCCCAATCCCAAGCTCCAGGACGGCGAGATGGTCGGCCCGGCCGCCAGGCAAGGGACGGGGCCTAGACCTCCGAGCTCCTCCTTGCGCCCCTTCCGACGAGGTCTCTATCGTCGCTGATCAGCGGAAGGCCGTATTTCCTGCTTAAATAGAGATATACGGAGTCGTAGTAGGTCAACCTCTCGTCTACCGCGATAGCCAGGACCTCTTCCCTTAGCCCCACGTACTCGGCCTTTATAAACTTCAGAACCTTGACGAATTCCTCGACCAAGTCCCCTCTGTTAATCTTCCAGAGGTAGTTGCCTATCTCGTAAAAAGCTAAATCCGCCGTTATGCTCTCCTTAAGGATATCGATAGACCTCTCCTCAAGTCTCTGGATCAGGTTTATGATGGCCGAGGAATCCAAGACGTATCTCATCTCGATCTATCCTCCCTAATCAGCCTCGCGACCTCCTCCTCGGGCATCCTCAGCTCCCCTGCGATCCTCCTGGCAGACCTCCTCGCCTCTTCCTCCTCCCTCCTAGCCACCTCCTCCTCGAGAGCCCGCCGCAGAACCTCCGAGATGTTGACCCCATGCCTCTTAGCCCTCTCCACCAGCTCCCTCCTAACCTTGGTGGATACCGTGACCCACCCTCCCACGTTACTACATTCAAGGTAGTATAAATATGTTACTACCAATACACGCCTCGCACGCCTCCGTAGCCACAGCCATCGCCGAGCCCGCCGCGTCCCCGCACGCCGGCCGCAGGCGCGCAGTCCGAACGCCTTGCCGCATCTGGATTAGGTATAAGTATTTCCACCACCCCACTTCGCCTTCATCAGACTTCGAACAATTGAGCAAGATGTCGCCTACCCTCAGCCTTGCCCATCCGCCGTTATCAAGGATTTGTTCAGAGGCACCAATGGCCAGCTTGTAGTCCTCTGAAAGCAACGCAAAGAGGTAGCTGAGGAAAAGCGACTTCCCGGTCCTGGGCCTCCCCATTATGACCGTGACGTCGCCCAGTGTGCCTGAGCCCTCGAGAAGCGGCTTCTCCGCGCTAGGCCGAATGCTTACCTCAAATTCCATCGCTCGGCACCTCGGCCGCTCCGGCTGTGGACGGCTTGCGCGCGGCGAGCTGGCATAATCTTTAAATACTCCTGGGGAGTTGCCTGTATGAGCGCTCCGGGTTTGTACGAGTCGCTTGGCCGCCTTCGGCGGGGGTCCTTGTTCGAGGTGATCTCCGTGCTGGTTTGGTTCCTGGCGTTGATTCCCTTCCTGTTTCTTCTGGCTATAGTGCTCTCCGTGGTGTTCGCCGTCATCGGCCTGTTCTACATGTACGGCGGTTTTTCGGGGCTGAGGCCCTACGTGGGCAACGCCGGCCTTGGAAGGGTGGGGGTGATTCTGATGGTGATTCCGTTCCTCAACCTCGTGGGGATTATACTGACGGGCATCGCGATCTATTCGGTGGGCAGCAAGTTCGACAGCGGCACGACGAAGATCGGCGGGATACTGACGGCGATAGTGGTCACCGCGTTCATCGGCTTTATACTGACCTACGTGGGGCTCGGCGAGATAATGGGTAAGGTGGGGCAGCAACAGCCGCCGCCTGCCCCTCCCTCCTAGCCCTCCGCCGCGCGGCATCTTTTGTTCAAGGCGTCTTCAGATGCAGCGTTAGCCTAGATGGAGAGGCGGGTCATATTTCATGTATACGCATCTGTATACGCGTGAGCGAGGTCATATCGGTGAGGGTTAGGAGGGAGCTCAAGAGGGGGCTCGAGGAGCTGGGCATCGACTACGCCGAGGAGATAAGGAGATTCCTCGAGGAGCTGGTCGCCAGGGAGAGGCTTAGGCGCGTTCTGGACAGGGCGCGGGCCCTGAGGAGGGAACTGGAGGGCGAGGTGGGCCTTCTGCCAAGCAGCGCCGAGCTCATCAGAGAGGACCGGGATGCGGAAGGTCGTCGTTGACGCCTCGGCCTAGCGGCGCTCTACCTGCCGGAGGGGGACAGCGACGCCGTCGAGGAGGCCCTGAGGAGGGCGGACTCGGCGGCCGCCCTGGACCTCGCCTTCTACGAGGCGGCCGACGCGCTCTGGAAACGCGTCAGGAGGGGCATATGGAGCCGGGCCGCGCCGAAGCGGTGTTGGGCGAGATAGAGTTCCTGAGGTCCGTCGGGGTCCGCGCCTACGGCGAGGTCGCGTATGAGGCCTTCAGGAAGGCGGCGGACCGCGGCGTGACGGTCTACGACGCCGCCTACGCGGCCCTCGCCGAGGCCCTCGGAGGCGTCCCCATAACGCTTGACGGAGAGCTCGCGGAGAGGTTCCCGGGCCTGGCCTCGCGGCCGCGCGTCAGCCCTTCATGAAGCCGCCGAGTATGCCGGTCACGTAGTACCTCTGCAGCGCGAGGAAGATTATTATGGGGGGCAGGACGGCCACGACGGCGGCCGCCGCCATGAGCGCCACGTTGACGAAGTAGGCCGAGACCGAGTTGGCTATGAACACCGTCACCGGGAACAGCGACCCGTTCCTGATGAAGACGAGGCCGAAGTAGAGGTCGTTGTAGACGAAGACGAACTGTATGGCCGCGACGCTTATGATGGCGGTGGTCATCACCGGGAGGACCACGCTGGAGAAGAGCCTGAAGTCGGACGCCCCGTCTATCTCGGCCGACTCCACCAGCTCCTTGGGGAGCGACGCCAGGAAGTTGTAGAAGAAGAAGGTTATCCAAGGGAGGGCGAAGGCCGTGTGGACCAGGACGACGCCTAGGTAGCTCTGCATTATCCACTGCGCCTTGCTGTATAGGCTGAGGATCGGCACGGTTATGGACTGCTGCGGGAGGACCTGCAGGACGTAGAGGATGGGCGCCCATATGTCGCCGCCCGGTATGTGGCGGCGCCTGATGGAGAAGGCCAGCGCCATGCCCAGAAGTATCGGCAGAGCCGTGGAGGCCCCGGCTATGGCGAGGCTGTTGAGGACGTAGCGGTAGATGCCCTCCCTAACCAAATCGACGTAGTTGCTGTCGGTCAACGCCCTGAGGCCCCACCATCCGTAGAGCACGGCGGTCTCGTAGGGAGTTATGGAGCCGAGCAGCGTCGCGATTAGGGGGAACAGCCAGCCGAGCCCCACGAGGGCCGCCAACAGGGTGAATATCAACGTCCGGCCCCTCATCTCCTGAACATGGCTATCGTCAGGGGTATCGCTATGGCCAACACTATGGCCGATATGACCACTATGACTGTGTTCGCGTAGCCCCACATGCCGTAGCTGAGGTTCTGGTACATGTAGTAGAGCATCACGGAGGCGCCTCCCGGAGCCCTTAGGGTGTAGACCACGTCGAACACCTTCAGGGTTAGGATCGACAGCATCACGAAGGACACTATATGGGCCGGCCTGAGCAGAGGCAGATATATTCTGGCGAACCTCGTGAGGATGGGGGCCCCGTCTATGGACGCCGCCTCTATCACGCTCCTCGGTATTATGGCTATCCCCGCCATGTATATTATGGTGGCCAGAGGCGTGGAGCTCCATATGGTTATCAACACCATCATGAGGAGGCCCGGCCAGTAGAGGCCGTAGACGTTGAGCCCGTTGCCGAACAGCAGCGCGTTGACTATGCCCGTGTTGGCGGCGAAAAGCATATAGCCGAACATGAAGGCCGCGACTGTCGGCGGTATCGCCAGGGCGGCGAAGACCATGGTCCTAAAGGCGCGGGCGCCCTTGGCGTTTTCGTTGGTCAGCAGAAGGGCGAAGAGCATGCCGAGGAACATAGAGGCGGGGACGTTAATGCCGAGCCATATGAGGTTGGTGGTCAGCGACTGTATGAAGAGCGGATCCGTGAAGAGGTATCCGTAGTTCTGGAGGCCCACGTACGCGTAGGACGTGGGCGACCAGTTGGTGAAGCTGGAAATTATGTCCAAGGCAAGGGGATATATTATGTAGATAAAAATAAAGAGGAGGGCGGGCACGGAAAAAGCGAGGAAGTATATTAGCCGATTCACGCCTACCTCTGCCAGTCAGGCAACGGTATTCCGGCGGCCGTGAGTATCGCCGTGACGTTGTACATCGGGCCCGTATAGACTGTGGGACCCGTGTAGGTGACGCCCTGACACAACGGGTATGTGGCGTCCCAGTTGGTCTGGTTGTAGATCCTGTTGGCGAGCTGCTCCATCTGGCTCAGATAGTCGAGCCAGTGTGCCGGGTCGGATATCATCTTGGCCAGTGTGGGCCAGAACACCTGGGTCTCGAACTGCGACGGCATATTGTCGGCTATGTCGGGCACCAGGTTGTTGCTGAACTGGACGAGCCAGGAGTCGACCACCTTGCTAGAGGGCGGCACGGATATCTGGCCGGACAGAGCCGCCTGCATGGCGGCCTTGTTGGGCGACACGGCCCTCCAGCCGGACTTGAGGACGGCCTCCTGGAAGCCCTGCGAGGCCAGCCATATGGCGAACTGTATCGCCAGGGTCTTGTTGTCGGGGACGTTCTTGGGCACCAGCGCCCAGTCGCCTCCGGTCACTACGAAGTACTGGTCGGCCAGCTGCGGGTTGATGGAAGGCGCCATCACCGGCATGAAGGCCGTGTAGTTATTGTTGAAGAACGGCGTCCAGTCGCCCATGAAGTACATGGCCACGGTGCCGTTCTTCATGAGGGCGTACACGTCGACGAAGTGCTGGCTGGCGGCGAAGGCGGACGGGCCGAAGGCGCCCGACGCTATGAGGGATAGGTAGAACTCGAAGGCCTGCTCAACTATGGGCGAGGTGTAGCTGATCTTGTGGCACATTATGGCGTAGTATAGGTCCCTGCCGCCCAGGGAGTAGACTATGGGCTCGAAGACTATCACCAAGGGCCATTGGTCGGCCGCGCCGGAGCCCAGCGGGACGACCCCGTTGGCCTTCAGCTCCTGGACATATCCTAGGAACTGGCCCCAGTTCCACCTCTGGCTGATCTCCGTGGGGGTCGGTATGCCGTATTTCTGCAGAGTGGGGACGTAGACGTATATGCCCGGCTTAGACCAAGCGTCGACCGGAACGCCGTAGATGCTGCCGCTGACGTTGACAGGCTCGACGTAGTACGGTATCAGTTGGCTCATGATGCCGCTCTGCTGTAGGTACGGAGTTAGGTCGGTGAGGTATCCGCCCTCGGCGAGCTGTCTGGCCAGGCTCACCGGCGCGAATATCACCACGTCGAACGGAGGACTTCCGCTGGTGATCTGCTGGGCCTCGGTGCCGTAGTCGGTGGTGCCGACGTACTCGATCTTGACGTTGTACTGCTGCTCGAAGGGCTTAATCAGCTGGAGGAATATCTGGCCCTCCGGCGTGTTGACGCCCCACGGCCCGTAGACCACGAGCTTCTGCGGCGGAGCCGAGGTTGTGGTGGTAGGCGGAGCGGACGTCGTGGCCGGCGGCGTGGAGGTCGAGGTGGCGGGCGGAGCCGACGTGGTGGTAGTAGGCGGGGCGGGCTTTTGGGTGGCCAATATGGCGGCAATTACAACTAATACCACCACAACAACCACTATCGCTATCGCGGTAGTCCTGGAGATACCCCGCGTCATGAAGAGTATTATCTTATCTACCTTATATTCGTTATCTTTCTTTACGTATATATAGAAATATACCTAGCTGATTAGAAAGATATTTGATATGTATTACGTATAAATAATTTATTTTTGTTTTAGATATTGCTGAGGACTGTGTCGCGGCTATGTCTGGCTCTTTGTCGGGGTCTTCATCGCCAAGAGGGCGATGCCGGCCAGGATGAACGCTATGGCTGTCGGTACGAGGCCCGCGGCAATATCGTGAGGGGGCCAGCAGTAGAGGGATCCCGCCGTCTGGGGCAAGCCCTCGCCCGACCTATTGGCCATGGCCGACAACGGCGTTATCCGGCCGCGGCCTCTGCGGAGGGGCTGGATGATGCGCCGACCGGATTCGTCGGGGCTCGTCAGGACGCGTGGCGTTTGGTCAGGTAGAGGATCGCCATTAGGTAGCGCCTCAGCTCCTGCGTTATCAGGAAGTTCCTCCTGACGTGGTCGTGGCCGGCCTCGCCCATCTCCTCCCTCACCTTCTTGTTCCTCAGCAGATAGACCAAGTAGTGCGCGGCCGCCCTGGGGCTGTCCACCAGGAAGCCGGTGACGCCGTTTATCACCTGTATCCTTATCCCGCCGGTGTTTCCGCCTATGACCGGCCTGCGCTTCCAGAGGGCCTCGCTGACGGTTAGGCCGAAGCCCTCCTTTATGGACTTCTGCATGACTACGGTGGCCGCCCTCTGGAACGCGTTGACCTCGACGTGGCTGTTGGGGGGCAACATGAGCAGATGGACGTCCCTCTCGCCGCGGGCGGCCTCCACGGTCTCGCGGTAGACTATCTCGCCCTCCGGGTCGTCCGTCGCGGGGCTTCCGAGGTAGACCAGCTGGAGGTCCGGGACGTGGCGCTTGGCCAGCCTGAAGGACTCTATGACGCCCACGGGGTCCTTCGCCCTGTCGAACCTCGACACCTGCAACGCGATGGGCCTCTCCCTATCCACGCCGAATTTGTCCACAATTCTGTCGACGGTGGTCCGGGGCAACGGCACGTTCTTGGGGCTGAGGGGGTCTATGGAGGGCGGGATGGCTATCTGGGGTATGTCGAGGTCGTCCCTGGCGAATTCCGGTATCGATACTATCATGCCGTCGTATTTGGACACGTAGCTCCGCAGAAATCCCCAGACCTCGGGATGGGGGTTGCTTACATCTATGTGGCAACGCCATATCCACGTGCCCTTCTTCCTATACTTTATCAAGCCGGCAGGCTGGGGGTCGTGGATAAAGACCACGTCGTAGTCCAGCGGCATCTCGTTGGCGTTTATCTCCTGCCACTTGTCGTATATCTTGAAATAATCATCGGGTATCTCGCCCCTGCCCATCTGTATGGCGTTGTGGAAGGATTTGGTCACCGTGAAGAACTCCTGGTCTCCGCGTATGACCTTCCACTCCACGTTGAGGCCCAGCTCCCTCATGAGGGGCACCAGCCTGTGCAGTATCTCCGCCACGCCGCCGCCTGCTGCCGTCGAGTTCACATGGAGTATGGATAAGTCCCTCAACCTCTCGGCGTATTTGAATATGGCGTTTATCTCGTGTTCGCCGACGAACTCGACGTAACGCTCTATCATAGCAACTCCCTCTCGAGGATTCTTATAACCTCCGACTTTAAGTCCTCCTCGTTGTTGAAGATCAACGGGTCTATCTTCGATATGGCGGCGGCCGCCTCGGAGAGGCCGAACTCGGACTCCAGCCAGACGGAGAAGTCGTTCCGCCCGGTCCCGTCGAGCACCCTCCTGGTGATCAGGTGGTAGGCTATCGAGTCGGCGGGCGCCGCCCCCACGGCGTCCAGGAACTCGGCGAGGGTCTTGGCCCTTAAGCCCGTCTCGTACACTATGGGCACCATGCTGACGAAGACGAACTCCTTCCTGGCGGGCCTCTCGCCGGCCCTCGGCTCAAGGATCGCCAGGACCTCCCTCCTGATATCCTCGACGGTCGCGGGCTCGGCGCCGGATATGCTGGACAGCTCTATGGCCAAGTCCTCGTCGTTTAGCTCCTCGCCGACCCAGGCGGCGAAGTCGTTGGTGTAGTAGGGGCGCATCCTATGTTTGGCGAAGACCGTGTGAAATACGTGATGGAATATGGCGCCTGCGTCTGCCTTCTTGACCCCCTCGGCCAGCTCCTTCAAGTTCCTGGCCCTCATCTTTGTATAGAGCGAGAGGTAGTAGGCGGATTTGAACGCGAAGGGCCTACTCGCCTCTCTCTCCAACTGACCCATGTGGAGGGTTGGAAAGAAAAATATAAAAATATATTTAGGCTTTTCTACGCCTCAGCGCGGCGGCGATAACGCCGGCGATGGCCACGAAGGCTCCGGCCCCTATCAGGTCGTAGCCGTACTGTGAAGCTACGGCGGGGGCCATGGCCTTGGACATAAGCGGCCCGTAGTGCATGGCGTAGAGGCCTACGCCTATCAGCACGAGGCCCCACGCGACCGCGAACGCGGCGCCGGCCTTACGGGGCTCCACCTCTATCTTGATCCTCGACGTGCCGGCCCTCCTCGCCGCCTTCGAGCTCAGGAAGACGTAGGCGTAGTAGCCGGCTATCGTGCCGGGTATGAAGCCCAGCGTGAAGAGGAGCCCGAAGAGCGAGAGGCCGGCGAGCCCGGTCCAGAACCCTCCGACGCTGCAGCCCTGCGCTATCCTCGCCCCTATGGCCAGGACCGCGCCTCCGACGAAGGCCAAGCCCAGCTCGGCAGCTCTATTCGTGTTGGGCGGCGGGAGCTTTATGGAGAAGGTGCCTCTGGCTATCGAGGCCACGGCGGCCCCCGCCACCGCCATCAGGACGAAGAACGTGAACGGGTTGAGCACGGGGACTGTCTGGAACCAGTTCTTCGGCATCGAGGGGTCGCCGAACGGGACCGTGGCGTATTCGGCCAACAAGCCCACGGGCGTAGTGACGCCTAGGTAGTTGAATCCGCGTCCCGCGAGGAAGACGAAGGAGGCCACCATGAAGATGGCGAAGAGGGCGCCGTAGAGCAGAGGAGACCTCCTGAGGCTCTCCTTCCCCTCGAACTCCAGCCTGTTCCTCCTGATCTTCCAGACCACGGCGAGTATCGCCGCCGAGAAGATAAGCCCTGCGAGGAACGCGGCCAGCCTCATGGGAAGCGCCGAGGACAGCAGATACGGGACGTAGTTCGACGGAGATCCGTTCGCTACGCTCAACTCGTTCGTCGTATGCCACCAGCTGTCTAGATTGAGGCCCAGATATATGGGGAAGGAGAATATTATGGTCCCCACTATCATGCCGAGGATCTCTATCCAGTTGACCACGTAGCCCTGCCCGCTTTTCCAGAGCATGCCGACCATGCAGCCCTGGCCCAGCATTATGCCGAAGCCGAATATGAAGCTGCCCAACACCGTGTACCAGCCGGCGCCCGGCATGTAGGCATACGCGTCTACGGCGGGAATCACGCCCAGCGCGACCAACAACCCCGTCAAAAACGCAGATACGGCTATGCCCGTCAGAATAATCTCGTATATCCGGCTGTATCTAACCCCCATCACTTGATGCGTGGCTATCACTACGCAGTAGTTGGTGCGCTCCGCCAACACGCCGAAGGCGAAGCCCAACACTGCGTAGAAGACGCCTATGGCCCACGGCGGCGTCTGAAATAGGGGGATCCCCGCCATGGAGGTGCCCATCTTTAAGCCTCAAATACTCTATTAAATGTGCAAAAATAACACAGACCGGGGATTTCGTTTACATATATACACCACGTCGGCCGCCTCTTTTATTTAAATACGGCATTCGTCTAAGTGGAGCGGCGGGTCATATTTCACGACCTCATAGCGCTGGACGAGGCGGTCGACGCGTTGCTGAGGTCCGTCGGCCCTCTCGGGATCGAGGAGGTGCCTCTCGAGGAGGCCTACGGCCGGTCTCTGGCCGTGGACGTGTATTCGCCGGTGGACGCGCCTCCGTTCGACAGGAGCACGGTCGACGGCTACGCCGTGTCGTCGTCGGATCTGGCGGGCGCAAGCGAGCTGGCGCCCGTGTCGCTGGCGCTGAAGGGCAGGGTTGAGGCCGGCGACTTCCCGCGCTTCGAGCTGTCCAGGGGCGAGGCGGCCGAGGTGGCCACGGGGGCGCCGATACCCAGGGGGGCCGACGCGGTGGTGATGGTGGAGTACACCTCGGAGAGGGCCGGGTCGGTCGTCTTCTACAGATCGGCGTATCCCGGGGAGAATATAATGCCTGCGGGCTCGGACTTCTCGGCGGGGGAGCTTCTGCTGAGGCGATGCACCAAGCTGACGCAGCGGGAGATAGGGGTGCTGGCGGCGGCGGGGCTCAGACGCGTCAAGGTGTACAGGAGGCCCAGGGTGGCGATAATCTCGACGGGCAACGAGCTCGCGGAGCCGGGAGATCCCCTGGCCCCCGGCAAGCTATACGACGTGAACACCTTCTCCATAGCGGCCGCGGTCCTGGAGGCAGGCGGCGTGCCGATAATCGCGGGGAGGATACCCGACGACGCGTCGACGTATAGACGCGCCGTGGAGGACGCCTTGGGCAAAGGAGACGTCGTCTTGATATCCGGCGGCACGTCGGCCGGCATGGCGGATCTGACCTACAGGGTGCTGGGGGAGCTCGGCGAGGTTTTGTTCCACGGGATAAAGGTGAGGCCGGGCAAGCCGACTGTGGCCGCCAGGGTGGGCGGGAGGCTCGTGGTGGGCCTGCCTGGATATCCCTCGAGCGCCCTCATGATATTCCACGCCGTCGTGAGGCCGGCCCTTCTGGCCATGCAGTGCCTGAGGCCGGAGCCCCCCGCGGTCTATAGGGCCAGGCTCTCGGTCAAGACCGAGGGCGCCAAGGGCAGGCGGTCGCTCTACCCAGTCGTGCTGATAGATAGGGGCGGCGGGCTTGCGGCCTACCCCCTCAACGCCGAGTCGGGCGCCATATCGGTTCTGGCTAGGGCCGACGGCTATATCGTCATACCGGAGGACGTGGAGTTCCTCGACGAGGGGGAGGAGGTGGAGGTGAGGCTGTTCGAGCGGTACCGCCCGGCGTCTCTCTACTTCATAGGCAGCAACGACATCTTCCTGGACAGGATATTGGCGAGGTTCGACGTGAAGGCCGTCTACGTGGGGTCCATGGGCGGAGTGCTGGCGGTGAAGAGGGGGGAGGCCGACGTGGCGGGGACCCACATGCTGGACCCCGAGACGGGCCAGTACAACGCACCGATAGTGGAGAGGCTAGGCGTCAGGGGCGCCGTCCTGGTCAGAGGGTTCGCGAGGGAGCAGGGGCTGGTCGTGGCTCGGGGCAACCCCAAGGGCATAGGGGGCTTCGAGGACCTCCTGCGGCAGGACGTGGTCATGGTGAACAGGTCGAGGGGCACGGGGACGAGGACCCTCCTGGACCTCCACTTGGAGAGGATAGCTAGGGCGAGGGGGACCTCGCTGGAGGAGCTGGCGAAGTCCATAAGGGGCTATACATACGAGGTGAGGACCCACACGGCGGTGGCCGCGGCGGTGGCGCAGGGGAGGGCCGACGTGGGCCTCGCCATAAGGTACGCGGCGGAGCTCTACGGCCTCGACTTCATACCGGTCGGGTGGGAGGTCTACGACCTCCTCATCAGGAGGGAGGCTCTGGCCAGAGCCAGGCCCATCGTCGAGGCGGTGAGGTCGGCTGAGGACATGCCCCCCGGCTACAAGAGGCTGCCCGAGACGGGGGAGGTGGTGGCTGAGTTCTAAAGCAGCGGGGTCAACTGCACGGGCGTCCCCGCCGACAGCTCGCAGCCCTGGAACACCGCCGCGTATCCGCGCCAGTCCACGAAGCCCAGGCCTCTGAACTCCCTCGGGGTCGGCGACAGCACCTTGAGGATGCACCCGTCTTGGTTCGCCGCGACGAGGGTGCCCTCGACTATCTTTATGTAGACGTTGCCGCCGGGGTTCGGCACCTTCACCCGCTCCAGCACCTCGCCGTCGGGGGCTCTGTGGACCACCTCGGATCCGTTGAAGTAGGCCGTGGAGAGGTCCTCGGCGAGGGCCGGTATCGCGCTTCCGTCGAAGTCGTCGGCCACGATGCCCCTGAAGCTGGGCCTCACGTTCTGCTGGAAGCAGATGCGCCCGGCGTCGGGCACCGGCAGCTCGATCGACTCGAGGAGGAGCCGCCTGCCGCTGTAGGCCAGCGTGTATATCTCGCCGCCCCTATATTGCTTCGGTCCCGAGCGGTACATGTTGAGGAAGTTGCCGGCGTCGTCGTAAAACGAGAGGCCGTTCATGGCCCTTATCCCTAGATCGGGCCCCAGCACGACGACCCCGGTCCCGCCCGTCTGGCTGCCCGCGTTGGCGCCCCCGAAGGCGTAGTAGAGCTCCCCGTCGTAGGCAACTCCGGTGAAGTTCATATTGTCGCAGCTGCCGCTGGGTATCTTGAGCACCCTCAGCCGCGATCCGTCGTATACGGATATGTACGGCGAGCAGGGCGCGGCGCACGGGGACCAAGGCGCCGCCGCCTCCTCGCCGCCGCCGAAGAAGTAGAGGCCGTTCGCCAGCTGGGAGCCGGTTATGTTCGAGTAGTCCGTGTTCATGACGATCTCGGCGTCGTCGGGAAGGACCCTCAGCCCGTCGGCGCTGAGCAGCACGGCGTAGTCGCCCGTCATGCCCGGCAGGAGCTGAAACGCTATCGCGTCCTCCGAGAGGACGACGCCGCCGTTGGCGAAGATGTAGCCGGGCAGAGGCTCGGGGAGGACCAGCTGGGAGGACGGCCTCGACGTCGCCGAGGCGATCCGGGTCGCGGAGCTAGAGGCCGTCGTAGCAGTCGAGCCTCCGCCCGCCAGGAGCTCCACCAACCTTCCGTAGTTCTCGTAGAGGTAGAACGCCGCGAGGGCCAGCGCGGCTGGGATGGCCGCTAGGAGTGCCCTTCTGGCGATCCCCATGGATGCCTTCGAGTGCCTCTATTTAGCCTTTGCCAGCTCCAGCTTGTACCAGAGCCCCCGCCTCTCGGCGCGATAGCCCAGCCTCCTGCCCGCCTCCACCGCGGCCTCCATCGCCTCCGCCAGCTCCCGGGCGCTGTGGGGGTTGGCCAGCCCCGCGGACTCGGGAGCCCAGTCGTAGACCAGCACGTACCCTCTGGAGACGCGCGCCATCTCGGCCAACGCGGCGCCCACGTCCGAGAAGTGGTGGACCGCGGCGAGGGAGATCACGTAGTCGAAGCGCCCGTCCTCGAAGGGCAGCTCCTCGGCCCTGGCCCTCAACAGCCTCAACACGCCCGCCCTCACGGCCGCCTCGAACTCCCTCTCGGCCCGGGAGAGGGCGCGTGGATCCACGTCGACGCTCCAGACCTCGGCCGCCCCCCGGGACAGGAGATACCTCAGGAGGCCGCCCCAGCCGGTCCCCACGTCCAGGACCGAGCCCCCTATGTCGTAGGAGTCCAGATCCGAGAGCGGGTCCTCGCCCCGGCCGGCGGCGCGCATCGGCCGAAACCCCTGCGGGCCTTTTATCCCTTACGGCCGGCTCCTCTCGACCTCCACCAGCCAGAGGTTGTCCCGCCTGGTCACCCTATGGGCGTAGCCCACATGGGGCAGGATGAAGCGCAGCACGGCGACGCACTCGCCGTCGGGCACGAGGAACTTGGCCGCCTTGGGGCGCCTCTCCATCAGGTAGGACACGACGACCAGGCTTCCCTGGGGGCATCCGGGGACCTCGACGACCTCCACGGGGCGTTGGGGGGCCGAGTTTATCACCTATGCGGAGAGTGCGGACTTTGCACGTTGAGCGCCTTGACGTACAGCGCGAGCTCCGCTATGTCGCCTCCGCCGATGCCGGCGGCCGCGGCCTCCCTCAGGAGCTCCCTGACCCTGCCCAAGACGGGCAGGACCTCCACGCCCAGCTCCTCGGCCAGCTCCTGCAACTGCCTCAGAACCGTCTCGGCCTGTTGCGCCGAGAAGCCGACGGGGAACTGGCCCCTCAACATGGCCGGCATGCGGGCGCTGAGCTGCGCCGAAGCGGCGCCTCCCTTGGAGAGCACGGCGATCGCCGAGTCGGGGTCCAGGCCTAGGCGTCTCAAGATCTCCGCCGCCTCCGCCAACGCGGCCGTGTTGGCCGCCAGGAGCGCCGTGCTGACGAGCTTCAGGGCGGTGGCCTGTTCGTGTGTGCCCGCGTAGATCGGCTCGCCGAGCTGGGCCAGGAACTCGGAGGCCCTCTCGAAGAGGTCCCTGGGGCCGCCGACGTAGAGCACGAGCCTGCCCTCCTCGGCGTCTCTGGGCCCCCGCTCCACCCTGCAGGTCAGGTACTTGAGGCCTCCGGCGGCCTCCAGCACGCGCCTCAGCTCCGACAGGCTCTGGGTGGTCGTATCGACGATCACCGCGTCGGTGGACGCCGGGGCCGACCTCAAGACGTCGAGCACCTCCCTGCCCGTCGGCAGGGCCAGGACCACGTAGTCCGCCTCGAAGCACCGCGGGACCTCGCAGGGAGGGACCCCGGCGGCCCTCACAGCCTCCTCGGACACGTCGTAGCCCCGCACCTCGTGGCCCCTCCTCGCCAGATTGCGGGCCATGCCCCTCCCCATCCGGCCCAGACCTATGACCGAGACCCGCATGGAGTGGATGCTCCCTCTATTTATTTGTATACCCAACTGGCTTTTAAAGCCGGGCCGGAGCCTCCACATGGCCGTGGCGGAGGTGGAGCCCTACCTCCTCTCGGGAGGCTCCGAGGATCCGGCGGCCTGGGCCTCGACCGTCCTGCTGGTCAAGGTGGTCACCAAGGACGGGAGGGTCGGGTGGGGCGAGACCTTGACGTCCATACGCGCCCCCTCGGTGGTCGCCATGGTCAGGACGCTCGCCAAGGCCATGCGCGGGAGGGACGTCCACAACGTCGAGGCGAATAGGCTCTTCTGGTATAGGCTGGACTTCAACTACTCGGTGTCCATAGAGTCGGCGGCCGCCCTCAGCGCGTTCGACATGGCGTCCTGGGACATCATAGGCAGGGAGCTCGGCGCGCCGCTCTACCTCCTCTTCGGGGGCCTGTCGAGGAGCCGCGTGAGGCTATACGCCAACGGCTGGTATGGGGGCTGTAGGGACGCGGGGTGTTTCGCCGAGAGGGCCAGGGAGGTGGTTGGGAGGGGGTACACGGCCCTCAAGTTCGACCCGTTCCGCGACAGCTTCGACGTGCTGGACGGCGCCTCGCTCAGGAGGGCCGTCGAGGCCGTGGCCGCGGTGAGGGAGGCGGTGGGGGACGGCGTGGATATACTCATAGAGTGCCACGGCCGCTTCAACGCCGAGTCGGCCGTCAGGGCCGCCGAGGCCTTGAGGCCCTACGGGATATACTTCATGGAGGAGCCCGTCCACCCCGAGGATCTGGAGGGGCTGGCCAGGTTCAGATCGGCGGCGCGGGTGCCCGTGGCTCTGGGCGAGCGCGTGGTGAACAAGGGGCAGCTCCTGCAGTACATACGGTATGCCGACTACATCCAGGTGGACCTCGGGAGGTTCGGCGGCCCCACGGAGGCCAGGAAGGCCGCGGCCATCGCCGAGGCCTTCGGCGTGTTGACGGCGTTTCACAACGCCAACGGGCCGGTCCTACACGCGGCCACCCTGCAGCTCGACGCGGCGATACCGAATTTCGCAGTGCAGGAGTCCTTCTACGACTTCTGGCCCAGATGGAAGAGGGAGTTGATACGCGACGCCCTCCCCGTGGAGGGCGGCCACGTCGAGGTCCCCAGCAGGCCGGGCATAGGCGTCGACGTCGACGAGAAGGCCGTGGAGAGGTACAGAGCCGAGGTCGAGGTCGAGCCGCCGCGGGAGCCGAGCTGGGCCGTGAGGGGCACCTGGTAAGCTTTTATTTCCACATCGAGGGACGCCCGATGGAGCGTCGATCCGGCCTGGCGAGGGGCATAAGGGGAAGCATGGCCGCCGGCATACTCATACTGTTCCTCACGCCGTCGGTCTACTACCTGGGCGCGTCGAGCGCGCCCAACCTGGCCGTCATGGCGGCCCTGGTCGCCATGGCGGTCCACGTCTACCGGAGCTTCGGGAGCGTCCTCGAGAGCCGGGCCTTCAACCTCCTGGGCCCTCCGGTCATAGGGCTGGCGGCCGCCGGAGTCGCCGCCCTGGCCCTGGGCGTATCCGCAGGCGCCGCCGCGATAGCCGCGGCGTATTGGGGCGAGCCCGTCATGGGGTACTTCATATACGCGCGCCTCAGAGGCCGCTTCCCGTCGCTGTCCAAGGCCTTCCTGGCCTCCGCGGCGGCCTTCGCCTACACCGTCCCCCTCGTGCTGCTGGGCCTCTGGGAGGTGCCCTTCGCGGCCGACCTCGCCAAGGTCATAGTCCTCGCCGCGATCTACAGGCGTCTGGAATAGCCGCGGCGTCAGCAGTCCGTCTCCGGCCACCCGCCGCCTCCTCACGCGCCTCATCACGGGACCTCTCAGAAAGTTTCTAGGTACTTAGAGTTAAACTCTCCTCAGTAAAACCCCGGCTTTTAAAGAAGTATACGCACGTATACATGTTCCGGCTGTTCCGCAGGGGGGATAGGCTGTTGATATCGGGGAGGGACGAGGACCTCTCCCTGGTGAGGCAGGGCTGGTCCGTCGTGGGGGAGTACGAGAGGTGGGGGAGGGCCTTCTCGGCCGCCGTGAGGCTCGCCGAGAGGGAGGACCTCGTGGTGGAGTGGTACCTGGAGGAGGAGGTGGCCTCGGCCAAGCCGCTGAGGGCCGCGCGGCTATAGGACGTAGAGCCTGCCGGGCTCCAGAGGCTCCTTGGCGGCCTCTATGTGTCTGGCGAGGCTGGAGGACACTGCGGCGCTCCACCCCTCCCCCCGCACTCCGTACAGCCTGTAGTACCTCTCGTGGAGGTCCCTCTCGGGGCCCTCGGGCAGCTTGTAGTAGGAGTAGGCGTAGGCCTTGGGCCCCGGCACCTCCAGCACCGCGAGGTTCAGGGCAGTCTTGACGTATCTGGCTGCCTCGGCCACGGCGGCCTCGGGGTCGCCCCAGCGGGCGGCGAGGAACAGGGCGAGGAGCCAGCTGTCGGAGAGGGGCTTGGGGTCCAGGCCGAGGGCTTCGGCCAGCGCCTTCTTGTCGACGGAGCCGTTGTGCGCTACGTAGATTATGCGCCCGTCGGGCGTCTGGGCCTGGAACGGGTGGGCGTAGAGCAGCCCCAGGGGCTCCCCCTTGGAGGCGGCGCGCGCGTGGGCGAGGCCGGCGAGGCCCAGCGGAGGGACGTGGGGATCCCTCCAGACGGCCTTGGCCGACCTGTAGTAGGCCAGGGACCCGTCCATGGTATACACCGCGTAGCCCCAGCCGTCGCCGTGCTGGAAGCCGCCCGGCGCGTAGGGATCCCTCTCGGCCGCCAGCCTCAGGGCCCTGTGGAGGTCCTCCTGGGGGACCCCCGAATATATATAAAATCTACACATCAATAGGGCGGGCCCGCCCTCTGGAGGGCCTTGGCCACTATGAGCGTGGTGGTCGACCTAACCCCGGGGATCTTCCTTATCTTGTCCCTTATGATGGCCCTAAGCCTCTCGGCGTCGTCTGAGGCTATCTTGGCGACGAGGTCGTAGGGGCCGTAGACGAAGAAAACCGCCGAAACCTCCGGCACCTTGGACAGCTGGTCCATGACCGAGTCCTCGGCGCCTATGTCCACGTTTATGAACACCAATGCCTCCATGTCAATATAGTTGTAAATAGCTTATATACATTACCTCGAACGGGATTCGAGGTACCTCCTGATCACCACGGCGGTGGATAGATCCACCCTGTGCCTCTCGGTCAGGCCGGTGTCCGTGTCGACGAACTCGACGACGTATTCGACGCCCTCCCCCTCCTGTCTGTATATCTTCACGAGGGTGTTGGGCTTGCACATGGCCGTGAGGGCGGTCGGGGACTTCTCCACCACCGAGCAGTCCACGTACCTGTAGACCTTCGCCTCGGCGGGAGTGCGCCCCATCGCCGCGGTGGTCGCCTCCTCGTAGTAGTACATCTTCCTCCTCCGCGACACGAGGTGGGGTTAGAAGACCGTTTTAAGCTTAACGCAGGCGTGCAACCGCCGTCCCGACGGCCTTGGCGCCACCTCAACGCCTATCACGCCGGAGAGGGTCCGGAGGCAAGGATGAGGTAGTCCGCCACGCCCCTATCGCCATGGCCGCTACGGCGAAAGCTGCGGCCGTGCTGGCGAGGCTCGCGTCGGGCCGCCTGCGGATTCCGTGTCCGGATCTGCGCCGATCCCCGCGGTGAAGGGGTTGAACCGACGCCGGTCCGCCTGTCGGGACGCCGTACTCGCGTTCGAGCTTCGGGCTCTACGCCGCTCCGATCGTCATCGCCGGCGATGGCAAGGTTTATAACTTTACTGCCCCGTTTGTATGTGAGCTTGGCCGATGAGATCAAGCGGGTTTTGATGGAGCGGCCGGAGATCCTAGTGGAGGTCCTCACGGCTAAGCCTGAGATCGTCTACGAGGCGCTGGCTAGGCTGATGCCCTGGCAGAACCTGGCCACCAAGGACGACTTGAGGAGGCTGGAGGAAAGGATGGCCACGAAGGACGACTTGAAGAAGTTAGAGGAGAAGATGGCTACGAAGGAGGATCTTAAGAGATTGGAGGAGAGAATGGCGACTAAGGAGGAATTGAAAAAATTGGAGGAGAGGGTTGATAGGATTGAGGAGAGGATGGCCACCAAAGAGGAATTGAAGAGGTTGGAGGAAAGGGTGAATAGCATTGAGGAGAGGATGGCTACCAAGGAGGATTTAAAGAGACTGGAGGAAAGGATGGCAACTAAGGAGGAGTTGAGGGCGGTCGAGGCTTCCCTCAGGGA